>Ga0123356_10008811_pt1 | contig 9995 bp, 4 predicted proteins | sample TergutEmb28metaG_2_FD_92546 | JGI IMG/M metagenome (GOLD analysis project Ga0123356, IMG submission 92546) | Embiratermes neotenicus P3 segment gut microbial communities from Petit-Saut dam, French Guiana - Emb289 P3 | ecosystem: Host-associated > Arthropoda: Insects > Digestive system > Gut ... | reverse complement strand
GTGATGACGACGGGTAACAACACGACCGCAACCCAGAATCAGGGTTGTGTCTCGTTCGAGTCGGTCAACCGGCCGGGTGAGTTCTTGCGCCACCAGAACTTCGTGTTGCATCTGCAGCCGGACGACGGCAGCACGCTGTTCGCGCAGGACTCGACGTTCTGCCCGCAGACGGGCAACAACGGCACGGGCACGTCGTTCCAGTCGGACAACTTCGCAGGGAGGTTCCTGCGCGTGTTCCAAGGCGGGATGTTCCTCGCGGGCGACGGCATCAACACCGGCAATCCATGGGACACCTCGCTCAGCTGGACGGATGACACCAGCTGGCTCGTGCAGCCGGCACTGGCCTCGACGTCGCAGCCGATGACGAGCGAAGCCAGCAGCAGCCTGATGTCGCTGGCAGCAGCTGGAGGCTGATTGCGCACGGCTAAAGACCACGGCGCTGAACCCCGGAATCTCAGGTTCGGGTTCGGCGCCGAGCCGGGCCAGTCGCGCCCGGCGCTCACTGTGAAACAGGAGTCGTCGCCGCACCAGTGGAAAGCAACGATTAGGCCTTGACACCACCGAATGTGAACGTTGATTAGGACTTAGGAGCTGATTCCGCACATGTTCAGATCTCTCGGGCGAACGCGCCCTGCCGTCATCGCCGCGATTGCGGCGGTCGTCCTCGTTGGCGCGTTCTCAATGTCGGCGCAGGCGGCGCCACCGCCCCGGTCGCCTGGCCCCTGTGACATCTACGCTGCCGGGGGTACGCCGTGTGCCGCGGCTTACAGCACCACCCGGGCGCTGTATGGGTCCTATAACGGCCCGCTGTACCAGGTGATGCGCGTGTCCGACGGCGCGACCAAGAACGTCGGTGTCGTGGCGGGCTCCGCCGGCGGTTACGCGGACTCGGCGGCGCAGGACGCGTTCTGCGCCAACGCGACGTGTGTGATCACCAAGATCTACGACCAGTCGCCGAACCACAACGACCTGACACAGGCCCCCCGCGGAGCCTTCAGCGGTCCGGCCCTGGGTGGTCAGAACAATCTCCCGATCGCGTCGATGGCGCCGGTGACGCTGTCGGGGCACAAGGTCTACGGGGTGTACATCGAGCCGGGCATGGGCCTGCGCGACAACAACACGAACGGGATCGCGGTCGACGACCAGCCCGAGGGCATGTACATGATGGTCGACGGCCATCACTTCAACGACGGGTGCTGTTTCGACTTCGGCAACGCCGAGATCGACAGCCACGACGACGGCAACGGGACGATGGAGACCAGCTACTTCGGCAACGCCACCGCCTGGTTCCACGGTGCGGGTACCGGCCCGTGGGTGATGACCGACCAGGAGAACAACCTGGTGGGGTGCTCCAACTTCCCGAGCACCTCGAAGATCTGCCAGAACCTGCCAAACGTCGATTTCCGGTTCACGGCCGCATTTGCCAAGGGTGATTCGACGGCTGCTGGGACGCTCGGTAACTGGGAGTCCCAGGCAGGCAACGCGCAGCAGGGCCCGCTGGCGACGATGTTCAGCGGGCAGCGGGTGGATCCGTCGTATGCGCCGATGCGAAAGCAGGGCGCGATCGTTTTGGGCAACGGCGGGGACAACAGCAACGGCGCCCAGGGGACGTTCTACGAGGGTGTGATGACGTCGGGCTTCCCGAGCGACGCGACCGACGCGGCTGTGCAGGCGAACATCGTCGCCGCCCAGTACAACGTGCAGCAACTGTCGCTGACCCCGGCGACTGCCGTCAACGCCCCGACCGGGCTGCAGACCTTCAGCCCCGGGTCCTCGCAGGAGTCGACGCTGACGTTCACCAACACCTCGTCGTCGGCGGCTACCAACGTGAACCTGCAGCTGTCGGTGCCCGCCGGCTGGCAGTCCAAGGTCGCGAGCAGCAGTCAGAGCTCGTTCGCGTCGGTGGCGCCGGGCGCGAGCGTGAGCGCCACCTTCGACGTTACGTCCGGAAGCCAGTCGTTCAACGGCGATCTGAACGGCAACGCGACTTGGACGGCCCAGGGCGGCAGCAACCAGTCGGTGTCCACGAGCGAGGCGGTACGAAACACCGACCCGATCCTGATCAACGAGTTCCGGGTCGGCACCGCCGGCAACGGTACGAACTCGTTCATCGAGCTCTACAACTCCGGCCACAGCACCGTCGACCTCTCCAACTGGACGCTGACCCAGCACGCGACCACGCGGCCCGTCAACTCCACGATCACGATCCCGCCCGGGACCAGTCTGGCTGCCGGAAAGTTCTACCTGCTCGGGCTGTCGGCGTCGGGTCTCGCGACGCCCGCCAGCTCAGGTGACAGCACGATCAACCTCCGCAGCTCGACCGGGCTGTCGCCCGGGGACAAGATCCAGATCGGCACCGGTAACACCGCGGAGACCCGTACGATCTCTGCGATCACCAGCACCGGTCCGACCGGTCCTCGCATCGCCGGCGAGATCGGCAACGCCGTCAGGCTGTCCGGAAACGGCGACTACGTCAACCTGCCGAGCGGCATCTCCACCGCGCTCAGCGGGCTGCACGATTTCACCATCTCCGCCTGGGTCAACCCCTCCGTGGACTCACAGTGGCAGCGGGTCTTCGACTTCGGCACCGGCACGGGCGACTACATGTTCATGACCCCCAACGCTGGCGGCGCCGGTTTCCGCTACGCCATCACCACCAACGGGAACGGAGCCGAGCAGCAACTCAACGGCGGCGAACACCTGCCGCTGAACACGTGGTCGCACGTCGCGGTGACGCTGTCCGGAACGACGGGCACCCTCTACCTCGACGGCAACGCCGTCGCGACCAACACGAACATGACCGAGAGCCCGTCGAGTCTCCCGGCGACCACGAATGACTGGCTCGGACGCTCGCAGTTCAGCGGTGACCCGTTCTTCAACGGCGGGCTGGACGACGTGCAGATCTACAGCCGTGCCCTGTCCGCCTCGGAGATCGCCACACTCGCCTCCGGTCAGCCGGGTGCCGGCGACGTCGCCGACTACAAGTTCGACGAGGCGTCCGGCCCGACCGCGATCGACTCTTCGGGCAACGGCAACAACGCGACGATCATCAGCGGCACGGCCGCGGCGAATCCGAGCACGCCGCTATGGCAGCCGCTGCCCGACGGCCCGATCACGGTCCCGGCGGGCTCGACGAACGTGCCGGTGACGAGCACGTCCGGCTTCACGGTCGGGCAGAAGATCGCGATCGGCTTCGGCAAGACGCTTGACACGGCGACGGTCACAGCCGTTGGCACCGCGGGTGAGCAGGCGTATCTCGCCGCCCCCGCGGCGGCTGGAGACACCAACATCAAGGTGACCTCGACCTCGGGCATCACCGCTGGCGCCAAGATCCAGCTCGATATCGGGTCGCGCCAGGAGACCGTCACCGTCGCTGCGGTCGGCACCTCGGGCCGAAACGGGACAGGTCTGACGCTGGCGGCGCCACTCCAGTTCGCGCACTCGAGCAACCTGCCGTTCAGTGACCGCGGCACCGGCATCAGCTTCACGCCGGCGACAAAGTTCGCGCACTCGAGCGACGAACCGATCCAGGCGCTGGACAATGGGGTGACCCTCGACCAACCGCTCGGCCACAACCACGGAGTCGACGCGGCGGTGGTCGACTCAGGCGCGACCAACGCCGGCTACCAGGGAACGCCGACCCCAGACCTGTGGTTCGGCGGCCCGGCCCTGTCAGGCAGCGCCGGAAGCATGGTGCTGCGCGACTCCGGCCACGATGTGGCCGACAGCCTCAACTACGGCGGCATCGTCGACCCGGCCTACCAGGAGGGCTACCAGGGCGCGTCGGGTACCGGCCGCGCCGGGTGCTTCGCACCCACGCCGCCGACCGGCAGGAGCACGGCCCGTGACCCGGACGGGGCGAACACGGACAGCAACTGTGCTGACTTCTTCGTCTCCCCGACACCCACCCCCGGCGCCAGCAACCAGATCGCGCTCGAACCGGGACCGCTGGTGTCGCTGGAGTCGGCCGCGCCCGGCAGCACGAACCAGTACGTAACCCACGACGACACCGACGACGTCGTCGTCACCTCGAACGTGACGGCTTCTAGCTCGGCGCAGGCCAAGGAGGACTCGACGTTCGTGGAGACGACGGGTAACAACACGACCGCAACCCAGAATCAGGGTTGCGTCTCGTTCGAGTCCATCAACCGGCCGGGTGAGTTCCTGCGCCACCAGAACTTCATCCTGCACCTGCAGCCGAACGATGGCAGCACGCTGTTCGCGCAGGACTCGACGTTCTGTCCGCAAACCGGCAACAACGGTCAGGGGATGTCGTTCCAGTCGGACAACTTCCCTGGAAGGTTCCTCCGCATGTTCCAGGGCGGGATGTACCTCGCCGGCGACGGCATCGCCACCGGCAACCCCTGGGACACCGCGCTCAGCTGGACGGATGACACCAGCTGGCTGGTGCAGCCGCCGCTGGCGACGGCGCCGCAATCCACCGGGGGTGGCTGACGCGACAGAACCAGCAGCGCCGGAGCCGGCACAACCAGCAGCGCCGGAGCCGGCACAACTGAAACCGAACGGCGCGAACCCTGACCCGGGGTTCGCGCCCAGCGCCGAGCTGGGCCGCGCCGTGACGTCTATCTCACCGTGGCCCGCCGCGCGGGTAGACTGCCGGCACCTGCTGGGTCGACGTTGGGAGGGACGATGGGGGGAATGCTGGTGTTGCACGCAAACGCGAAGCGGCGTCTGCTGATCGCGCTGCTTGCAGCCGCGACGTCGGCTGGCGCGCTCGTGCCTGCGGCCGCCGCGAGCGCGACCGTCGCGCCGGGCGCCCCCGGAACCGACAGCTATTTCGATCTGGCGCGCAAGGATTGTGTCGGCACGGCTCGCGACACGACCTCGAAGGTCTGGTTCACGATTGCCGACGGCGTGCTGTCGGACACCTACTGGCCGACGATCGACGCGACCAACGTCCACACGCTCCAGTACCTGGTCAGCGACGGCCATTCGTTCACGGACCTGCAGACCCGCGACATGACCTACCGGGTGCTCGACGACCCGACCGGGATGGCGTGCACGGTCGTCGCCAGCGACGCCGCTCACCACTACACGATCACGACTACCTACCTGACCGACCCGTCGCGCGACGCGGTGCTGATGCAGACCCGTTTCAACGGGCCCGCGGGAGACCAGTTGTATGTGCGTCTCGATCCGCTGGCCGGCGGCACGGGCGGCGGGGGCGCGCAGAATGCCGGCGGCAACACCGCGACGCTTGCGGACGTGAACGGCGAGCCCGTCCCGGTTGTCTCGAACACCAACACGACCACGAACGCCGTCAACCGCGATTACGCGGTACCGACATTCGAGGCGCTCGAGGCGTCGGACGGCTTCTCGAGCGCGAGCGTCGGTTATGCGGGGACCGGCAGCGACGGCCTCAACATGCTCGATTCAGACCATCAGCTGACGAGCTTCGATTCGGCGCCCGATGGACACGTGGCGCTCACCGCCGGTGTCCGGCTGGGGCAGGGCCAGAGCGCCGTGCTGGCGCTCGGGTTCGGCACCACCGAGTCGCAGGCCCTCGACGTCGCCGGCGCCTCGCTGTCACAGAAGTTCGAGCAGGTGCGCAGCAGCTACGAGTCGCAGTGGCACCACTACGACGCCGGGCTCCGGGCCCCTTCGCCGAGCCTCGGGCAGGCGGCGGTGCGCGAGTACTACGAATCGGTCAACGTCGTCAAGGCGAGCGAGGACAAAACGTTCCCCGGCGCGATCGCGGCGGGGCTCGGATCGCCCTGGGGGCAGTCGGTGCCCGCCGACACGTTCGTGAACGGCGAGCCGATGTACTTCGGCTCTTACCGCGAGACGTTCGCTCGCGACCTGTACGAAGAATTCACCGGCCTGCTGCTCGCCGGCGATGTGGCGACGGCCCAGGACGCGACCAGGTTCCTGTTCGACCGCCAGCAGCAGCCGGATGGGTCGATGCCGCGCAACTCGTTGCCCAACGGCAAGCCGGCCCCCGACACCGGTGGGGTGCAGCTCGACGAGACGGCGTACCCGATCCTGATGGACTGGCAGTCGGGCCTGGCCGGCGACACGACCCTGTATCAGCAGCACGTGATCCCCGCGGCGGACTTTCTCGTTGCGCACGGCCCGTCGGACGGCTCCGAGCGCTGGGAGGAGCAGTCGGGCTACTCGCCGTCGACGATCGCGGCGGAGATCGCCGGCTTGACGGCAGCCGCGCAGATCGCGACGGTCAATGGCGATGATGCTCGCGCGAGGGTCTATCAGGCGACCGCCGATGACTTCGCCCGCAACATCAAGGCGTGGACCGTGACCAGCAACGGGCCCTACATCAGCTCGAGCGTGCCCAGCTACTTCATCCGGATCGCGAAGGCGGCGGACCCCAACTCCGGTGACCAGGTCAGCCTCGGCAACGGCAGCATTACCGTCGACCAGCGGTCGCTGATCGACGCCGGCTTCCTCGATCTCGTCCGCCTCGGCGTGCTGCCGGCGAGCGATCCAGTGGTCCGCTCGTCGCTGACGGTCGTCGATGACACGATCATGCGCGACACGCCGAGCGGCCCCGGCTTCTATCGCTACGGCACCAGCGACCCCGGGTCGGAGGACGGCTACGGCGATTGCTTCGTGCCCGACCCGACCAGCTGCTCGGTGACCGGCGCTCCGTGGGCGCCGACCGACACCGGGTCCGGTCACCTGTGGCCCGTGCTCGACGGCGAACGCGGCGAATATGACGTCGCCAACGGCGATCCGGCATCGGCCCTGACGATGTTGACGACGATGCGCAACATGACCTCCGGCCAGGGCCTCGAGCCCGAGCAGGTGTGGGAGGACCCGGCGGTCCCCGCGTCGCCGTTCGGCACCGATCCGGCGACCGCGTCGATCGGGTTCGAGCCCGGGCAGGCAGCCGGCTCGGCGAGCCCGCTCGGTTGGGCCCAGGCGCAGTATGCCCGGCTGGCGCTCGACCTCAGCGCCGGGCGCAACCTCGAGACGCCGCAGATCGTCACCGATCGCTACGTCGCCCACGGCATGCCGGGCACGGTGCCGCTGACGGTGACCTCGCCGTCCCCGGGCGCGAGCGTCGACGCGGCGAGCGTGACCGTCACCGGAACCTCTGCGCCGGGCGCGCATGTGGACGCCGACGCCAGCGACAGCCTCGGGGGCACCGCGGCGATCGCCTCGACGACCGCCGATTCGGCCGGCAACTGGAGCCTGTCGGTGCCGTCGAGCTTCGGCTCGACGACGATCACCGTCACCGCGACGCTCGGCGACGCGACCGCGTATGACCAGCTGTCGGTCATCGACGTTGCGCTGCCCGGCATGACCGTCCTGTCGGTCACCGACCCGACCGGCGACGACAACGGCCCCGGTACCTACGCGTATCCAACCGCGTCGGACTTCCAGCCGGGCGCCTTTGACCTGACCGGAATGAAGGTCTCAGAGACCGCCAGCGACGTCTACATCCAGGTCAGCCTCGCGAACCTCGACCCCACCTTCGGCGCGGCGTTCGGCGCCCAGCTGCTCGACGTGTACGTACGCAACCCGGCCGCGACCAGCTTCTCGACCGCGGCGGCGTTCCCGTCGCGTAACTATTCGATCGCCCCCGCCGACGCGTGGAGCGAGCGGCTCGAGGCGCAAGGTTTCGCCCCGGTCGTTTGGGACGACCCCTCGGGCGCGTCGTTGGGGTCGGGCCAGTTCGTGGTCGATCAGCCCAGCAAGACGGCGACGCTCGTGCTGCCGCGCTCGACCTTTGGCGACGTCGGCTCCGGCTGGGTGTTCACCGTCGCGCTCACCGGCCAGGACGGCTTCAGCTCAGATCAGGCGCGCGCGTTCACCGCGACGCCCCAGGCCTTCTCGTTCGGCGTTTGCGCGCCCGGCGGCACGAGCCCGATCTGCGCGGTCGACCCGAGCTCGGTCCCCAAGGTGATGGACACGATCCCACCCGCTGGGGTGTCCCAGGACACCGAACTCGATCCGACGGCGGGACCGGTCGCGATCCAGGGCGTGACGGTTCCGTAGCCCGCGCGGAAGCGCCGGCGAGCTCGGCGACGAACCCGGGCATTCGCTCCGACGGCTCAGTGACCACCACGGAACCGTGCCGCGGTGACCTGCGGGCATTGACCCGCCGGCGGCCGGAGCGACCGGAGCTCGGGACTCGATCGGACGCTGGCGGCGGGGCGGCGCTGCCGCCTCCACCCGATCAGCACACCGAGGACTCTTTCCCGCCACTTCGCGCTCCGCGTCCTGGCCGCAGCGGCGATCAGCGGCTCAGTGTCGTCGGGACGCCGCTGCACACGGCCAGACTCCGAAAGCAGCAGCAGCACCGTGGTCGGTTGTGGATGGATCATCGCTAACTCCTTTCAGTTGGGTTCTACCTCTGCGACGAACGAAGTCGGCGCAAAAGGACAGCTGCGTGACCTTCCGGTCCTCGGAATCATTTTGGAACCGGTTGCAAAAACGCGCACGAACAAGTTCATGCCGACTCCCGAACGACGAGCTCTGCCGGGATCGAGACGTGCGTCACCGCGCCGGTGGTGAGGAATTGGATCAGGCTCTGTGCGAGCAGACGCCCGGCGAGCGGTCCAGGCTGACGCACCGTCGTCAGGGGCGGGTCGTTGTGCGCGGCGAGCGCGATGTCGTCATAGCCGATCACCGCGACATCGTCCGGCACCCTGCGACCATGCGCGTCAAGCTCCTCGATCGCCGCAACTGCCATCAGGTCGCTGCAGACGAACACGGCGTCGATATCGCCGTGGTCATCGAGCAGCTCGCGCATCCTGACCGCGCCCGACTCGGGGCTGAAATCTCCGTACGCGACGAGGCTGTCGTCGAGCTCGATGCCGGCGGCGCCGAGCGCAGCGGCGTAGCCGTCGTAACGATCCTGCACCTCGGCGACCATCATCGGGCCGCCGATAAAGGCGATGCGCCTGTGACCGGTGCGGAGCAGATGCTCCGTCGCCATCCGGCCGCCGGCGAAGCTGTCGCCGGTGACGGTGCTGTAGCTGCGGGTATCGGATTCGAGCCCCCAGATCGCGAACGGGGCGTCGCGCGCCACCAGCGTTTGCAGATGCTCCTCCGTGCAGGCCGCGACCAGCAACACGAAGCCGTCCACGCGCCCCGAGTCGAGGTAGCGGGAGATCCAGCTCGTGTCGCCGGGCGCGATCTGGATCACGAGCAGGTCGTAACCGGCGGCGTGCAAACCGGCGGTGAGGCCGCTCATGATCTCGAGCGCGAACGCGTCCGGCACCGTCTCGCTCGCCTGATACGGGTATGTCACGAGCGCGATCACGTTGCTCTGGCGCCGGCTCAGGCGCCGCGCGGAATCGTTCATCTCAAATCCGTGCTCGCGGGCGATCGCTCCCACGCGCTCGCGCGTGGCGACGCTCACCAGCGGGCTGTCGTTGAGCGCCCGAGAGACCGTCGCCTTCGAGACGCCCGCGATGCGGGCGATGTCTGCGATCGTCTTGACTCGTTCGGTCGTCATTTGCAACCGGTTGCAGACTACACGAACCCCAAACGAATTGCAACCGGTTGCAAGCGCAATCCTGAGGTCAGTCGACCGCCACGCTCGAGACGAACCGCGAAGAACGCGTCAGCGAAGGAGCCAGAAGACTTCCGTCTCCTGCTCGCTCGGGTCCGGTCGCCCATGACCGTAGACCTCCCAGCACGGTCCGGCGAGCTCACGGCCCTGGGCTGCGACCTGCTCGCGCACGGCGTCATGAGTGGCGCCCAGCTGCGCGTAGTCTCCCCGGTGGGTTGTGGTCGCGACCTCTCCACCCGGAAGCTCGGAGAGGATCACGTGCCCCTCAGGCTCGAACGGCGCCGACACCAGTACGCCGACCTCGACGTCAGGCCTCTGGTCCTTGTACAGCATCACGTTTTGCCACGACTCCCCGTCGCTGCCGGTCGCGAGCTCGGGATGCCCCCGGACAAACCCGTAGACCTCGCCCAACAGCCGGCCCCAGAGGCTCGGGAATTCCGCCCAGGTGGTCGTCTGGGCGACCACCGCGGTGGGGCGCGGGTCAACTCTCGTG
>Ga0123356_10008810_pt1 | contig 9995 bp, 13 predicted proteins | sample TergutEmb28metaG_2_FD_92546 | JGI IMG/M metagenome (GOLD analysis project Ga0123356, IMG submission 92546) | Embiratermes neotenicus P3 segment gut microbial communities from Petit-Saut dam, French Guiana - Emb289 P3 | ecosystem: Host-associated > Arthropoda: Insects > Digestive system > Gut ... | reverse complement strand
ATGCTTCCATTGTTTTTACATCCTCCGATCGAATATCACGATGTCGTTTTTCTTTCCTTTGAAAAGTGCGGCGAACCGGTTCTGAGTGCCGCCCGTGCGGTACGCCTCTCAAGCGATATTACCTATTTACTGCTTATTGGCGGAAGAAACAGCGACTTTTTACCCTTCTACAGACCAAAGATCAAACCCTGTGGAGTGCTTTTCCACCCGGTGCAGACATCATCCCTGCGGGAAACCCTTGATGAAATTTCCGAGGAGATGGACCGGCTGACGGGATCGGAAAATGAAGGTATATTCATCATCAAGTCCGAAGGGGTAACGTACAGAATACCTTTCAGGGACATCTTGTTTTTTGAAGCAAGCAATAAACAGGTTGTATTGCATACCGCAGGTCAGGAAATACACTATTATGATTCCATGGACAACCTGTCCGCTGTATTACCTTCGTATTTTATCCGCTGCCACAGAGGATATATAGTAAACACACGAAAGACCGAGGAGATGCGCGGCTCAGAGATGGAACTGAGACTTACAGGCGGATATAGGGTTCCTTATTCGCGATCGAGGCGCAGCGAAATCACTCAGGCGATAACCGAATTGCAAAATTAAGTAAGAAGATATCACTCAACCGAAAAGATTGGACGATTATATGGATGTTTCTTTTATCCTTTCCTCCGATGAAGTATTTACGATGATATCGTTGATGCCGAACCGGACGGAGGCAGGAAAAGAATTTGTTGAGAAAGTTTTGGCCGGTGCCGAAATATGTGATCTGTCGGGGTTGCCTGAGAAGAAACTTGCCCGTATAGATGGAGATGAACTGAAGCTTGCACCGGTCATTCATATGATGATAGACGCGATCTCAAATGCAAGCAAGATAGAGGAACATAAAGACCACTGGCAGGTATATTCCGATTGGGTAACGCTGCGATGCGAAACTTATCCATATAAGGAAAATCATTGGAAATTAACACCGTTAAAGGACGCGTAGTAAAAGAATAAGTTGTGAAGGGAATGATCATACTAAATGAAAATCCTTGTTGAAGTAACTACACCGGGGAATGGTAAAAATTATGAGCTTATGCTTGATGACAAGCTGACTGTTGGTGCCGCCAAAGAGAAGATCATCGAGCAGATAACGGCTTTTGAAAACGGGTGCATCGATTTTGATGAAAACGCTGCGCTTTTCTCCCATGCGGCACACGTTCAACTGCCGGATTACCGGAATCTGCGGAAAGCCGGTGTTGGGAGCGGTCATAAATTGATCCTGCTGTAAGGCCGGAAGATGCAGTTCACACCATAAAACCGACCATTCGTCAAGATAAACCGTACGAACTGCAGATGTTCCGTTATTATTTAAAGCAGCAGAGGGGGAATTCAAATGTCTTTATATAATATTGAATATAAACCCTTATATGGAATGAGTGACAGATTTAATTCGATCATTTTGGCTTTGGAAAGTAATTCCGATGCCTTAAGCCGGATGTCATGTGATGTGATGGAAGGTATGGAGCAGGAAGCGAGAATGCTTGCGGGATGGGCGAACGTAGCGGGGAACCGAAAGGAAGATTTCCGCAAGGCATCCGAATGTCTGCAGCGCACGGCGGATGTTCTGCAAAACAGTGAAAAAACCGTTCACGGGCTCATATCGGATGTTGATTGCACGTCAATAGACAGCAGCTATAGTGAAGGACGCGCAAATGCAGGAGATCAATCCAGACTTGAAGAGTATTTGAGATTTTTTGGTTGGAACAACAGGTATTCGGAAGGAACGGACTGGAGTTCATTTATACCGGTCGATTGGCGGTATGTCATGCCATTGTTGTTTACTGTACCGGGTATCGGAAATGTCGGGTCTATATCTATATGGAATTTTATAATGTCTCTTTTCGGAAACAGAGATAACCGCACCGGCATCAGCGACGGCACACATGGCTCCGGTAGTGAAAAACCTTGTGTATCACCGGATGTAAAGACCGGGTGCGGTGTGACGGATCAACATGAAGAGGATTTTACGGATGCGGAGTCCGAAGTGGATGCGCATCAAGGTACGGCATGCTGTGATTTTGATGACTCATTTGATGATGCGGCGGATGATTTGGCAGATGAACAGGTAGACGGTGTTTCGGGTGTAGGTGCATCGGGTGCAGGAGCATCAGGTGGTGGCGCAGCGGGTGGTGCATCGGGTTCCGGCAGCAGAGGTGCCGGGACGGGTGCGGTTTCCGGTAAAGATGATTATAATAAAAAATATGGAACAGGTGATGACGGTAATATATCGGATAAGGAATATACAAAAAGGAAGTATGATGCAGAGGTAAATCGTATTGCCGCAGAGCAAGGTAAAACCGGCATGACAGCATCAGGTTCAAGCGTCGGTACGGGTACATCCGGATCCGGTACTGCGCTATCCGATACAGACGGCAGCGGAATTGGGTTGGCAGCTCCGATAATCGGAGTCGCTTCGGCAGGTTCGATAGCTGCGTCCGGAGCAGCACTTAGCCGCAGTGTAAAAGCAGATAAAGATGATGCGGATTCAAAAAAAGATGAGAAACCGGCTCTGCCCGAGATTGCCGCAACCGAAGGTGCAGGTGTCTTCAGTGGTAATCTAAAGTCCGAGTATGTTTTACTGGCATCCACTGTTGCTTTGCTCTTTACGGGTGCATCTCTTGCTTCCGCTCACGTAAAAGGAAAAAAAGATAAACAAAATAACCGGTTCAGAACAGGATACGGTGTATCTGCCGTGCTGGACAGCGGCGAAATACAAATCAGATAACGACGAATATATTAAGGGAGCTGAAATACAATGAAAACACTATTACCGATAGGCACAGTCGTAATGCTAAAGGAAAGCACAAAACGGGTAATGATCTACGGACGTCTGCAGAGGGAAATTGACGGTGAACGTGTATGGGATTACATTGCCTGTTTATATCCTGAAGGTAATATAAATCCGGATCACAGTTTTCTGTTTGATAACGACCAGATAGAAAGTGTGCATTTTATCGGCTGTCAGGACGAAGAAGAGATCCGTTTCCAGCAGTTTTTGCAGGACTCCGAACGGCAGGCACGCGGTTAATGATTTGATAAGGAGGCTCGGATAATGGCAGCTTTTGACCATACAAAAGTAGATCCCGACAGGCTTAATGTTTCTGCGCGTAATATCGAAGAAAGCTTGAAAATGGCTGAAGGAGCACTCGGCACAATAGAAGAATCATTATTAAACAGCTTAAAACCTTCCTGGTCCGGTGAAGGCAGTACAGCATTTTTTGACCGGTATAATACCGACTCATCAAACTTCGCGGCACTGCTGAGTAAATTTAAGGCATTAAATGAACAACTCAGACAGGCGGCAGTCGTATATGACAAGGCAGACACCGAAGCAAACGATTTGGTCAACAGTCTGAGTATAGGGTAGGGGGGTGCAGATATGTCGGGTGGCACAAGAATTACTGTTGATATAAAGAAATTGAGAGCGGCTGCAAGAGTGATCGATAATCAGCAACGTATCATTATGAGCTGTTTCACAGCCATCAGAGATGATGTAAATACACTCAAAGGGAGAAACTGGGAAGGCGACAGTGCGGATGTGTATATTGAAAGCATGAGTAAATTATGTAACGATTTACCCGCCGCCGGCACCTTATCAGCAGGAAGTATCATCCAAACTCTAAAAGAATATTCAACAATTCTTAACGATGCAGCAACAGCGTTTGAAAAAAACGAACAAAAACAGGAAGACAGAGTAAGATCATTAAAAACAGAGCTATTTACTGTTTAAACGGGTGAAAAAATGGAAATTAATTTAGATTATTCCAAAGCGGAACGTCAGGCGGAATGCCTTGAGCAATGTGCAAGTGATCTTTTACGGCACAGCAGGGAAGTGAGCAGTATAATTGCCGATGTACGTAATGTTTGGCAGGGTGATACCGCCAATGCGTATATAAGAAAACTTGCGGCTCTGGAAGATGAACTCAGAGTAAATGCCGAAAAATGCGGCAGGGATGCGATCGATTTCCGTGCAAAAATAAAATCGATCAAACTTGCAGACGAAGAAGCAAAAGCGGCAATAGAGAGCGATTGACACGTTTTATTACAGTTCACACCGGAAAACAGACCATTCATCAAGGCGGCACTCAATTACAGGTTTGTCTATGCTACCATAGCACTATAGAAAAGATGCAAAAAAAAATCGGGCGTGTTATTACATTTAAAATGTATTTAGCATAAAATATCTAGAAAAGGAGAACTATAAAATGGCACACGATCTCGACATTGATCCAAGAAAGGTAAAATCAGAGGTTCAGGAAATCAGGGGATTCGCAAGAGAGTATCAGCAGATGGAAGACCAGATGTTTGCCGACGGCAGAGATCTCGACACCAAATGGGACGGCGATGCAGCAGAAAAATTCGGAACCAAGATGAAAAACGAAGAAGCAAATTTCGACGAGCTCTACAATATCTGTATGCAATGGTGCGATGCCATTGACGAAAGTGCGGATGATTACTCGAAAACTGACGGTCAGCTGGGCGACAGCGTACAATCAAGAGTTTAATCCGGATGCAAATTTTACAAAAATTAACAATCAATAAAAGAAAAAAGGAGAAATTATCATGGTATTAAAAGGCCTAATTAAAATAAGCATCGCGGAGTTCAACAGCAAGCTGTCGGCATTTAATGATCACCGCCAAAGGCTCGTTAAGTTTCTGGACAATCTGGAAAGAGTAATGAATGCTCTTGCCACAGTTTCATGGGTAAGCTCTGCATCAAAAGCTCTGCTTGTCAAGTTCAGAGCACTTGCGCAAACGATCCGGACCGCATTAAAAATCGTAGAAAAGTACATCAGCGATCTTGAAACAGCAATAAAGGTGTTTAGTGCAGCGGAACAAAGGATGGAGCAAAAAGTAAACAGCCTGAAAACAGACGTATTCGGTATCTGATCCAAATCGGATAAAAAATAAATCAGCAGTTCGGAGGAGGCGGGAATATATTACTTTTCCCGCCTTTCTCGGTAGTAGATAAGGATTGGTCATAATTATGGCTAAGTATGAGGTTTATATAAAACCGTTAAATAAATCGGGTGATAGTATCCGGTCGCTGGCCGGAGGTCTTGACAATGTGCGGGGGCGGCTTGAAAGTGTCCTCGCCGATCTGCCGTTGGGTTTTGACAGTTCAAAGCGGCAGATTTCGGCAATGATTGAATCCGTAAATAATTTAAACTCCCGTACTGTAAAAATAAGCCAGACTTTGGATACGATAACCGGGATATACAAAAAAGCAGAACAGGAAGCATTTGCCGCCTCACCCGGTATTGATAAAACACTTGTAAAAAAGACTACACCACAGCCATTAAAATTAAGGACAGGAAAAACACAAGGTGTCCTTTTTGTCGGAGACCTGACACTCCCCGACTGGTTACAAATGGCAGTGCTAAAATACGAACAGTCAAAACAATAGGAGCACAGTGCATATGGACGGACAATACAGACCCGGAGATATAGTTCTCGGTAATTGGATATTAAAGGACATGCTCGGTGAGGGCAGCTTCGGTAAGGTCTTTAAAGCGGAACGTGAAGATTTCGGAACCGTCTATACAGCTGCCGTAAAAATCATTACAATACCACAGAATCAGGCTGAGATAAAAAGCGCACGTGCCGAAGGTATGAACGAAGAAAGTGTCGTTGCATATTTCCGCAGTTTTGTCGAGGAGATAGTGCGTGAGTTTGCTTTGATGTCGCGTCTTAAAGGCACGGCAAATATTGTAAGCTATGAAGACCATACGGTTTTACCACATACAAATAACCTCGGCTGGGATATCATCATCCGCATGGAGCTGCTGTCGCCGCTTCTGGATTATTGTACCGCACATCAGCTTACCCGCCATGATATTACAAAGCTTGGAATAGACATTTGCCGCGCTCTTGAACTTTGCCAAAAGTTTAATATTGTTCACAGAGATATCAAACCTGAAAATATTTTTGTTTCGGAGCTGGGAGACTATAAACTTGGTGACTTCGGTATTGCACGGACAGTTGAAAAGACAACAAGTGGTTTATCGAAAAAAGGTACATATACATACATGGCTCCCGAGATATATCGGGGAGATGCTTATGGTTCGAGTGTGGATATCTATTCACTGGGAATTGTTTTATATCGTCTTTTAAATGATAACCGCGCTCCGTTTTTACCGGAATATCCCGCGCCGATAACACACAGTGCAAGAGAAGCGGCATTGGCTAAAAGGATAAGCGGTGCATTATTACCTGTACCGAAAAATGCAGACGGCCGCCTCGCCGAGATAGTACTCAAAGCCTGTGCATACGATCCGAAAGAACGCTTTTCATCGCCGATGCAGATGCGCGAGGAGCTTGAAGTTATACAGTACAGCAGGGAAGAAGCACCTGTGATCTATCCGCAAGGTGATGAAACACCACAAAAATCGGTGGATTATATATTAGAAAGTGCACCTCCCAAAAAGGGTCACGAAACGGGTAACTCTTTTCAGTTCCAAGTTCAGGCGTCCCAACCGCCGGAAAACCAACCATTCAATTCCCGCTCACTTGAAACAGAAAAGAGTCACCCGTCCCGCGACCCCGGCAGTGATATTCCACAAGAAGGAACGGTGGGTTTATTCGGTGGGAGAAAGTGTACAAGCTGTGGATTCGATATTGAAAACAATGCGATATTTTGTAATAAATGCGGTGTAAAGCAGGAAGACACGGGAACACCTCTCGTCATTGCGGCTTCCACGCCGCAATCCCCCGATGATCCCGAAAAAACGGAGAGCATGTTTAAAGACCCTGCAGCCGGTCACGAAACAGGTAACTCTTTTCAATTCCAAGCTCAGGCGTCCCAACCGCCGGAAAATCAACCATTCAACTCCCGCTCGCGTGAAATCGAAAAGAGTCACCCGTCCCGCGACCCTTCAGTAAGGAAAAGGAAAGTTATTGAAGCTGTTTTAACAGCGGCAACTGCTGCAGTTCTTTTTCTTGTTGTGTTTTTTGCAATTGGCGGAATGGATATAATTACTTTATTTAGTGTTATATGTGTGATTTTAGTTCCTGCCATAATATTATCAAAGAAACGGAAAAATGCAGGTATAATCATCAGTGCAGTTGCAGCGGTTGTATGCTCGGTTATAGCAGCAATCCTCATTTCATCAATACCGCAGGGTGATTCCAACACCCCACCACCTGCACCGGCTTCGTCTCCGCCTGCGGTATCGGTTTCGCCGGAACCCGGAGATACTCCTGCAGCCGGATCAGAGAAAAATACCGGTGGCACCGCAGTTGCAACCGGGAGAAATACATATGGTCAATGTAATATTTCGGAATGGCAGGATATTGTTGCGATATCCGCCGGAAGTGCTCACACAGTTGGTGTTAAAGCAGATGGTACTGTTATTGCTGTAGGAACTAATAACTGGGGTGAATGTGATGTTTCCGATTGGCGGGATATTGTTGCAATATCTGTGGGCGCTGATCATACAGTCGGATTAAAAACAGATGGGTCTGTAGTTTCAACCGGGAGTAACATACATGGTCAACTCCCAGGATACGGATGGCAGGGTGTTATAGCGGTAGCTGCCGGTAACTGGCATACATCTGCGCTTTTCTCTGACGGTACTGTGGTTTCTGTCGGGAGAATAAGTTCCGGAGCCGGCCCTGCTAATTCAAGTTGGAGCGATATTATTTCAATAGCTGCCGGTGACGGATTTACAGTCGGCTTAAAATCAAACGGTACAGTAGTTGTAACAAATAACGACCATGATTTGGATGTTTCCGGATGGCGCGACATTGTTGCAATAGATGCCGGTCGTTATCATATAGTTGGTCTCAGGTCAGATGGTACAGCAGTTGTAGCCGGGAGCAGATATGACGTTTCCGATTGGCGGGACATTGTAGCAGTAGCTGCCGGAGGAGGACACACCGTCGGGTTAAAATCAGACGGTACAGTCGTTGCTGTCGGAAGTGACGGTGAGGGACAAAACGATGTTTCCGGATGGCGGGATATTATAGCGATCTCAGCCGGAAACGGACACACTGTAGGTATCGTTTCTGAAGGAGGTCAACGCCCGGTCAGACCGGTGAATCCGCCGTCTGCAGACATACCGGAACCGCCGCCTGAAGCAGAAATTGAACCCGAACAGGAAATCAACCAAACCGGTATTTTAGGCATATGGCGGACAGAATGGCGAGAGTCAGGTTCGGATATATACATGGATGTCACCTTCAGTGAATCCGGAGATTTATTCCTGCAGATGGGTCATGATGGTGTCGTACAAATCGAGGTAGAGGGATTTTATGTTATTGAGGATGACAAAATCTTTTTCCGCGGGTATGACAATATATACTCAGAGTATGTTTTCTACACCTTCACCTATAGCTTTAGCGGAAACAAACTGATTTTCGGCTGGGAGGGAGACATACAGCGTGAGTTTACCGCCCGGAGGTAAATAAGACAAGGGGACAGTGTTACTGTCTTGGTGCATTAAATCAAAAAACCATGGAGAAAAATATATGGACGGACAATACAGACCCGGAGATATAGTTCTCGGTAATTGGATACTAAAGGACATGCTCGGTGAGGGCAGCTTCGGTAAGGTCTTTAGAGCTGAGCGTGAGGACTTTGGTCGTGTATATAAAGCAGCGGTAAAAATTATTACCATCCCGCAGAATCAATCGGAAATAATCAATGCCCGTGCCGAAGGTATGAGCGACGAAAGTGTCATAAAATATTTCCGGGGTTTTATTGAAGAAATTGTAAGTGAGTTCGCTTTAATGTCAGAGTTGAAAGGAACCGCAAATATCGTCAACTATGAGGACCATGCTATCGTAAAGCACAGTACTGGAATAGGTTGGGATATTTTGATCCGCATGGAACTGCTTACTCCATTGCTACAGCATTCCACCGAGCAGAACTTTACACGGCATGATGTGATAAAACTCGGTTCGGATATATGCCGTGCGTTGGAACTGTGCCAGAAATTTAACATAATACATAGAGATATAAAACCTGACAACATCTTTATATCAAAACTGGGTGATTTTAAGCTAGGTGACTTCGGTATCGCCCGTACGGTTGAAAAAACAACAAGCGGTTTATCGAAAAAAGGTACATACAATTACATGGCTCCTGAAATATATCGGGGTGATGCTTATGGCTCTAGTGTTGATATTTACTCGCTCGGTATTGTTCTGTACCGTCTGCTGAACGATAACCGCAACCCGTTAATGCCCGAGTACCCGGCGCCGATAACCCATACTGACCGTGAAAGAGCATTAGTGCAGCGAATAAGCGGAGCGGTTCTGCCACCACCAAAAAATGCTGATGGCCGTCTTGCCGAAATTGTATTAAAAGCATGTGCTTATAACCCGAAAGATCGATACTCGTCACCGATGCTGATGCGTGAAGAACTTAATGTGATACAGTACAGCAAAGAGGAAGCGTCAATAATTTACCCGCAGGGTGATGAAGCTCCACAAAAGTCGGCTGATTATATTAACGAAAACGACAATCTTAAAACAGAAACTAATGAGGCAGACAAAACTGTTTTATTATTCAAAGAAAAAAATCAAAGATCCCAAAAACCAAAACCTGTTTCTACACCACCTCCCCCGGTATTAAATGCAAGAGAAGAAGAGCATGAGCCCGGTAGAGTCGATAACAGACTGTATGCGCGTGGACGCGCGTATGATCCTGACAGATTTGATAAATAAGCAACCGGCGAAACGGGAAAAATGAAAGTATAATCATCAGTGCAGTAGTAGCGTTTGTATGCTCGGTTATAGTAGCAATCCTCATTTTAAGAATTTCTTGCCATAAATGTCCATATATCTCTCCGGTACCTTTTGATACTTTCACACGTTTTATATTGCCATCGATATCTTCTTTTCGATAGTAATAGTCACCGGTACTTTTATATAACTCCCAACCGTCGTTTTCACAAAAGCGTCTTAAGTCTCTCCATGACGGCATACGAATTCTCCTACTATCT
>Ga0123356_10008809_pt1 | contig 9995 bp, 10 predicted proteins | sample TergutEmb28metaG_2_FD_92546 | JGI IMG/M metagenome (GOLD analysis project Ga0123356, IMG submission 92546) | Embiratermes neotenicus P3 segment gut microbial communities from Petit-Saut dam, French Guiana - Emb289 P3 | ecosystem: Host-associated > Arthropoda: Insects > Digestive system > Gut ... | reverse complement strand
GCACCATGGGGGTCTCTCCAATGCATGTAGGGAATCAACCGTGACGGGCCCACCCCGCCACCAGTTCTGGTTTACACCAGAACCACTCCAAGGAGAGACCCCCCATAGTGTCTGCAGCGCGGCCGCCGGCGCTAGACCTGGACAATCATGGGGATAATCATGGGCCGGCGGCGCAACGTGGCGGCCACCCAGCGGCCCAGGGTCTTACGGATAACCTGCTGTAGCTGCTGCGTGTCAACCGCGCCAGTCCGCATCGCATCGCTCAAGGCTTGGACAATCTGGGGCATTATCTCGGCAAAGACCTCGTCGGATTCGGCCACCCCGCGGGCTTGAATGATCGGCTCGGTCACCACTAGGCCGGCCGCGGCATCGACCACCGCCACCACCGTGACAAAACCCTCATCACCTAAGATCCGGCGGTCCTTCAGCTCCACCTCAGTCAAGCCGCCAACCGAAGAACCGTCCACGTAGACGTAACCCACATCGACCTCGCCGGTGATGGTGACCTGGCCCTCGGCCAAGTCCATCACCAACCCGTTCTCGGCCAGAATCACGTTCTCGGCCGGAATGCCGGTGGAGCGGGCGTGGCCGGCAGCCGCCAGTAGGTGCCGGTGCTCACCGTGAATGGGCATGACGCACTTCGGCTGAATCAGGTTGAAGGTACACAGCAGCTCACCGGTGGCGGAGTGACCCGAGACGTGCACCTTGGCGTTGGCCTGGTGCACCACCGTGGCACCCAGCCGCGTCAAGCCGTTGATCACGCGGAAAACCGAGTTCTCGTTGCCCGGGATTAGCGAACTGAGCAATATGACTGTGTCGCCCTCAACCACATGGATCTTGTGATCCCCGTTGGCAATCCGGGACAGTGCCGCCATCGGCTCGCCCTGCGAACCGGTGGTGACAAACACCACTTCGTCTTTGGGCAGGGAATCGGCCGTTTTCAGGTCAACCACGGTGCCGGGCGGGGCTTGCAAGAAACCCAGGTCAGTGGCAATGGACATGTTGCGGATCATGGACCGCCCGGCAAAGGCCACCTTGCGTTCATGGGCGCGGGCGGCGTCCAGCACCTGCTGGACCCGGTGCACGTGGGAAGAAAAGCAGGCCGCAATGATCAGCCCTTCGGAGCCCGAGAACACCGAATCCAGCACCGGGGTTATCTCTCGCTCGGTGGGGACAAAGCCCGGCACCTCGGCGTTGGTCGAATCAACCATCAACAGGTCAACGCCCCGCTGGCCCGCCGCGGCAAAACCACGCAGGTCGGTAATGCGCCCATCCAGCGGTAACTGGTCCATCTTGAAGTCCCCGGTGTGCAGCACTAAGCCGGCCGGGGTGGCAATGCTCAGCGCCAGGGCGTCAGGGATGGAGTGGGTCACCGCCATGAACTCGCAGTCAAACGGCCCAAACACCTCGCGGGAGCCCTGGTCAACCGTCAGGGTGTAGGGCTCAATCTGGTGCTCTTGCAGCTTGGCCTCGACAAAGGCCAGAGTCAGGTTGGACCCAACCAGTGGAATGTCCGGACGCAGCCGCAGCAGGTAGGGCACCGCCCCAATGTGGTCCTCGTGGCCGTGGGTCAGCACCAACGCCAGCACATCGTCCAACCGGTCCCGGATGGGCCCAAAATCTGGCAAGACCAGGTCCACCCCGGGCTGGGAGTCTTCCGGGAACAGCACACCGCAGTCGACCAACAGAAGCTGCCCGCCATAGTCGAAGACGGTCATGTTGCGCCCCACCTCGCCCACGCCGCCCAGCGGCACAATCCGCAGTGTGTTAGCGGGTAGGGCGGGGGGCGGGCCTAGGTCGCGGTGGAACTGGGACACTGATCGCCTAGTTGGTAGGCCGGTGGCCAGCCGTCAGCAGGGCCTTGCGGACGTGGCTAACTTCGGACTCGCTGGCCTTGAACAATGGCAGACGCACCACCCGGTTGGGCAACACGCCCATCACCTCTAGGGCAGCTTTGATCATGCAGGCCCCTTGGCCACCTCCCATTACAGCCCCCACCACCGGCCAGGACTTGGCGGCCACGGCCCGGGCCGTGGTTAGATCACCGGCATTGACAGCAGCGGCTATCTGACACAGTTCAGCCCCCAGCACGTGGCCCACCACCGACACAACGCCGGCCCCACCGATGGTCAGCATGGGTAGATTCAGCACATCGTCGCCGCTGTAGTAGGCCAGCCCGGTCAGGTTCATCACGCCAAAGGCCCGGCCTAGGTTGCCGGTGGCGTCCTTGACGGCCACTATCCGGTCGTGATGGGACAGCTCTTCTAAGGTGGTCATCTCTAGGTTGACGGCGCTGCGGAAGGGAATGTCGTAGATCATCACCGGCAGGTCGGTGGCATCGGCCGCCCGCAGGAAGTGCTGGATCAGCCCCGGCTGGGAGGGGCGCGAATAATAAGGCGAGACCACCAGCAAACCGTCAGCGCCGGCATCGGCGGCTTGTTTGGCCAACGCCACGGTGTGGGCGGTGTCGTTGGTGCCCACCCCGGCTACCACCATGGCCTTGTCCCCCGCCACCGCCTTGGTTACCTCAATGATCTGGCGCTTTTCGGCGTCCGAGGTGGTCGGTGCCTCCCCGGTGGTGCCGTTGACCACTATGCCGTCGTGGCCTAAGTCAAGTAGGTGTTCTACCACCTGGCGCAGACCCCGGACGTCAAGGCTGCCGTCCTCACTAAAGGGGGTAACCATGGCGGTCAGGACTGTGCCAAAGGGCCTGGTGATTTGTGCCATGGCCCTAATTTAGCGCGAAGAAGACGCCTCTGCGGCACAATGGAGCCATGCCCATGTCGGTTCGGCCTGCCGGGCTCCTTGACGCCCCGGCCATAGCGGCCATTCAGCAAGAATGCTGGCAACAGCTCTATGGGCCGGTTTGGCCTGCCCTAGCCGAGCTGTTGGAAGGCGGGCCGGTGGCCGGCACGTGGGGCGAGGCCATTGCCATGGCCGATGCCTCCCCGGAGAGCCCCTACCACGTGCTGGTGGCGCTGGACGCCACCGAGCGGGTGGTGGGCTTTACCGCCCTGGCGCCCAGTTTTGACGCCGACAGCGAACCTGGCAGCAGCGAATTGACAGCCCTTTTTGTCTCTCCGGATTGCCAGCGGCAGGGACACGCCTCCCGCCTAGTCAGCGCGGTGGCGGCCGTGGGGCGGGCCAGCAAGGTGAAACGGTTGGTCTGCTGGGTCTATGACCAGGACTATATGCGCCAGCGGTTCTTGAAGCAGCTGGGTTTCGGGGCCGATGGCTCCACCCGGACCTGGCAGACCCCGGCCGGGGACCTAATCAACGAAGCCCGCTGGGGCACCCGGCTTGACCTGGCCAATTGACCAAACCGTCAATTCGCCAAAGCCCGGCAAAGGGAGTAAAACAGGTTACATGCGTCTATCTAGCCGGCCCAAGACCCAATGGTTGATTCTGATCCCGGTGGTGGCCGGCCTAGCGTTGGCCGGCTGCGGCGGCAGCGAGGACCCTCCCTCAACCGAAGCCGCGACCCAGACACCCGACCAGACGGCGCAGCCAGCCAATCCCAACAGGGCGCCAAAACCAGTCCTCACACCCACGGCAGAGCCTAGCCCTACACCCAGCCCAACGCCCACGGCCACCTGTCCGGGTGGCATCACCCTGCCAGACAGCATTGACGCCCGGGCTTGTGGACCCATCCCGACTGGCGCCCGTGTCATCACCGCACTGCCAGATGCCTGGGGTTCGCTGATGTTCCGGACGCCTTCGTGGAACATTGCCTGCGCCACCGAATATGAGTCCTTTGGCTGCATGATCTACGAATACAACTACGTTGACCCGCCGGAGCTACGCGTGCCATGTTCGGGCGATCCCGGAGACCTGTGCGGTTCCAACGGCTTCAGAATTGACCGTGGTTTTGTTCAACTGATGGACCGGAGCGACATTCCGCCGTGGTCGGCCACCTGCTGGGACCTGGGGACCTGCGGTGCCAACTACATTGACACTCGCCTGCCGGTGCTGGAGTACGGCCAAGTGGCCGCCCTGGAACGCTACGCCTGCATCAGCGCGGAAGATGGCCTGACCTGCTGGGACACTGTGACTGGGCATGGTTTCTTTGTCAGCCGGGATGCCTACGCCACCTGGTAAGTCTTTGGGGCTGCCACCACCCAAACAGGCCCCTATGGCCAGATTTGCTGACGGGGACGGCAGGCCGGTGCGAAACGGCGCTGGTCCAGTCGCCTAACCTGGCCACATTCGACTTAACCGGCGTTTCGTCTTCACTCTGTCTAGGGTTCGGCGGCTCCCTGCCAAGCTAGGTCCAGTTCGCTCACGTGGCTGAACCAGCCATGGGCGCCGGCGTAAGCGCACGATGCCGTTGCCACCTTGGCCGCGTAAGCCAGGTTAGTGAGGAAGGCAGCAGGGCTGGGGTCGTGGGTCATGCGGTGGGCCAGCGCCCCATGCAGTACATCCCCAGCCCCCAAGGTGTCGATCAACCCGGCCACCGGTGGGACTGCCACGGTGTGGTGCGCACCGTTAAGCAGCACCCGGATTGACCCTTGCCCGGCGGTTTGAGCGGCCGCCCAGCAACCCTTTGCTGCCAGGTAGTCCAGCACATCACCGCCAACGGGCACCGCGAAGTCCCGGGAAACCACAGCCACATCGACTTGAGCTAGCAAGGCCTCGGTACCTGCCTTCCAACTGCCCCCGTCGAAAAGAACGGCGATGCCCCGAGCCCGAGCCTCGGCTGCCAGCCGCGCGGCGGCGTCCATGTGATGTCCGTCCACCAGTAGAAGGGCGGCGCTATCTAGTTCCCGACCACTCAAGGGCAGGTCAGGGCGCACCGCCACGGCGTTGGCTGAAACCACCGCCCTGTCACCGGTGGACTGGGTCACTAGAACTGTTGAAACCGGCGGATTGCCTGCCTGGTTAGCCAACAGGTCCACCACATCAATTCCCAGGGCACCCAATTGGGTGGCGGCGAAGCTGGTCAACGCGCCACTGCCCGTGGCGGTGACTAAGCGAGTCGGTGTGCCTAACACCTGCGCCGTGGCGGCGGCGTTAGTGGCTGGACCGCCAAACTCCAGATCAGACCGCAAAGCCACCATCTTCTGGTTGGACCCTGGTACCTGGTCAACCAGTAGCTGGTGATCCACCGTGACCAGCCCAAAGGCCACCAGCGTCCTAGCCGTCACTGCGCCAATGCTTCCCTGTGCCCCACGTCACCCTGCGGCTGGCCCCTGTCATCCTGCGCAAGCGCAGCTGAGTCGCAGACCGAGGAAAGCCGAGCGCAAGAACAGCTCGCTGGCTTGGCTGAGGCTGACGAAGGTCTTGACGAGGGGCGGAGCCCCGAGGAACAGAATCCAACACTTAGTACGGACCAACATTCAGCCAAGAAAACCTCCGCTATTCACAGCAGGGCATCTAACCCCACAGTCAGACCGGGGAACTGGTCTATCTGCCTGACTGCCAGCAACACCCCAGGCATGAAGCTGACCCGGTCCAGCGAATCATGCCGAATGGTCAGGTACTCCCCCTGGCTGCCCAGCAAGATCTCCTGGTGGGCCACCAGACCGCGCAGCCGCACGGCGTGAACGTGAACGCCATCGACGTTGGCACCGCGGGCGCCTGGCAGGGCGCTGGCGGTCGCGTCTGGTACCGGACCCAAACCGGCGTCAGCCCGCGCCTGTGCAATCACGGCCGCTGTCTGGCGGGCTGTACCGCTGGGCGCGTCCACCTTGTCGGGGTGGTGCAATTCGATCACTTCGGCTGATTCAAAGTAGGGCGCCGCCAGCGAGGCGAAACGCATGGCTAGGACCGCGCCAATGGCAAAGTTGGGGGCAATCAACACTCCTATTCCGGGGGCACCAACCAGGTGGCCCTTGACCCGAGCTAGCGCCGCCTGGTCCCAGCCGCTGGCCCCCACCACCGCGTGAATCCCTAGATCAATCAGCGCATGGACGTTGGCCTCGGTGACTGAAGGCACCGTGAAATCCACCGCCACCTGGGTACCGGAAGCCCCCAGAGTAGATAGGTCATCACCCATGTCCATCTGACCAGTCAGCTTCAGGTCTTCTGCCTGGCTGATCGCCGCCACCGTTGCCTTGCCCATGCGCCCTTGGGCGCCTATCACTGCCACTGAGATTTGGCTCATGCCTCAAGCCTACGGCCACTCACAGACACAGCCGCGCAGGCACCTCTGGACCACACCGACCCCTCCTGTCATCCTGCGACGCGCGCAGCGCGATCGCAGGCAGCTAGCCCCCAGGACCAGCCGAGATCATTAAATGTTCCAGCATCCGCCCCAGCCTCAGATCACCCTGCACGTAGCCCCGAGTAACTAAGTCCAGCAGTTGTACCTAGCCATCATCCACCGCCCATCCACCCGTGTCAGACGCCACCTTAGGCATTGAAACCATCAAGCCGCGCACTGTGGCGCACTTCCCCTTTTTGATCCTTCACCATTTGGAAGACCACTTGTATGAATGAATTAACTATTGCCGGTAATTGGCATACCAATCTGCCCACCAACACCACCCGCTCGGTTGCTTATGAATCAGCTGACTCGCCGCGCAGTTTGCATTCGGCCATCTCCAGCAAAGTTGAAGACCGCATGTCCAGGCCTTTCGCGGCTTTGGCCAGCTGTTCCATGTCAATAGCGCGGGTGCCAGTGACTATCTGGCTTAAGGTCGCACCGGGAATACCACACCGTTCGGCCAGGATCTTCTGGTTCAGGCCTTGCCGCTTGATCTCTTCGCCAATCACACTGCCAAGGGCCTTGGTGATGGGCCCTGGAATTCTAGGCTTAGAGGGCATAGTGGCAACAATAGCCTTTCCGTCTTTGTATTTACACCCAGGACTGAGCTAAGTTATGGTCTTGTATATGCAATTCACTGCCCTGAATTCTTACTCGGTCTCCGTTGGCGCAGCCGTGAGACTGCTCATGGCCCAGCACCAATTGACCGTTAAGGCCCTGTCGCAGCGCACCTCCATCGGCCAATCGACCCTGAGCCGCTCGCTGACTGGCCGCCGGCCATTCACGGCTGACCAGCTGCACGCTATTGCCCAAGCATTTGGACGCCAACTCTCTGAGATTGTCGCCATGGCCGAGGCCATCGACCAAGCCGGCTTTTCCCCCACCCCACATCAATCCGAGCCGGCTTCCTGACGCCTGGCGCCTGGCATTTACCCAGGCGTCATAATGCGGGCAGTCGCAACCTGCCAGTTGGTTCAGCGCGCAGAAATTATGGGTGTCCTTCGGGTAACACGGCATGTCAGGGGTGTGGGGGATGATGGGTGGCATGGGTGAGTACCACTGGCCACCGCAATACGACCCGGACGACCCGGTGTGGTTGAAGGTGGTCAAGCTGATTGCGGACTTGCCGGGCGCTTACACCGCGCCAACTTGGGGCTCGTTGACCCTGCGGGTGAACCGCAAGCTTTTCGCTTGGTGCAAGGGTGGGCTGAATGACGCGATCTACACCATTGTGTTCAAGCCCAACCCGGACGAGCTGCCCTTCCTCAAAGCTGACCAACGCTTCCGCACAGCCCCGCACTTCCCGCTGTGGCTAGCCTTGGATTTGGCCGAAGACTGGGACCAAAGCGAAGTGCAGGAACTGCTGACCGACTCCTACCTATTGGTGGCCCCCAAACGCCTGTCTCGGCTGGTTAGCCAGCCCGAATTACCCTGATATGTGACCTGGGTCATATGCGGTGGCAGTGTTATTACCCAAGCAGTAGGGGAATAACATTGGTCGGTTTCCGTCAGGGCCGAACCAGTGAATCTACACTGAAATGACTACCGGGACCTCCGGTGGTACCCGTGGACATCAGCCCCAGCGCGAAAGGTGCCTGGACTATGAAGGTCGGCAAGACGGTCCGTCGCTTCGGCGTGACGCTTGGCTTGGTGGTTGGTCTTACCACGATTGGTCTACCCGCCCAGGCTGTCGAGGACCCGGCGGCAGCGGAGGAAGCCGCAACCACACAGGCAGAGGTGGCGCCTGCGGCATCTGCCACTTGCCTGGTGAGTGACGCCGAACTGGCAGCTGCGCTCGACAAAGCCCTCAAGGTCATCCCGAATGTCTCTGCCTACGGCTGGCCCGACTCCGTGAGTTGCCGGCTGTTTATCGGCGTACGCCCCGACAGGCTGACCGAGGCATTGTCCAAGCTCAACGCCACTGCCGGACTGAGCGCTTTCCGCTCGGGGCAAGCCATGCCACCGTCTAGCCCAGGCCAGATTGTCATTGAGGTTGATCCAAGCCAGATAGCCTGCCCTGCGATCTGGCCCCCAATGCCCTGTGGCTGGGAGTACAAGCAAATAGTGCTGTCACCCAGCCTGACCGGCACCGGCCGCGGTGACATACTGGCGGTCGACGAAATGGGCAATTTGTTCCGATCCAGCCTGACGACAGGTAACAAGCTGAGCAACCCAACTTATTTGGGTTCGGGATGGTCCGATGTCAGGGTTGCCGCACCAGGTGATTGGAACAGCGACGGTAAAGCCGACCTGATTGGGATAGACAAATCCGGGCGTATGTTCCTCTACCCCGGCAATGGCAAGGGCAGCCTAGGCAAGGCCGTCCAGATTGGGCATGGTTGGGCCAGTTTGACAGTCATCCCAGCCGGAGATCTGAATGGCGATGGCCGGCCCGACATGCTGGCCATAAACAACCAGACCGGTGTTTTGCTGCTCTATCTAGGCAACGGCAAGGGCGGATTTGTGCCCGGTAAGAGGCAGGTCGGTCACGGCTGGAAGTCCATGCAACTCTTTGCTGCTGGCGACATGAACGGTGACGGCAAAACTGACGTTCTGGGTCTCAAGGCTGACGGCACGTTGTTGTTCTACGCCGGCAAAGGCACCGGCACCTTCCAGCCAGCCCAACAGGTTGGGCACGGCTGGACAGGCATGGTCTTGGCGGCCGGTGCGGACCTAGATGGCGACGGCAAAGCCGACATTGTTGGCCGGGCCAGGACCGGCGACCTGTTGTTCTACCGCGGCAAAGGGATTGGCACCTTCTACAAGTCAGTCAAGATTGGCGTGAACTGGTAGTTGGGTCTAGGCCGGGGCTGCCGGTATTGATCCTTCATTCCCCTGCGCTGCTGCAGGATGACCAAGGGTGCACCCAAGTTACGGATCGATTACAAAAGCGTTTCCCTGGTCGTTTCCGCCCACAAATGGGACTAGTGAACCTACACTGGCATTGACTACCGAGGCTTAGGTAGTCCCTTCGGACAGCAGCCCCAGCGGGAAAGGTGCCTTGGACCATGAGAGTTGGCAAGACCGTCCGCCGCTTCAGCGCGGTGCTTGGATTGGTAGTCAGTATTACTGCGATTTGCTTGCCTGCCCAGGCGGCTGTGGGCTTACCAACGGCAGCCACACCACACTCCCTGACTCCAGCAGCCACAGGCACCTGTCCAGTTACCCAGGCTCAGTTACGAGAAGGGCTGTCCAGGGCGATGGAAGCTGCTGGGAACTTCACAGCGGGGGGTGCGCCCGACACCATCAACTGTCGTGTGAGTTTGTGGGTGCGACCGTCCAAAGTGACTGAGGTAGCGTCAAGGATTGAGGCGATTGGTGGGTTGGTTCCGATTGTGACCGGACAACCAATGCCGGGTTCAGCTCCGGGCGCGATTGTGGTTGAACTGGTGCCCAGCGGACCGATCTGCACCTTGCCATTGCCGCCATCGCCTTGCGGCTGGGAGTACAAGCAAATTGCGATGTCACCAAGCATGACAGGTAATGGTTATGGCGAAGTCCTGGCGGTAGACGAAGGTAACAACCTGTACAGGTTCAACCTGGTGTCGGGAACTAGGCTAAGCAACTACCACTACTTGGGCTCCAAATGGGGTCAGATGAAGGTGTACGCCCCAGGTGATTGGAACGGCGACGGCAAGGCGGACTTGATCGGGATCAAAGCCGGAGACATGTTCCTCTACCCCGGCAACGGCAATGGCGGCATCGCCAACGCTCAGCAGATAGGCCGCGGCTGGTCCGCCTACACCGTAATTCCGGCCGGCGACTTAACCGGTGACAAGATCCCTGATCT
>Ga0123356_10008807_pt1 | contig 9996 bp, 6 predicted proteins | sample TergutEmb28metaG_2_FD_92546 | JGI IMG/M metagenome (GOLD analysis project Ga0123356, IMG submission 92546) | Embiratermes neotenicus P3 segment gut microbial communities from Petit-Saut dam, French Guiana - Emb289 P3 | ecosystem: Host-associated > Arthropoda: Insects > Digestive system > Gut ... | reverse complement strand
CTAAATCATTAGTAATAACTTGAATAGCTCTTTTTCCAATGTTTACATTGCAAATCATAAGTCCCTCATTTTTTGGGTGTTTACTAACACTCATTATTTCCCCTACTTTAATATCAATAGACACAATAGGATCATTAATCGGTCCAAAGAGAATCCTATTTTTAATACCTAAAATAGTATCAATGAAGAATCTTGCTTTTGCTATAGCTTCTTCGGCTTTTTCTTTTTCTTCTTTTGGTGTTTGGGCCATAAATTGATGGGCCCAATCTTCTCCTCCTAAATATCTTACAACAAGTTCTCCTTTTTCTTGAAGATTAGTTATTTCTGGAGTATTAGCTAAGTCTTTCGGATCTAGATACGAATAGTTTAAGGTTTGAAAATCACTTTCCATGGCTTCTGCACTTTCAATAGCCATTTTTTTATTCCAACGCCCTCTGAAACTTCCACTTCTAGCAGTTCCAACAAACATACTAATGGTCTTCTGTCCAAGTAAAAGTCTGTAATCTTTCGTTGTATCCCACATTTTATCACTTTTTACTAGTTAATAGAATTAATAATTATTAATTATAAATAAACAATTGTAAAATCAGCAAATTCTCCATATCGATTATAAGCTAAGATATTTTCAACTTCATATGGTTTGCAAATTATCATATGAAACAAGCCATTTTTTGCAAAGCTATATAAATCTGTACTTGAAGGCAATGCACTAAGTCCTGGATGACTGTGAACTGACCCCCATTGAGTTGTCATAGTTGGGAGCATTCCCATATTAACAATGACCCCCTCATTAGATGTTTCACTAGGTAAAAAGACTAAACCAGTTATATGTAAAATTTCATTCTTAACTTCACCATCAAAAATAGCCATGAATTCATTAGGATCAGAACTTTTAGCATACCATAATATAGAATCAATAACCTCACCATCTATATGGACTTCTTTGAACATATATTTGTTAGTTCCAAGTATCTTTGAAAATAAATTTCCTAATAAACCCATACATACACCTTGAAAAGTAACTTAGTTATTACATTGTCATTTAAAATAAATTCAATAATTATATAATTGGTAAATATATATTTAGTAATTATATATTTAGTAATTATATATTTAATAATTATATATTTAATAATTATATATTTTAATAATTATATTATTTTATAATTATATATTATATTTATATAATTATTTTATTAATTATATTATTCTATTATTAATTATATTGTAAATTAAATTAAATATACAATATATATTAAAAATATATTATATAAAAAAATATAATTACAATATAGTATTATAAAATATCAATATTTTTAAAGAAATTTTTATCAAATATAGGTAATTCTTTATCAATAAAGAATGTATTTCTATATAATTGCTCTTTATTATTTGTTTTAGGATTTATCCGCGAAATTTCTTTTTTAGTTTTATATATAGCTATTCCTCTTTTTTGATAAGATGGTGAATCATTTAAATTAATTCCTTTTTCAAAAAGCAATTGGTGAATATCTGAAGAGTTAAGATTCTTCAATTTTTCCCCAGCTACACTAGGTGAAAAATCATCCCTTAATGTCCAATATCCATAGCTATTTACACAATTTCTCCAAGATTCATCTTGTCTCCATTTAAAATATTTAACAACATCTTCAGTAATAGAAATAGGAATAACTCTAGAATCAAAAGAAATAATATTATTTTTATTGAAATTATTTTTATTAATGTTAAGTTTATTAATATTATTTTTATTATTAACAAAGCCCTCCTTGAAAAAATTTGTATTTAAATGTTTCATAAGGGCACTTGAAGCTAAACTCGGAAAAATTGAATTTAATTTTTCAATTCTCCCAGAAAAAGGAATTTCTGATAATAATATGTTTATCTCATCAGAAAAAGTATAAATGAATAATGGAGAAAACTCTTTGAAAATGTCTTTAGATGTATAAACCATAGATTTAATAAAATCATCATCATAAGGCCTTTTTAGATTCAGATTCTTGGATAAGCTATGAAAATTCCTACCATCCAATCTTAAAATGATTTTAGATCCTTTTGGAGTCTTTAAATCACTATAAATTTCATATTCTTTCATACAATGCCTCATGAACAACAATGAATTATTATAATAATTGTTATATTATTTTAATAATAACATTAATATTAGAATTATAACGATATTATTTACTTTATTTTAAGTTCCCACTACAAAATTCTCATTTAAGTTTTTCAATAGTTTAATAACAGAATAAGCTGCTAACATACTAGTTTTGGGATTTTCCTCAGAAGGCAAGTTTTCAGTTTTTGTTTTAAATTGTCCAAAATCACCATTAACAATTATTTCATGAACATTTTTATCTACATTAGGATCAACAATGATCTTAACATCAATATCCATATTACATGCAATACTAAGTGCTGCAGCTACATTGATATTGGTTGGAAACATTTGAACAGCTTGAGAAGCTTTTCCTTCATATAAAACTTCCTCCTTATCAGTGGTTTTTCCAAGAGATTTTGGAGGTTTTCGTGTGGTTAAAGTAGCTTTGTTGATTTTTCCTATAGATGCTGCTTTAATACCATCTAAACCAACAATAGCTCCAGAAGGAGCAAATATCTTAACATTATTCTTAGTTGCGGCCCCAGTTAGCTGATTTCTAAAGTCATTATCCATTAATGCACCAATACTCATGATAATAATATTTTTACCCTTATTTAGAGCTTCAAGGGCGAATTTTTCAACAGATGATGGGGAAGCAGCTTCTAAAACTATATCAACATTATCAATCATTTTTTCAATACTTAAAACAGCTATTCCATTAGCCATAGTAGCTAAGTTTTCAGCTTTTTGAATATCCCTATCATAAAAATACTTAATATCAATTCCATTATCTTTAGATAAAAAATTATTTACTATGATACTAGCTATTGCACCACAACCTAATATACCAACTATTATAAATATCCCCCCTTTCTTTCATAAAAAAAGGATTTGAAGTTTATTTTAATTATTTGTTGAAAAAATTTAATATTAAATTATAAATAGTATAAAAAATAATTAAGTGAAATTAACGTAAAATATTATTAAAAATATAATTAGAATTCAAACAAAATAAAACAATAATATCTTAATTAGAATTAAATTATACTAATAAATTATTGATTAAACTTATATACTGAATTTAGAGCCAAATAATTAAGGAATGATAAATGAATAATTAATAATCAATACCCAACACAGCTAAAATAACAATTATGGACTCTAAAAACCCTATTTTATTAAACAATGCTAATCTATTAATCAGATTGCTTGATTATATTATTGCATTGGGTTATTTGGTTCTTGAATTGGAGTTGGAGCTTGTTGTTGATGATGAGTCTGAGACTGTGACTGAGCTGGAACTGGCCTTCTAATATCTTGAGGATCAATTAACATAATATCTCCAATAGCCCTAACTTTTTCAAAATCTACATTGAGAACCCCTTCTTGTAAAGCTCTCATTTCATTTTCATCAGGAACAAATTGTAAACTAGTTTTAAAAATTTGTCTAATTCCTACATCTTTGTTTTCTGGTTCTAGAGCTTTTACTTGAAGTTTAGAAATTGTTCCTATTTTCATATTAATAACTACATCTACAACTCGTCCTACATATTGCCCTGCAAGAGTATATATTTCTAAATCATAAAGGCTTGAAACTTCTACCATTTTTTCACCATATCTCTAATAATTCATGATATTAACTATTATTCATAATTAATTCTATAATATAAATATTAATTATATAATTATAAGCTATAATTGCAATTATAAAGGTTTAAGCTAATTATAATAATATAATCAATTAATTGAAACTAGATTAATGGAACATTACTTGTAATAATAAAATATCATTATGTTAAACATACACATTTACAGATTTTTATCATATGATATAAACTAGATATAATTACAAATAACCTACAAGAATCTTAATAATATATATCTTTAAATTGATAATATAAATAGTTTTGGTTACTAATAGCTAAATCTATCAAAAATATAAAGAAAATATTTAAAATATACTTGTATTCTTGAAATTTAAAATAAAATAAATAAAGAAAATAAAAGAACAATATAATAAATATAAAAAAAACTTCATTAATTAAAGTTCCAAGCCAACAGCATCAAAAACATTGTCAAGGCTCTTAACTTCTTCCATAACATCATTAGGTATTTTTTGATCTACTGTTAAAAACATTATTGCTTTTCCACCAACTATGTCTCTTCCTACCTGCATAGTTCCTATATTGATGTTACGCTCCCCTAATTTCGTTCCAATAGCTCCTATAGCACCTGGAATATCATTATATTTAGCTATGAACATGTGCCCTTCTGGTTTTACATCAACCCAATAATTATTCACTTTTATAATAGTTGGTTCATGTAAATCAGTTCCTTCAACAGAGAATTCATCATTTTCACTGATTCCTTTGATTTTAACTAAAGCATCATATCCTTGAGCATCATGAGTTTTACCTTCAGTAACAGCTATTCCCCTTTCCCTAGCCATAGTTGGAGCATTAATCATATTAACCGGATTTGAAAGAACTGAATTAAGAACACCTTGAAGAACAGTTCTAGTTAAGATATCTTGATTAGTCATTTCAGCTAATTCCCCACAGTAGACAATTTCAAGTTCCTTAATTTGTCCAGTGATAGATTGAGAAATAAAGCTTCCTAATTTTTTACATAATTCTAAGTAAGGTTTTATTTCTTCATAAGTCTTTTGATCAACCACAGGCATGTTTAATACATTTTTTGGAGCTTCACCTTTCAAAACATCAATGACTTCATTAGCTACAATAATAGCTGCATCTCTTTGAGCTTCTTTAGTTGAAGCTGCAATATGAGGAGTAGCTACAATATTATCAAGAGTAAGAAGTTTACTTTTCTTTGGAGGTTCTTCTTCATATACATCAAGGGCTGCCCCACCAATCTTACCAGTAGAAAGTGCCTTGAAAAGTGCATCTTCATCGATGATTCCTCCTCTTGCACAGTTGACTATGAAAGAATCATCTTTCATTATTTCAAATTCATTTTCGGAAATAAGATGTTTAGTTTCAGGAGTTAATGGAACATGGATTGTTATGAAATCTGCTTCTTTTAATACAGTTTCCAAATCAGTAAGTTGAACACCCATTTGTTTAGCTACTTCTTTAGGTAGATATGGATCATATACAATTGCATCCATTTCAAATGCCTTACATCGACTCACAACTTGAGAACCAATTCTACCCATTCCTACAACACCAAGAGTTTTTCCTCTTAGCTCAACACCCATAAATCTACTCTTTTCCCATTTATTTTCCTTAACAGACTTATCAGCAATAGCTATTTTCCTTGCAGCAGTTAACATCAAACCCATGGTGTGTTCAGCTACAGTGATAGAAGTTGATTCTGGAGCATTTACAACCATGATCCCTTTTTCAGTGGCTGCTTCAACATCCACATTATCTACTCCAACACCAGCACGAGCAATGATTTTTAAATTGTCTGCATGTTCTATAACTTCTTTAGTAACTTTAGTCCTACTTCTAATGATTATTGCTTCATATTCAGAGATGGTGTTAAGTAGTTCTTCTGGAGTTATATCAGTATCAACGACAACTTCTGCTACTTCTTTTAGATTATCAATACCTTTTTGATTTATTGAATCTGCAACTATTACTTTCATTAAATTCACCTGTATAAGAGTTGAATGCTAAATAAATATTATTAAAAAGTATATTTTATTGATTTATTAAAATTATGCTTTTATTAATTTTTATTTTTATATTAATCATATATTATTTAATTATATATTATTTAATTATATATTATTTAATTAATATATTAGATGATTTGTATTTATATAATTGTTGAATAAAAATTTATAATTATTAAAATTTAAAGATATTATTCAAGTTAATAATTTAGTTTATAATATCTATTAGTAAATAATAATATATTCAAAATTAAAAAAATCTAACAAATATATACTACTTTAATTCAATACTTTCTTTATATTCTTAAAAGGTAAAAATATATATTGTTCTATATTATAATAATGAAAATTATTTTCTTATAATCGTCCCAAAACTATAAAAATATTATTAGAGTATTTAATGGTGCTATAAGACCTGTATAGTAAAAAATCTTACTACAACATGGACCAAAATGGAATCAAGTTTATCTCCAAAGTTTTTTACAACCCCAAAATTAATTCTAAAAAATGTATATATACTATGAAAACACAAAATAAATAACTGAGAGAAATACTGAGAGAAACAATAAAAGTATAAATTTTGTGAAGTTTTATCAAAAATTTTCAAGCTTATTATAACAGCTTATAGCTAACAAGTAAATTTTTCAAAACAACTCACTCTTTTTTACATATTTTAAATGATAACTATGACAAAACACATTTAATTTATATAGTTACAGTTAATTCAACACACAAAAGAAAATTTATAATATTTTGGACAAAATTTCTAAAGTGAACATTCAATTAAATAATCATAACTTTAATAATTATTTGTTTTTATAGAGTCCTAGTGAGTTCATTAAATCCAATTAATACCGTGAAAAATATGAACAAAATAAATGATTCAAAAATTTTTAAAAAAGTTTCTTTATTGGCAATTATATTTATAATAGGAATAACAGCTATTTCAAGTGTAAGTGCTGCTAGTGAAACAGAAGTAATTGGTGACATTCAAAACACCATCAACAATGCACAAGAGGATACTATAATCCTATTAGAAGAAAATACAATTTATTCTGGATCTGAAAACATAAATCTTAACATAACCAAAAGCCTAACCATTAAAGGAAAGGGAACTGGCGCAATAATAGATGCTGACGGTCAAGGTAGAATAATCAACAGTATTGATCCAGGATCAACTTTAAAATTAATAAATATTACTTTTATTAATGGTAACGCTGATTATGGTGGAGCTATTTACAACAATGGAGCTACAATTTATATAGAAGATTGTGTTTTTACAAATAATAAGGCAACGAATGCAGGCGGAGCTATTTATTCTAACGGTGATATGAGAATAACAAGCTCTGTATTTTCAAACAATATAGCAGGTCTAGAGGGCGGTGCAGTTTATATTGCAGATGGTGATGTTGAAGTTAATTACTCAATTATATATGGCAATACCTTAACAGGTACTCCAAGTTTTCCATCGCTACCAAGTAATTGGAATATTATTACAACACTAGCATTTTTTTCTAGTGTACAAACATGGTTAACCAGAGTTGGTATTCCCCAAGGTTCTGATTTTTACATAAATGATGGATCTTTAGACATTGACAATAATTTTTGGGGCAATAATGACGGTCCTGGTTCTATAATAAATGATAAATTAAATTATTTGAGAATCTTTGGTTTAGATGTACCAACAGGTCTTACTGATATAGCTAGAATATTTAATGATAATGGAAATGTTAAATTAGATAATTATTATAAAATTGGAATTACTACTACTGAAAATTATTATGCACTTTTAATTGGTGATAAATTGCCTTATGATGTGTTTGCATACTTAAATACATCTATAAAAGATGACAAAGATCAATTAGGTACTGAAAAATTACCTTTCTACTTAAGTCCATTAAAAATTACATATCATCCATGGTATATTACTGATCATAATTTACTGAATCTTCCTCTAGGATCACTTCTTGGTTCTGGTGAAGCCACTATGTATAGTAACCTTACTCAGATAGCTGTACATTTCTTTGGAACAGGTAATTGGTTAGATACTTTAGGTTATGAATCATCAAACCAATACCGACCATTCATCAAGGATTTGGATATTAAATATATAACTGACCCAATATATGGGCAAATAACTGTGATTACTGGTATTGTTGAAGACATATTTGAAAGACCAATGATTGGTGATTTATATATCACAATAACTGGTTTAGGTTTGATAAATACACAAGTAAAAGTAGAAGATGATGGTAAATTTTATGAAAAAATTCAAAATACTTTCACAGGGCCTAGAAATATAGAAGTTTCATTTACAAGTGATGAGGGAAAACCTGCAAATCCTGTAACAGCACAAGATTTTATCCGTCTTGCTAATTTAGAAATAGATATTGATGTAGATAATGGTACTTATGGTCAACAAGGTACTATAACTGGTAAAGTAAACAACTATGTTCCTGGCGATGATGTAACCGTAAGAGTTATTATCAATGGCAGAACATACTCAACTCAGGTAGACAAAACAGATGGTACTTTCAATATTCATATAGGAGATATTGACTTCTTAACTACAAACTATGTTATTTTAGCATATGGTAACTCAATCTTCCGCTACATACCTGCATTACAATACGAAACATTCACCGTAGATAAAACACAATTAACCATCATACTCGATTATAATAGAGGTATTTATGGTCAACAAGGCACCATAAACGGAAGAATAGATGGAATTTTCTCAAATGATGTTGTAACAATAAAACTCGAAATCAACAATAAAGCCTATTACTTTAATGTAACTGGCAATGGTGAATTCACCATCCCTATAGGACAAATTGACTTCTTAACTACAACATACACAGTAAGTATTGACGGCAAATACGTAACCAGATCCCAATTAATCACAAACTTTGAAACTAGCACTAGCGATGCATACTACGAATCAAACTCTATAACTCGCATCTTTTTTGTAAGACCCACAACATTAACTATCGACATCGATAACGATAAAGGAACTTATGGCCAACTAGGCACCATAACTGGTAAGTTAAACTATATTACATTTGATAACGATGATGTGGAAGTAATGCTTGTTATCAATGGACAAAGATATTATGCTACTGTAAATGGAGCTGATGGTACTTTCACATTCAATATAGGAGATATTGACTTCTCAACTACTGACTATAGAATAGTTGTTTTAGGAAAAGTTGTAACTATTGGACAGTACACATTAAATAGTCCATTACACTACATAGCAGTTCCTTTGACTGGCACATTTAATATTGAACCAGCAGATTTAGACATTATTATTACTTCTAGTAATGGCGTTCTTGGAGGAAATGGTTGGATTAATGGTACTGTTGAAAATATAGCTAATTTTAATGATGAAATAGAATTAACTCTTCTAATCAATGGTAGAACTTATACTACTACTGTAACTAAGGCCAATGATGATTTCAGTTTTTATATAGAAGATATAAACTTTGAAACTATGAGCTATACTATAACTGCAACTAGCAAGTCAGGTGTTTATAATTCATTACCTATAACCAATACATTTGTTGTTGTTACTACTCTTTTAAGACCAGATATTCCAGATTTAAACCTTACTAAACCAAATGATGGAAATGGAACCCTTAATGAAGGAAAAATTCTTGATGACAAAGATGGTTATGATAACGACACTGTTGGAGGAGATAATATAAATAATAAATCAAGTGTCGCAAGCACAAGTATGAAATCAACTGGTATCCCATCAGTAGCTATCTTATTACTTTTATTAGTAAGTTTAGGGCTTTTAACTAGAAGAAAATAACTTTAAGACTTTTCCAAGGATATTATTTTTTTATCCTTTAATTTTTTCTTTTTTATTATGATTTAATTAAAAATTTTGTTTAAATTGTTAAATATAAATTTAAATAAATATAGAATCTAAATAATAAATTTATCTTTTATTGTTTTTATTGATTTTTCAATAGTTTTTATTGCTATTTTTTTCTAATTAACTTTTTAAAAAATATATTTTATTAAATATATTATCAAATATAAACAAATTTAAATTAAAATAAATATTTTGATAGTCAATATCTAATAATATAGTACTCGCCGTAACATTTAAAAATAATGAATTTTATAATCAATATTATGGTAGCTGTAGTTAAGAAAAAAATTAAAGAGCATATGTCTTTAAAAGAAGTTAATGATGAAATTAAAAAGAGAAAAATTGATTCAAGTGTTATGCGAAGACTTATTT
>Ga0123356_10008806_pt1 | contig 9996 bp, 15 predicted proteins | sample TergutEmb28metaG_2_FD_92546 | JGI IMG/M metagenome (GOLD analysis project Ga0123356, IMG submission 92546) | Embiratermes neotenicus P3 segment gut microbial communities from Petit-Saut dam, French Guiana - Emb289 P3 | ecosystem: Host-associated > Arthropoda: Insects > Digestive system > Gut ... | reverse complement strand
GCGCCCGACCTGTTCTCGCGGATGCGCCAGCACTATCCGATGATCGAACTGAAGGTCGTACACGCCGGCATGGTGCGGCTGGAAGAGATGATCATGGACGGCCGCGTCGACCTGGCACTGCTCTCGGAGCTGTCGCGCAGCCGGATGATCGTTTCGACGCGTCTGGGCGAGGAGGAGATGGTATTGGTGACCAAACCGGGCACCCGACCGCCCGGCATCGTCACCGCGGCGGAGCTACGCCGCACCACGCTTATCCTTGGCGACGGCCTGCGCGCGGCGATGGACGCACTGCTCGCCGGACTTGGCATCGAACTGCAGGTGGAGGTCGAGCTCAACGACCACGAAACCATCCGCCTCATGGTGCAGCAGGGTGTTGGCGCCTCGATCCTGCCGCATGCGTCGGTGGCGCGGGAATGTGCGCGCGGCCTCGCCGAGGCGCATCGCCTGACGGCAGGCGGCATCTATCGCTCGCTGGCACTCGGTGTTGCGGCAAACCGGTCGAGCTCAATCGCACGCGACGCCGTGGCGCAGACACTGAGGCAGTTGCTGACAGACATCGCCGCCGAGGGGCGGCTGGCCCTGCCGGCGCGCCGGCGCCGCTAACACCGAGGGACGAAGATCCTGACTGGTTGCATGCCAAGCGAGGCAACATTGCAGGCCCGCTCGCGAGGCTGGGTGCGGGTGTGATGGTTGCGGCCCAAGTCGACCGTGCTCCGGTCCAGGGTCGTGTCAGGCGAACGAATATTCCTTGCAATCATCATGCCGTCGTCCTGATGGAACCCCGTTGCGCGATGTCTGTGACAATAAGCGCGACGGCCGGATCGGGCTGCTCAGCAACGACGCCTCATACGCGGCGATCGCGTCGAATGGACTCGACGGCTCTGGCGGCCGCCCGTAGGCATCGTCGAACTGACGGACGATCGCTGGATCGGCATCCAGCTTGTGCCGCACTTCATCGCTGCCGGTTGCCATATTCGCGGGATTTTCCGCGGACGAACGGGCCCGGCTGTCGCGAGTGCGAAAATTGCAATCCGAGTTCAGTCGGAAGTTCAAGGCGGCATTGAAAACGCCGAGTACGGCGAACGGCATGTGCGACCTGTCATGCGCCGTGATACGCTGGCTGGCGTCGGCACCATTGGTGCGAAGGTCATGACAGGACGAGCACGCGAGCGTGTCGTCGTGCAATAGACGCCGGTGGTTGAACAGGCGTTCGCCCAGCGCCAGCTTCAAGGGATCCGCGGGCGGCGGGTGCGGCACCGGCCTGATAGTCGCATCCGTCCCGGCCGGTGGCAGTGCGCCGGGGCCAGCTGCGGGAGCGGCCGGTCCCAACGTCAACCAGGCGATCAGGAGCCAGGCGGACCACCATCGGGTTTGCCGCAACAGGCAACGCCCGTCAGCGAACCGGGTCGACCCGCCGCGGAACGCGGCCGATACGGTTCGGTTCAACGCCAGCATCACGCAACGACCGATCACTCGGCATATCCGGGCGCTCGCGTGACGATCGCCTGCTGCCGTCGGCGCCACGCCTCGGCAAGACCGCCGCGAGACGAAACCAACACTGAATGTTTTGTGGCGAATGCGAGGAAGCGGTGGCAAGGCACCCGCGGATATAGACGTCGTGCGACGAGCTGCCCGGTGGCAGCCAAGGGTCTTCCCGCGCGGGCAACGGCGCTACCGAAGGCCGCTCTGCCTCCTCTGCCTGAGCGCGGTAATCTTGCGGCGGGTCTATCGCGCAGGGGTAGATCGCCTGTCCGTACAGCGCAAATCCCTCCAGGATTGCGGAACCGAGCCAGGAGATTGGCCGTAGAATCCAGGATTGCTCCGACGAAACGGGCTGCCTCGGTCGGGTCGCTGCGGCGATGCGCGGTGTCTGATCGGAGCCGCGATGGCAACGCTCCGAGATGACGCCAGGCGGTTGATGCGGCTTGTGCATTGAACTCTCCCGTCAAATGCCGGGGGAGAGCGTGCGGGCGGCGGATTGCTGAAGCGTTCCAGCGGGCGCGGCGAAGGTTACGTCTGTAGCATGCCATGCGTTGCCAGCAGGGATCGGGGTCTGCCGTGCGGTGCAGGCCGGTCAGGAATATTCCACGACCGGCACGAAAACGTAGCCGACCCCACGTTCCGTGCGGATGATCTGCGGCGCGCTCGGGTCAGTTTCCAGCTTGCGCCGCAACCGCAGAATCTGCACGTCGATGCTGCGATCATAGACATCCTCGTGTAGGCGCGTCGCCTGCAACAGGTGCTCGCGACTTAGCGGCCGTCCCGGCGCGTCCAGGAAGGCAACCAGCAGCGCGTACTCGCCTTTGGTCAGCCTCACCAAAGCGTTGTCCGGGTCGGTCAGGCGGCGTGTGCGTTTGTCGAGCTCCCATCCGCCGAAGCGACAGCGACCTTGGTCCGCTTCGCGCTGCCAGTTGAGGCGTCCCAGGTGCTGGCGGCGCAGCACGGCGCGGATCCGGGCGAGCAGCTCACGCGGGCCGAACGGCTTGGTGATATAGTCGTCAGCACCGAGTTCCAGTCCGACAACGCGATCGATCTCATCGCACCGGTGACCGGTGGTGATGATCACCGGCACGTCGGACCGTGTCCGTATCTCCCGCAGAAGATCGAAGCCATCATCCGTGCCGAGCCGGAGATCGAGGATCACCGCATCCGGCTCCGCGGCCGCAAACTGCCGCGCCACGTCGCGCCGTTGCAGGGCTGCGGCAACCCGAATGTTGTGCTGTGCGAGGTAGTCGGCGAGCATGTGCTGCATCGAGAGATCGTCGTCGATCACGAGCACTCGTGACGGTCGTCCGCCTAATCCGGACTCACTCGGCGATCCCGTTTCTGGTTCAGGCGTGGTCCAGAGCGCAGATATCCCGGTCAATAGCTATCACTCCACTCAGTGAGCTACCTCCCTGGAGCCACGCACTTTCTGGAAGCAGGGTGCGTTTCGTCGGACGTCTGCAGCAGCATGACAGTCCGGCGTCATGGACCGGCCCTATGCGGGCACGGTCCAACCGACAGGCGCCGCTCTATAATCTCCTGCGTCGCCGGCGGGAAGAGACATTTCGCTATCCGCTGACATAGTCACGAACGACGCTGCGGACTATCACACGATAGTGAGCGACGATGTGGATACAAGAATTACCGGTGTGCAAGCGGCGGTACGATCCCGACAAAGTCTTCCGTTCCATTCTGCTCCCTCTTGCGACACCATGAGCGAGCACGACGCCGCCAGGCCGCGCACGCCGACGTGGTTGGCGAACTCGACGCTAAGCACCGGAGACAGCATCGCTCCTGCCGATGAACGAAGCCGGAGTGTCAAGATGCCCATGCACGAGGGACTTACGCTTTGGCCGGTAAGCAGGACACTGGGCGCCGTGATTGACGGTGATGATCTCGGCCACGAGCTCGAGAATGGCCATCACGTTGAATTCTGCACCGGATCACGCTGCAAACCGGCAGGCGCTCACGCTGCAAGGCGGCACGCCGACACGCTGCAAGGTGGCGCCGATCTCGACGCGGCCGATAAAGACGCGGTGGCTGGGGCTCGTCTCACTCGACCGGCTGGTCTCCGGGACGATCCTGACGTTCTTGGCCCGGATCGAGAGGATGACGATTGCGCCGGTGAAGTGCATGCGTCCGCCGCAGTTTGGATATCTGCTAAAATCCTCGTGATCGCATCGGATCAAACGCGGCGATACGACAGTTTCGATGGTACCTGTGACCTACGTCACAGCCTTATAGGGGGATGACGCATAGAGGCTCCACGGCGCCAGGTTGGAGCGGCGAATGGAGGTGTGTACGATTACCCCGGGGTCGGCAAATGGGCCGCCTCTGGGACTTCAGCCATGCTGACACGAGCGGATTTTGATAACGCCGTGAACGACGCGCTGCGTCACGACATGCGAGCAGATCTGTTACGCGGCAGCCCACTGTTGGAGACGCCGATCGCAGGGGGCATGAGACTGGACCCGCGACGGTCGCACACCTGCAGCGAGCGTTGGTGGAGGCATCCGAGACAATATTTGTCAACGAACGCGATCTGACGCTGCATCGTGTGTTGGAGTTGACCTATTTCAGATCAGCACCCAAAGCGTTGATGAGCTTGACCCAGGCATGGCCATCCACCGCTTCGTCACGGAGCGCGCTTCGGTTCCGCTGGATGCCGTGAGCCCGATCTATTTACGCGGTCACGCTCGACAAAACGAAACTCGTCGAGCAGAAAGCAATGACCGGATTGACTGCAGTGAGTGTGCTGCGGGGCGTCTGGGGGGCGTTCCTGAACGGCGCTGCTATGTACGGCGCACTCTTTCACGGACATACAGTCCTCGACGATTTCAGCTTCGATGCCGCCCGCGGCGCCCCTGGCAGGATGCGATGACATGGGGCAAAGGCGCGGCGAGAAACCTCCCCGTACGCTTCGATCGGGACGTTGTCGTAAGGTCAATATCCCGCTGCCAGTGGGATAATCGGGACTGGTTTCATTTGAAACACATGCTCTACGTGCGGTAATCCAACCGTATTTTGTCGGCCCCAGACTGTAGCTTCCTTGCTACTTCGGTGGAGAACGGCTCGATGACAACACTTCTCGACACGCAACGTCTGGTGACCGGCAACCTGGGGACTCCCGACGAGGGCGCGACCGATCAGACGGTATTACGGATTGCCGTTGTCGCCCCGATGATCGCACGGCTTGCCCCGACGTCGAGCAAGATAGGTGACCACCGGTCGAGCTCAAGTCCGATTTTATGTCGGAGCAGATTTACGGCACGCCCGTACCCCCGCGTCGCGGCGATCTTGAACCTGACATGCCGAGCGCCTCGCGCGCCGTCGCAGCCCTTGCCATCGCGGGGTGCCAGCTCGGGACGGTTTGCCAGCGAATGCCGGACCGTCGAGTTGACAACGGCACGTGTGTGATGATGGACGGCGTTTTGCCTGTCGACGCCGTGGACGGATCCGGTCCGATTCCGAACCGGTTGACGTCCCTCGGTAGTGGGTGTCGCGGCAATGCCCGAGTGATGACTTCGCTCCGACCGGCCCGTGGTTGATGGCTCGCAGCCGGACAACAAATGATCCAACTTCACTGAGGATTCTATGGATCTGTTCAGCGCCCTGAATGATTTTGTGCGCGTCGCGGAGAGCGGCTCGTTCTCACGTGTGGCACGGGAAAAGGGTTCCTCGACCTCGGTCGTCACGCGGCAGATCGCACAACTGGAGCGACATTTCGGCGTACGCCTGCTGCACAGGACAACACGCCGGCTGAGCCTGACGGACGATGGCCAGACCTTGATCGGTCACGCTCACCGCCTGCTGGAAGAGTCGGCCGCAATGGAGCAAGCCCTGGGCAAGCATCGGCGCTCGTCGAGTGGCTTGGTGCGACTGGGAGCAATTATGGGAGCAGGACTGGGCCTGGCGACACGCCTGCCGCAGCTTCTGGATCGCCATGCCGGCTTGTCTATCGAGCTCGTGGTTTGTGACCACGTCAGCGAATTGGTCGAATCGCGACTCGACCTGGCTCTGTGCGATGGGGACATCGCAGACTCGTCGTTCGTCGCGCGGCAAATCTCCAAACTTGCATACGTCGTCGTCGCCGCCCCGAGCTATCTGCAGCGGCACGCCGAGCCGAGAACGCCGGTGGAACTGGAGAAGCATATTTGCATCTTGCAGGACAGGAAGGACAGACGCAGGACCTGGCAGTTCAACGGGCCACGCGGGCCGGAATCAGTCATGGTCTCCGGCCAGCTATCCACGAACAACGAGCGCGCTGCGCTGGTGATGGCACGCAGCGGCTATGGGATCGCCTGCCTGCCGGCTGTGCAGGTGTGTGACGACATACGCGACCGCCGGCTGGTCCAGCTGATGCCGGAATATGAGGCGAAGCCGTCGGTGCTGTACGCCGTCTATCCCTCGCGACGTCAGCTCGCGCCGCGCACGCGCACGGTGCTGGAGTTCCTGCTTCACCAAGGCCAAAGCGAAGGATCTGCGCTGTTGCGGGATGACGGCGCGGCCGATCATGGCCCATCGCTCACCGCGAAGCGGTCAGCGGCGCTGACGCACAATATCGTCCCAACCGTAACGGTAGTACCCCGTGCGTGCGCCGCGACCGGATTCCCGTGATGAACGGATGGATGCACGATCTCGACCGCCGATCCCGCCCCAATCCACGGCTCGAACCCGATCTGGCCGCGCCGCGCAAATGCTGAGCCGCTGCCCGGCAATTCGTGCCCGGCCGAAGCGAGCTACCTCGCAGGACATGTAACCTTCTGGAAGCGGGGCGCTGTCAAGCGGAATGCCACTGCTTGAGTGCCCGGCGTTACGAGTAGTCCAGCCAGCGGCCGCTCGTTGATCCTCAGCATCATCGACTGGAAGCGCAGTCTCAGAATGCGTGAATGCCGCAATCGCTGCCATCTCAGGCGGCGAACTCCAGAGAGCGGCAGCACCAGCGAGCACGGCCGTCCAGAAAGTGCGTCTCTCTCTTTGCATCGTGACGATCTCGGCCGGTGCCGCGGCACTCCGGTCGGACAGGGTGGTCCTACCTGGCGTCACAGAGCGCGAGCGTTCTCCGTCCGTGAGCAAGCCAGGCCGCACATGCCTTGCCCAATCGAGCCCGCGCCTCCTGCTCATAGCGGCTGATGTCCTGTGCGGTCAGCTCATCCCGCCAACGGCCGTTCGTGCCCTTGTGAATAAACGTTTGGGCACCCTTGTGCAGGAATGTTTCCACGGCTGGTATGAGCCTTGAACCGTCTTGCTTCATATATTCAAAACTGCAATGCTGCGCGATTGTCGGCCAGACGCGCTCATCGACCTCGATGTCGAGGAACGCGGCGATGCGGCGGAGCTCCGCTGGCAAGTCCGCCTTCAAATCGGCATAATGTACCATGAGCAGGTTCGGCAGGTGCCTGATGTCCCACCAGCTTCGGACATGTTCCCAGAACGGCCAGAGCGGATGGCCGTTGCGCTCCAGCCACGTGAGGAAATACTCGCGAACCGAGACCGGCGGTGGCTCGATCGGCGGGCCGACACGACCCGCCGTGTCGTTTACCATGGCGTACCAGGCCTCATTGCCGTGCGCATGGTGGTTGTGGAGGCTCCACACGACGTCGCGGCCGTCGCGGGCAACGTAGATGTATTTGGCACGTGGTGAATAGACCAACGCGTGAACCGGCAAGTGGCTCTTGACGAAGCGGCGATGCATCTGCGCCTCAATCGCCGCCAGCCTGATCTCTTTTGGAAGTACACGCAGGTCAAGCCAGGGAGAGATCGCGGAAAGATCAGTCTCCTCTCCTGGAAACAGCAGCTGTGCAACGATCTGCTGCACCCAGGTCGTCCCGGATTTAGCATACGTGTCAATGATGATGTCGTCGTCGCGGAAAACGAAGTCGTTCCATACCGTGGAATCGACATGATGATTGTGCATCTCGCAAGACTTCATCGGCCAGTCTGTTGGCATGATTGATACCTGCGTGGGAGAGCTGAGACAAAGGAGGGGCGGCGCGGGACCTTCGCGGAAGCTAATTGAAGCTAATGCGGTGCCCCCCGCCGCGGCGGGCGGTAGGCTTCGCCAGCGAACGGTTGACCCGCCGCATCAGCGCGTCCATCTCGCAGACTGATACATTGTCGGCATCCATTATAAGCCGGATGAGCGGATCGACGGCTGTGAATCGCCCTGGTTCGCACTCATCCCGTGTTACGAAGGATCGCGACGGCATCGGCATTCTCCCGTGTCCCTGATCAGCGTGAGGTGGCGCTCAATATCAGCGGCAGTGATCGTGGTCCGCGCACGGCGCCCGACGACCACGTTACCCTGGCCCCGGGCTCGAGTTCGAACTCGGGGATTGCACCGAGCCATTCCTGCAGGGCGATCGTGATCTCCAGACGCGCGAGATGCGCGCCGATGCAGCGATGAATACCGAGGCCGAACGCAGCGTGGCGGTTCTCGGCGCGGTCGATCATCACGGTGTCGGGCGCCGTAAACATGGCCGGGTCTCGATTGGCCGCCCCGAACGGCAGCATAACCATCTCGCCTTGCTTGAAATGGCAGCCGGCGATTGAGGTATCCTTCACCACTTCACGGGCCATGGTCACGGGCGCGTAGGCACGCAGAAACTCTTCGACCGCGGTCGGGATCAGGCTCGGCTCCGCCACCAGGCGGCGGCGGTCTGCTGCATGGGTCGCCAAATGCCAGAGCGAGGCGCCAATTGCGCTCCAGGTCGTGTCGATTCCGGCAAAGAGCAGCAGGCGCAAAGTCCCGTTGATGTGGTCGTCACTCAGCTGCTTCCCGTCGAGATGCACATCGAGGAGGTAGCTGATCAGATCGTCGCGGGGTGCGGCGCGCCGTTGTTCTATCTCGGACGCAAAATACGCGGTTGCCTCCGCGGTCACGCGCTCCACGGTCGCCGGGTCGGTGATACCGCGCTCGAAAAAATCCCTGATCCACTGGCGGAATCGGCCGCCGTCGGCTTCGGCGACCCCGAGCATCAGCGCGGTGACATGGGTCGGAATTCGCTGCGCATAGTCCAGCACGCCGTCCCCCGCTTGCCCGCCGCGCAGTGCGGCAATGCAGTGCTGGCAGAATGTCCGGATTCGCGGCTCCAGGCTGCGGATCGCGCCAGGTGCAAATGGCGACATCAGCAGCATGCGCTGTGCGCGGTGTACTGGCGGATCCGAGGTGACGGGAGGCGCTTCCGTGAGTGGCGGATGCTTCTCGCGAACGAATAGTCGGCGCGAAGAAAAATGCTCTGTATCATAGGCGATAGCCCGTACATCGGCGAAACGCGACGGGAAGTAAACACCCTGGAAACGTCGGGTGTGAGCTATCGGACAAGTGTCGCGCAGTTGTTTCCAGATGGGATAAGGGTTTTCCACCCATTGCGGGTCGAGGTGATCGAAGTCACTGGCCCAATCCGTCACCGGCTCACGTTCCAGCATAGAGACGTCCTCACTCGTGCAGAAGTTCGATTGCCATTTCGGGGCAGCACGCCACGGCGAGTCTGGCTCGTTCGAGGAGCGGTGACGGGATCGCTCCATCTCCCTTCAATTGCACCGGCCCGTACCCGTCCTGGATCAACAGTTCCGGCAGGAATTCGCTGCACCGTGCATGGCCCTGACAGTGCTCAGCACGGAGGCGTAGCACTGCCTGACGCGGACCGCCCGCGCCGCCTGGCGTGTTCTTGTTCATGATATTCCCATTATGATTGTGGTGCTGCCGGGGTCTGGTTATGGCAGTCGCCGGCGTCGAGAGGGTAACCGGCATTGCCCTATGCAGATCGTGCACTGCCGCCTGAGCGGGTGTGAAATAACCCGTCTCTTTATCCATCGTGCTGGCCTCAGCGTCGTTGTGCAGCGGGATGTTGAGGGACCTTTGTTGCTGTACGCTTGCGTGAGCGCGCTTTCGTGTTGCGACTGCAATCGAGCGCATTGCCAGGCCGGCGAGCCCGGATGTCCATGTCTCGCGCTCCTCGGCGACCGCGTCGCGCAAACTGAGCCTGTGGCGGAGGTTCAGAGTGATGCGCCTGACCACGCGTCGTCGGGGCGGCACGGCGTTGTCGGAGAACGATCGCCAGACTGGTGTCGCTGCGTGGCCGCATGCAGAACGGGGCGGCGAATCACAAGACCACGGCACGGAGGATTTGACATGTTGAGCAGGCCACAGCCAGCGCCACACGGAGACGTCCCGGCCGCCCCCAAAGTTGTGAAGAATCGCTGCAGCGCGGTGCTGAATTCCGACGCTCCGGCGGGTAGCGCATCGCGCCCGCGCCGCAGCACCCGTAGCGACCCGCGCCAGAGATTATTCTGCAAAGGAAGGCAGCGGGGCGACCCCGCTGAACGCACGCGCAATCATCCCAGCGCACGCGATCGTCCTGTGGTCGTCGAGGTAGAAACCGATGATTTGCACCCCACCGGCGCCCCGGCACGAGGAGATCGAGCGCGCGCACGCCTTGCTTGTGCGACGCTGCCGCTTGACACGAACCAGACAGCCTAGAGACGACATAGTTCCCACCAACGCTGCTG
>Ga0123356_10008805_pt1 | contig 9997 bp, 6 predicted proteins | sample TergutEmb28metaG_2_FD_92546 | JGI IMG/M metagenome (GOLD analysis project Ga0123356, IMG submission 92546) | Embiratermes neotenicus P3 segment gut microbial communities from Petit-Saut dam, French Guiana - Emb289 P3 | ecosystem: Host-associated > Arthropoda: Insects > Digestive system > Gut ... | reverse complement strand
TCAGGGCAACGGGTATACGCGAGAGATAATGTTGAGTTCATAATGACGATCAAAAAGAAGCTTACGACAGAAGCAGGTGATACCTCGATCAAGGTCATTTTCGATCCCGCGGATACAATAAGTGATGTTTATGACAAGCTTAAGCTGAGTATAGATAAGGTGAAAAACGAAGGAGAGGCAACGAGCACAGACAATGTCGCCGCTGCATTGATGAAGCTGCCGAGATTGTTTCTCAGATTTACAGTCGCTTTTCTTGATTTGCTGGATTATTTTGGAATGCTTCCTAAATCATTGCTTGACGCAAGTCCTTTCCACGGGTCTGTTATAATAACTGACCTGGGGTCGATAGGGTTACCTGCAATCTATCACCATCTGTATAATTTTGGGAACCTGCCGATCTTTATTGCTCTGGGAGCTAAAAAAAAGATTCGTGAGATAGATAATGACGGAGCTTTCATTAATAAAAAATTCATCGATATCAAACTTGTAGTTGATGAACGGATATGTGACGGTTTTTATTTCTCGCAGGCATTTAAGGTTTTTAGAAGTCTTTTGCGCAATCCGGAGATACTTGATATACCGCCTGAAAAAATCGTACAGGATATAGACTAAAAGGGAGCGATGCTCCCTTTTATTTACTCTCTTCTTTAAGCAGATTATTCAGCTCGACCATAAACGAGTTGATATCACGAAACTGGCGGTAAACAGAGGCGAAGCGGACATATGCAACCTCGTCGAGAGCTTTTAGCCCTTCCATCACCATCTCGCCGACTTCTGTCGTTTTTATTTCCCGCTCGAGTGAGTTCTGGAGCTCCTGCTCAATGTCGTCGGCCACCGCTTGCAGATCGGCCAAGGGGATACGGCGCTTTTCGCACGCTCTGAGCATACTGTTGATCAACTTCTGCTTGTCAAATGTCTGTCTGCTGCTGTCTTTTTTTACTACGATCAACGGCAGCCGTTCCATTATCTCGTATGTGGTAAAACGTTTCTGGCAGCTTAAGCACTCACGGCGCCGCCGAATAGTGGCTCCTTCTTCGGCAGGACGTGAATCAACAACCTTGCTCTCGGCATACCCGCAAAAAGGACATTTCATATATGCAACTCATTCCTCTCTATTAACGCTGACGCTTTGGCGGTATATATATAGGTTGTATACAGTATAGCACAGTGTACCAGATTTTGTATATGAAAATATTCACTTAATATTAAATTGGTCCATTTTTTGAAAAAACTCTTTACGTGTGAACAACACGTTTAATATCTCCAACAATCCGCCGGTGGACAATCTGACCGGCAGCTCAAGCTGCTTCATCAGCTCACGGCGTTTTTGTGCGCTGCACTCTCTACCGTACAAACCTGCTTCATACAGATCCGGTCTTGTGATCGGCTCTGCAGATGGTGAAGAATGTGTTTCCTCCGTAAATGTGACCCCGGCTCGTTCAAGCGCATTTATGATCAACTCACGCGACATGCTTTCAACGCCCAGCTTTCCCTCTTTTGATGCTTTCTTTTTTCGTCTGTCTTTTCCGTTAAGATCAGGCACATAGGCATGTTTGATATTAAGACGATCAAGCATGCCGCGAAGTCTGCCGCGTATAAAAAAACCTGCTCTGTCATTGTCAGTCAGTATTACAAGACCGCGCTTTTTAGCAAGCTCCCGAAGCAGAGCAAGCTTTTCTTTATCTTTAAATATACCAAAGCCTGATGTTTCGATCACTGTGCCGTCTACTGCCTGCATAACAGTATTTTTATCATACTTACCCTCGACAATTATGATTTCATTTACTCTTCTCATATAAAAAGAAATCCTTACTATCGCAAAGCCAGTTTTGCAACAAGTTCTATCAGGCGTGATTCAGGATCCGGTACTGTATTAAGCTCCAGAGCTGTTGCCGAACAAAGCAGCACGGATGCACGACAGTATTTAAGCGTTGCTGAACGTGCGGTACTCATCAATGTTCGCGCTTGAAATTCATGTCTGATACCGCAAAGATCCATAAGATCACTTTTACTTAAACCATTTTCTATGCAAACGCGGGCGGCGAGCAGCTGACGTATCTTTAGCGATATGCTGTATAACAGTTTATGCGGAGCTTCATTCATTTGGAACAACTCATCCAGTACATGGACAGCACGTGTGCTGTTACGATTTATAAGCGCGTCGGTCAGCTTATACGCTATTGCGTCAAGAACCGGCGTCACAACGGCATCGATATCAGCTCTTGTAACAGTTTCGGATTTTGCATACGCGGCAGCTTTTTCGATTTCTCCGTTAAGTGTTGCCATAAAACCGCCGGTTATAGTCGCGATATATTCCGCATCGTTTGTACTGATATTTTTACCGGTATCTCTAAAATGCCGTTTGATCCACTTGATAAGCTCGGCTTGATCTTGAATGATAAATTCAACCGGACAGGCGTTTTTTAGTATCCCCGAGTCGATCTTTAGTCTGCCGTCCGGTTTATATTGGATCGCAGCATATACAAACACAATACAAACATAGCCCGGAAGATCAGATAAAAGCTCAGCGTACCCTGCTTTCTCATCGTTTTTGAAAATATCAAAATCATGGATCTCTATCAGTGACCTGTCGGCAAAAGCTGGCAGGGTCTCTACCGCTTCGGATAACCCGGCAAGCGATATAGACTTCTCATCAAATCTTTTATAGTTGAAGCTGTCAAGTCCGCCGGGGCATAAAAGCTGACGGAATTTTTCGAGTGTTTTCACAAGCAGATACTGCTCTTCACCGTGGAAAATATAGAAGCAGCTAATGTTGCCGTTTCCAAGGGAAGACTTAAGATTCTCATAAGCACTGCTGTTTTTAGTTTGCTTGGGCATAAATAATCCCTTTCGCATAGATCGTTTGCATGTCCGGTAATTACCGGGAACTTTATCCTCCGGATACGCTGATATGACCCGACTCATCAGTCCTGTATATCGTTACAGAGAACCGCTCCAGTCTTTCCAGCGTTTCCCGGTTTGGATGACCGAAACTGTTCCGCCCGACCGGTATCACGGAAATGTCCGGCAAAACCGCGGAAAGCAGTTCTTCAGATGCGGAGTGCCGTGAACCGTGATGCCCGACCACAAGCAGATCAAGCTTTGGTAAGACAACATACCGCAGCAGGCTCCGTTCGCTGGACGCGTTCATATCTCCGGTTATTAAAGCGCTGACATCTCCAAGCGTCAGAATACTTATACCACGTTCGTTTTCATCTCCGCTGCCTACTGGCGGATAAAGAAAAACTTTCATTTCACCAAGAGTGATCTCCAGCGTCTCGGTTACATATATTATATCAGTTCCGCGTTTTCTTGCAAGCTCGATTATATCCTCAGCTATAAAAGAACCTTCGGGATCGGGAATAGCCAGCGAAGAAACAGATATCCTGCTCAGAAGAAACTCTACTCCATTAACATGATCGGAGTGGAAATGGGTTATAGCCAGCAGATCGACCGAGGTTCTGCCTTGATTGAGCAGAAACTCGTGCGCTATCCCGCCCGCGTTTTCACCGCTGTTGCTGCCGCAATCAACGATCATTGTATTTTCACCCGAAGTCAAAACAACACTCATACCCTGACCAACATCCAATATTGTAACGGAGGTATCATTACCGCCCGGCACAAAAGGCGAAAACAGAATAATCGTAAACAAAAGAATTATAGCAGTACAACCAGGGTATATATATTGGCGCGCCCTTGCCCGGAGCAACGGGAGCGCAATAAAGAGAACGTAGATGTATACAAGCCAGAAGATTATATGAAGATTTGAGGAATAAACAACCGAGTATGGTACAGAAGACAACATACGGGCTGTGAAGATGATATAACGCGCAATAACTGAAACCGGAAAAGCAATGATCTGCCCGAGCGGAAAAATGACAAAAGAGATAACAGCAGCGGTCAGCCCGACCGGAAAAGCCAGCGAAACCGCACCGATCGTCAGCAGGTTTGTGACTGGTGCGATCAGTGAGACATATCCGAAGTGTATCACTGTCAAAGGCAGAGTAAGGACTAACGCCCCTATCGTCGTTGCCAGACCGGACACTATAAAATTGATGACACTCCTTGGGATCTTCTTTTTATACACTTTACTTCCGCGAAGCGCTTCGGTAACCGAGGAGTTGATCCTTGCGGTGAAAACAATAATACCAAGCGTAGCGGCAAAAGACAATTGAAGCCCTGCCGAAGCGCATGAGTACGGATTAAACGCAAGCAGTACCAGAAGCGCCGCGGAAAGTGAGGTGACGCTGTCGCTTTCGCGTCTAAATGCAGGCGCGCAAATCAGGAAGATCTGCATGATCCCGGCGCGGGTCACTGCGGGCGTAAAACCTGTCATTGCCATAAAGAAAAGAAGTGCCGGAATTCCGACAAAAGAGAAAAGGCGTTTGTTCCTTACTATGAGCGCGAGAAATCCCATAAGGAAAGATATGTGCATACCGGATATGGAAATCACATGAATAATACCCGATGCGGACAGAGACGCACAAAGAGCCGTATCCTGATACAGTTTATCACGTTTGCCGATCAGTAATGCCTGCATAAAAGGAGAAACATCGTCAGTGAACAGTTCGTTTATCTTTACAGCAATACTGTTTGCTATCTTTTTCGCAAAATGAAGAAAACCCGGATCGGCACCGATGACTTTTATATCTCCCGGAAGATATGCCGACAGAAAAATACCGCGTGATACCAATACGTCAAATCTGTCGCCGTCATCTGTGATATCCGTGCGTCTGAACCTTGCGGAAATTTCTATTATATCACCGGGAACAAGTGCCGCTTCATTGTAATAATACAAGCGGACGCTGACAGGAAAACTGCCTTCCGTTTTAATTGTTGTGTCGACCCTGTACCCTCGGGGCTGCCTTTCCACAGGATAATCCGAGACAACGGCATTGACCGTTCTGATCTCGTCATGATACTCCCAGTAAGGTTTGGCAAAGAGGGAAGTATATGACCAGCTCCATAGAAATCCGACCGCAAAAGAGAGTAACGCGATCATTATACGCAGACGAATAAAGCCGCGGAAAAATAAACCGGCGAGAGAAAAGGCTGCAGCGATCATAAAGCACAACAGTAACAGACCATACGGAATTAAGTAATGTGATATGAAAACCGCCGCTGCAAAACAGAACGCAGCTATTGCAAGTTTACGCATGTTATCCACCTGAAAAATTAAGTGTTTTTTGTGATTCTTTCACAAACATAAAATACTGTCAAGGCTTGCAAATGCTGCGGGAAATGTAGAAATTCATGCAAAAAAGCGGTGATAATCATAAAAAACCTCACCGGTTTAACCGATGAGTTCCGGTAATGTGTAATCACTTGTATAAAAAATAATTTATCTATTATTCATAATTTATCTATTTTTATGATATATAATCATAAGAAAAAAATTTCACAGTCCGGAAGGAGAAAAATTTCATGCTGCGGCTGCGAGAAATAAAAAAATCATACACCACCGCCGGATTTACACAAAACGCACTGGACGGTGTTTCCATCGCATTTCGGAATAATGAGTTTGCGGCGGTCCTGGGACCGTCCGGATCCGGAAAAACTACAATGTTGAACATTATAGGAGGTCTTGACCGGTATGACTCAGGTGATCTTGAAATAGATAGTATTTCCACAGAGAACTATAAATCACATGATTGGGACACATATCGAAATAACCGCATCGGTTTTGTATTCCAAAGCTATAATCTTATACCGCATCAAAGTGTGCTCTCGAATGTGGAACTCGCACTGACATTAAGCGGTGTTTCCAAAGCAGAGCGGCGCAGACGTGCGAAAATGGTTTTGACCGAAGTTGGTCTTGAAGATCATATACGCAAAAAACCCGGACAGCTTAGCGGCGGACAAATGCAGCGCGTCGCCATCGCGCGTGCGTTGATCAACGATCCTGAGATACTTCTCGCGGACGAACCTACCGGTGCTCTGGACACTGAAACAAGCAAGCAGGTCATGGAGTTACTCACAAAAATAGCCAAAGACCGGCTGGTCATCATGGTAACGCATAACAGCGCGCTTGCGGAAAAATATGCAAACCGGACAATAACTCTCACAGACGGTAAAGTGACATCCGACAACCGTCCGTACGACCCGACAGTGGAAGAACAGCGTGTAGGACGCGAGCCGCGTAAAGCAAGCATGTCTTTCTGGACCGCTATAATGTTGTCATTCAGCAATCTGATGACTAAAAAAGGACGTACCCTGACTACTGCTTTTGCGGGGTCTATAGGAATCATCGGGATCGCAACGATCCTGGCGCTTTCAAACGGAATAAATGTCTATATCCAGACAGTCGAGGAAGAAACCATGAGCGTCTATCCTCTTGTGATAGGGGAGACAGGTTTTAACCTGTCAGCGATTTTTACCGATAACAGACAAGGTGAACGCAGAGAGGAGCGCCCCGAAGGTGTTCGTGAGATGAGGATCATCGAAACCTTGTTTTCAACCCAAAATACTAATGACCTCGCTTCATTAAAAGAATACTTCAGCGCAAACGAGCAGGTTCTTGACAGATATGTCAGTACGATCCATTACTCTTACGATATAACTCCGCAGATATTCCTTGCCGATACCTCGCGCGGTGCTGATCAGGTCAACCCTGATTCGGTCTTCAGCAGAATGAGCCCGGGTGAGGGTATGGGTTCCCAAGCCGGGATGGGTTTTATGCCGGGGATGAGCGTTTATAGTGAAATGCCGAACAATGTCAGCTTGTATGAACCGTATTATGACATTTTGGCAGGGCACTGGCCTTCAAGCTATGACGAAGCTGTCCTTGTTCTGGGGCACGGAAGCAGAACTACGGACTTTGTAATGTATTCGATGGGGATTCGCGACCGGGCTGAGTTTAAAGCGATCATAGAGTCATTCATGAGCAGGACAGACCATGAAATAGAGCTGACTGAAAGAGTCGGAGTATACTCTTATGAAACGATTTTATCCGCTTCGTTTAAAGTGATCCACCCCGCAGATATGTTTCAGTATGATGATACATTTGACGTTTGGGTAGACAAATCTGGCGACAGCGGATATATGGAATCTCTGGTAAATAACGGAATTCCTTTGAATATAGTCGGAATAGTGCAGCCGAGCCAGGATGCGTCGGCAAATGTCCTTTCCACGGGCGTAAATTATACACCTGACCTTATCAGCTATCTGATGACACAGGCAGCGGATATGCCTGTTGTTAAGGAGCAGCTCGAAAATCCGGATATCAATGTTTTGACGGGTGTCCCGTTTTCCGAGGGAAAAGATGATCCCGAGCATCATTTTGACTTCTCAAGGATCATCTCTGTCGATGAAAGCATATTCAAGGATGCTTTTCAGTTTGGACCCGCTCTGGACTCATTTGACTTCAGCGATATAGATCTCGGTGATTTGGATTTCAGCGGCTTTGATTTTGGAAGTATCAATCTCAGCGGTTTTAATTTCAACATCCAGGATATACTCAGCAGCCTGGATTTCAGCAGCTTTACCTTTGAAATGCCAAACGCTCCGTTGCCGCAAATCGATCTTAACGGGATGGTACAGTCGATAGCGTCTCAGGTAAATATAGTCGCGAGTGATTTTATGGGTATTATCCAGTCCGCAATCAGCGACTTTTTTGCCAGCGGGGTTTCCGATTTTTCCGACCCCGGTCAGGTGATAGCGGATATTTCCGCATATATATCAAATCCGGAAGTGATAGCCGCTGTCTCTGCGCAACTGTCACGCCTTGTTGATCAGAGCGCATTGGAAGAGCAGGTGACTAATGCTCTTCAGGATTTTGTACTGTCGTCCGTTCAAAGCTATGTAACACAAACTATGGAAATGATCATGGGTCAGTTTGAGGGAATGATCCAAACGGCAACCGAGCAAGTCGGACGGGCATTACAGAGAACCATGGGACAGCTTACCGGGCAAATGCAGTCCGTTATGCAGGGCGCGTCGTCACAGACTCAGCAGATACTGCAAAGCGTTTTTGAAGAATTATCTGACGAACTCCAGTTATCGATGCAGGAAATCGACGGAGGTGCACTCGCTGAAGCTTTTCAAATCGATATGAAAGAAGAGGAAGTTCTCGAACTGATGATGTCGATCATGAATCCGGCGGAAGCTTCATACGATCAGATACTTGCTATGCTGGGATATGCCGATCCGGCGATACCGTCACAGATACTGATTTTCCCGCGCAGTTTTGAAGCGAAACAAGAAACACTGGACATTCTTGAGCAATACAACAGCAGTATGGAAGAACTCGGTGAGTCGGATAAAGTCATATATTATATGGACATCGTAGGCATGATGATGTCTACCGTGACTGAAATCGTCGATATGGTCAGCTATGCTCTTGTAGCGTTTGTTTCGGTATCTCTTATTGTTTCGTCGATCATGATCGGCGTAATAACATTTATCTCCGTTCTGGAACGCAAGAAGGAGATCGGGATACTACGCGCTATCGGCGCAAGTAAAGGAAATATCAGGCTGGTATTCAACGCGGAAACATTGATTATCGGATTTGTTGCGGGTGTGATAGGAGTGCTTGCGACATTTGCGATCAGCATCGTTGCGAATATAATCATCAATAATGAATTAGGCATCGAACAGCTTGTGTTGATGCCCATAGGTGTACCCGTTATTCTGGTCGCTATCAGTATGTTCCTTTCATATATAGCGGGATTGCTCCCGGCTTCGGCTGCTGCAGGCAAAGCCCCGGTGGAAGCACTGCGAAGTGAATAAAAGGCCTCCTATAAAACTACGCGCAGTAAAAGTCCTGTTAGTCAAATGTAAAATCCAGTTCGTCGAGTGTGAGCTCGAACGCCGGAATAAAATTCTCGATAAAATACTCGACCTCCGGCATATCAAGCTCTGACAGTTTGTTACGTGATTGTTCCGCTGCCTGACGGAACTCAAGATTACCGGTTTTGAGTTCCTCAAGGCATTTGATATATGCCGCAAGTCTGTCGGCTGCTTTAATGATCGTTATCGTTTCATTATCGCCGTCAGGAGACAGGAGCGGCTTATATGCGGCGCGCAGTCCGGAGGGGAGAGACGCAAGCAGTTTGCGTGAAGCGACGGACTCGACTTTTTTATATGCTGACATTATCTCAGGATCAAAATACTTGATCGGCGTCGGCATATCTCCCGTGAATATCTCGGAAGCGTCATGAAACAACGCCATTGACGCCGCAAGCCCCGGATCTGATTCATGCCCAAGTACGTCACGCTTTATTACCGCAAGCGCGTGTGCAATGACTGCTACCATAAGTGAATGTTCCTGTATATTTTCAGACGCGCTGTTTCGCATAAGCGACCAGCGGGTTATATTTTTCATTCTTGATATCAATGCAAAAAAACTGTAATGCATACTATCGTCTCCAATATCATTTATTTTATACGGAAACTGCTGTTAACTGGTTTTCATAAAAAGCAGCCCTGCTGATCCCGATGTACGGAGACAGCCAGACAGATACGACGGGAATAGCAAAAGGAACGGGGATCAGCAAAACAGACAGTATGTCGAGAACATACCAGCCGATGAATGTAAGATCCAGAATAAAAAGATCAAGCTTCCTGCCGTGCATCATACGTTTAGATTCTGTTAAACATTGGAGCGCGCTTTTCTCAGGATCGTCTAAAAGAATATAATATGCCTGTCTGTACCTGTAGTGCGCCGCGATACCGGGGAAGACGAAAAGCAGACTCCACAGGAATATAAAGAAGGTTGAGATTAAGAAGATAGTCAAAACCTTTAGAAAGAAAAGGAAACCGTTAAAAACATCCTTGTAGTCACCGTTCTTTTTCCGGTTTATTTTCAGGCAGTAGCTCATGAAACCAGCGTCGATCACCGGCTGGAGCAGCGACAAAAGTAAAGCAAGCACAACGCCGAAAGGCCTGAAATTTGTATAGATGATATTCAAACCCGGCAGCTCGCCTGATAAAAGGCGTTCATTTATATGCTGTAAATTTATCGTACCCGGTAAACGAAACACTAGACCGGATATGACTG
>Ga0123356_10008804_pt1 | contig 9999 bp, 7 predicted proteins | sample TergutEmb28metaG_2_FD_92546 | JGI IMG/M metagenome (GOLD analysis project Ga0123356, IMG submission 92546) | Embiratermes neotenicus P3 segment gut microbial communities from Petit-Saut dam, French Guiana - Emb289 P3 | ecosystem: Host-associated > Arthropoda: Insects > Digestive system > Gut ... | reverse complement strand
GTTGCACCAGTTCCAGCCGGTGTTGACCTCGCGCGCGGCTTTGTCCAGCCAGGGATAGGATTCCCGCTGGACCTTGAGGCGCAGAGTTTTTGTGATACTGTACATTAATACAGTATGACATCGTTTCGACCTGGAAAGCAAGGGCGCCCTGAGCGGGTTGCTTTTCTGTTCGCAGGCGCTCGCGCTCCGCTTCGCTGCGCAACTCTCTGGCGGGTCGCAGCGTCCCTGCTGCTTCGTTGACCAGACCCCCGAGCGGAAAATCGGTGAAGTCAATGCTGTGCGGCTCGACGACACCGCGAGTCTTGAGAAGGCCGTCCGCGTTGCGCCTGGCGGCGCCGGCCCAGACGGCGCGAGCGCAAGTCGCGGCCATGTTGGCGAGCTTCCTTGCCAATCGACAGAACGACTTCCGCGAGCAGCATGTCAGCGCACCAGTCTGAGCCGCGGTCTCGCCGAGCCAGACTCCGGCGGGGAAGCTACTCTATCTCCACCAGCAACCCTCTCGACCCGTGGTCTGCCGTGTTTCTCGGCCCCGCCAGCGTCCGCTGCTTCACGCCCCGGAGATTGTCTGCAGCTCACCGAGCGCTGCGTCCGCCGCAGCCAGGGTTGCCTTGATGTCTTCCTGCGTGTGAGCCGCCGACACGAACCACGTTCCCCGCGACGTAGGACGCACACCGCGCCGCAACAGTGCTTCGAGGAATGCCTTCAAGGGCGCCTCGTGAGCATGCTTGAAGGATGCGTAGTCGTAAACATCCTCCAGGTCCGTGAACGATGTGTTGAAGACACTACCCACGCCGGCGACGTAGAGGTTAACTTTGCGCCTGCGACCGAGCTCGCGAAGCCCGGCCATCAGCGCCCGGCCGGTGGCCTGGATCTGCGTCATGACGTAGCCGTCGTTTTCCGACAGCACCCGCAGGGTAGCGATGCCGGCAACCATGCTCATGACGTTTGAATTGTAGGTGCCCGAGTGATTCACCTTGCCGCTAGCGATCAGCCCCATGACATCCGCCCTCCCCGCCAGCATCGCAAGCGGGATGCCGGCGCCGATCGCCTTGGCAAATGTCGACAGATCGGGCTTCACATCGAACAGGCCCTGCGCACCCGCGAGACCGAGTCTGAACCCCGTGATCACCTCATCGAATATCAGCAGCGCTCCGCAGGCGTCGCACAAGCGGCGCACGGCCTGCAAGTACCCGGGACGTGGCAGGATGGCGCCGGTGTTGCACATCATCGGCTCCATCAGCACCGCGGCGACCTCCGGCCCCTGCAATCCGAAAGCTCGCGTCAAGGCCTCGATGTCGTTCCAGGGCACGACGAGAAGGTCCGCGACGCTCGAGGCGGGCTGGCCGAGAGTGTGCAGCTGCGGGGAAAATTCGACCGCAGCTGCACCGTCCATCGGACTGGCGTCATTCGCCAACACATTGTCGAACCAGCCGTGATAGTGGCCCGCGAACTTGATGATCTTTGGCCGGCCGGTGAATGCTCTGGCGACGCGCACAGCTGCCTGCACGACCTCTGAGCCCGTTACGCCGAATCGGACGAGCTCCGCGGAGGGGACCAGACGCTGTACGAGACGGGCGAGTTCGAGCTCCGCGGGGTGCTGGCCTGCATACAGCTGCCCGAGCGCCAGACTGTCCCTGATGGCTGCGAGCACTGCGGGGTGCGCGTGCCCGAGGATCGCCGGGCCCATGCCCATGGCATAGTCAATATACGTGTTCCCGTCGATGTCCGTGAGTTGCGAGCCAGACGCCTGGGCGATGCAAATCGGCGCACCGAGCAGCCGCACGTTGCTGTTGACTCCCCCCGCAACCACGCGAGCGGCTTCCTCCTGATACCGGAGCGACTTGCGCAACGAGCCCTGCGTTTCAACCACGTCCGTCCCCAAGTAAGTAGCCCGCCGGCAAGGCTGCGGTCGGCGCCTCGACCTGCTCGTCGGCGTTCACAAGCAGCCACAGCGCGGCGGCGACGAACGAGAATGCGGTACCGATGGCAAACGCCCCATACCAGTTGCCATGGCTTGTCAGCCATCCGACGATCGGAATCCCGACCACCCCGCCGAGGTTGCCCCAGGTGTTGAGCACGCCCCCCGCAGCCATCGTGTCGGCCCGGGCGATCGACATGTTGGCCGCCCAGTACGAGCCCTCATTGGATTCGACGCCGGCGAATGCAAAGGTCAGCGCGATGACCGCGATATAGGGGTTCGGCGCACGCATTGCGAGGAGCAACAGGATGCCGACCAGGGGCAAGGTCACCAGTGGCACCACCCGATACCCCCAGCGGGCGCCGTGGCGGGTTGCCAGACGGTCAGCGAGCCCGCCGCCCAGCCATGCACCCACCGCGGCTCCTATGGGAGGAATCGCGGCCAGCGCGCTTCCTTGCAGAACATTCACATGGCGCTCCTGCGCGAGATACAGGAAGCACCAGTTCATGAGAAGGTAAAGCTCATAGTTCATGCACAGATATGAGCCCGAGAGCAGCAGCACGTTGCGGTTCGCGAGAACCCTCATGAATCTCTGCAGGGTCAACGGTGGCTTCGGCTCGCTGGCAAGCGAGCCGAGCTCTGCGAGCTCCTGCGGCGTGACGGAAGGATGCTCGCTCGGAGCATTGCGTCCATACCAGCCCCACAGCGCCGTCAGCAGCACGGTCGGCACCGCAACCCACAGAAGCGCTCCCTGCCAGCCGAAGGACACGGCCAGACCGACGATGAGCGGCGGTGTCAGGGCCATGCCCAGATCCGGGCCGCTCGAGCCCAGGCCGTTGACGATTCCCCAGCGATTGACGGGAAACCACGCTTCGAATACGCCGGCGCCCACCGGGCTGACCGGTGCGTGCGACGCACCAAGCATCGCCTGGATGAGCACCCACGCCACGAACAGCGCCGTTCCAGACAGCAGCACTGGCAGCAGCGGTGTGGCGATCGTCGCGACGAAGCTGATTGCTCCGACCAGAACAAAGGTCGTTCGCGCCCCGATCCTCTCGCCGAGCGCACCGGCTGGAATCTGCAACACCGTGTACGCAACCGTGTAGGCCCACATCATCGTTGCCAGCTGCATCTGGCTGATGTGAAACAGCGGCATGATGCGCTCGCCGGCGACACTGATGCTGGTACGCTGGGTGTAGGTCAGCATCGGGAACAGGAACATGAAGACGAAGATCCACCAGCGGATGCGCAGGCGTGCGTGCCCGATGGTCGATGTCATGCGCGTCTGACTGCGATGACCGCGACACAGTCGATTTCGTAGCGCAGCTCCTGGGTCAGGCAGTGCGTGATGGTGGTACGCGCCGGGTACGGCGCGTGAAAGTACTCACGGTACAGGCGGTTGAACGCCGGGAGGTCCTGCGGGTCCCGCACGTAGTTGCCGGTCCTCACGACGTGACGCAGATCACTCCCGGCGAGGGTGAGGATCGCCGCCAGGTTCTCGATTGAACGGCGCATCTCCTCCTCGAATGTTCCCGGAACGATCCCTCCCGTGTGATCGACGGATGCCTGTCCGGATACGAACAGCAGATCGCCGACCCGGACCGCCGCGCTGAACGGCAGGTGCGATGAGGGCATCTTGGGGTCCGTCAAATATTCGATCATGGCGTTGGCGCAGCGCAGCTCCATCACACCGCTCGCCGCGCAGCTGGCAGTGGCGTCGCGCGCTGGCTCTCAATCGTAGCGATCTCGCCCAGGAGCGCTTCGGCATACCTCAGGGTCTGCGCCTCGTCCAGGCGCGCGGCCGGGGCTGCAATGCTGATCGCGGCCTGCACAACGCCGCCAATCCGGACCGGCGCCGCGATGCAGCTCGCACCGACCTCGTTTTCCTCACGCTCGACCGCCCAGCCGCGGCTCCGACAATCCGCAAGTGAAGCATCCAGGGCTGCCGGGGTGACAGTCGTGTGCTCGGTGAACCGCTCCAGGCGTCCCAGTCGGTAAAAGGCGTCGATCACTGCAGGCGGCTGGTACGCGAGGAGAGCGCGGCCGCAGGCGGTCGAGTGATATGCCGCGGATGTTCCGGCATACGACGACACCCGCAGATTGTGGCTGCCTTCGAAGCTCTCGACGATGAAGGCCTCGAGGGGCCGCGCAACCGCCAGGTTCACTGTCTCGCGCGTCAATGCACAGAGCCTGAGCAGGGCCGGCCGCGCCAGCGCTGCCACATCAAGATGTCGCTCGACCTGACGTCCAAACGCGAGATTGCGCAGACCCAGTCGGTAGCCCCCGAACCCTTCCCGATCGACCAACCCTACACACACGAGGCTGTCAAGCAGGGTGAAGGCGGTTGTTTTTGCCAGCGAGCAGGCGCGCGCGATCTCCTGCAGCTGAAGCACACCACTGGGCGCAGCCAGCAACGCATCGAGAATCGCTGCGATTCGCCCGACGGATTGAATCCGTGGCTCGGACGGGGCTCTTGAGAGACGGGGCGTGTCATTCGACATTGTCGGATAGAGACTTCTTCTGTGCGAGCTGTGTCAGGTCGACTTTGAGCGATTATAGACATCCGATGTGTGCAGTGCCATATTGGCAGCGAATCGAGAGCATGCTCACGCATTCTATATTGTAGAACGGCGTTGGAGAGGGCCACCGCTTGGGCTTTCATGCGTCGCTTCGCTCATGCGCTCGCGGGACACGCCCATGTTGCTGAATGATCCGACCGATGATGTGTTCGTGGATGCAGCCACCAAGGGTATTCCGGCTCTCGCCTCACCAGTGCCTTTGAGCCAGGTGGGCGCGCAAGGGTGGAATGTCCTGAACGGCGACTGCCCGTTGCCGCTCGCTGTCATTCGCACTGACATCATGGCGTCCAACAGTGCGTGGATGGTGGCGTTCGCGCGCCATCATGGCTTGCTGCTCGCGCCGCATGGCAAGACCACGATGGCGCCCGAGCTGTTCGCCCGCCAGCTCGCCGATGGCGCCTGGGCGATGACGGTCGCCACCGCGCAGCAGCTGCAGGTGTGTCTGAGTGCTGGGATCCGTCGCATCATCCTGGCGAATCAGCCCATCGGACAGTCGGTTGACGTCTGTTTCCGGGCGCTTTCGCGCCACGCCAACCTCGAGCTCTATGTCCTTGCCGACAGCCTGGCGGGCGTTGCGCTGCTTGCTGACGGAGCGCGACGTGCTCCGGGTGCCGTTCCCTTGAGAGTGCTTGTCGAGGTGGGCGCGATGGGCGCACGTACCGGTGTGCGCGACATCGGTAGCGCACTGGCTGTTGCAAGCGCCATCTCGAGCTGCCCCGGCTTGCTCCTTGCCGGTGTCGAGGCTTTCGAAGGAGTGCTCCCCGACTCCGCAGCCGTCCTCGCATTCATGACCCGTGTCGTCGAGACCGCCCGCGCCATCGATGGGCTCGGGCTGTTCACGAGCGTCATCGTGTTCTCCTGCGGCGGCAGTGCGTTCTTCGATCTGGTGGCTCTGGGATTGCAGTCGCTCACCTTATCGCGTCCTGTCTTGCGGGTACTGCGCTCCGGTTGCTACCTCACGCACGACGAGGGGGGATACGCCCTGGAATTTGAGCGCATCCAGCGCGAGCGGCGTGTCCACTTGCCCGAGGGCAAGCTGCGGCCTGCGCTCGAAGTGTGGTCCTACGTCCAGTCGCGACCCGAGCCGGGAAAGGTGCTCCTGACCCTGGGCAAGCGCGATGTCGGACACGACACCGGCTTGCCGCGTCCAACTGCGTGGTTCCGCCGGGGCACGATGCAAGCAGTCGCGCCGGTGCCCGTGGGCTGCACGATCGCGGCGCTCAACGATCAGCACGCCCACATGGTGGTCCCGCATGACTCGCCCTTCGCAGTCGGCGACATGATCAGCGTCGGCATCGGGCATCCCTGTACGACCTTCGAGCGCTGGCAAGTCCTGATGCTCGTGGACCAGCAGCTCAACGTGGTCGGTGCCATCCGCACCTTCTTCTGATTCTTCTCCTGATTTCCGCGACGCACTCTGGCACATGAAAACAGTCATCGGTTCCCTGCGCTCCGGCAACGATCATCGATCGGGCTGGCTCGCCGCGCTGCACGCGCGCTGCCGCGCTTCGTTGCGGCGACTCTTGCCCAGGCACGCGGGCCAGCCGGCCGGTGTACTGGGCTTGCTGCTATGCCTTCCCGTCGCTGCAATGGCCGCAGAGGTCGGAGTCGATCCGCAATACGGCGCACGCCTGGATCGAATACTTTCGCAGACCCCTCTCATCGATGCGCACAACGATCTGCCGTGGGAGCTCCACCTGCGCTACCGGGGCAATCTTGACGCCATCGATCTGAAGTCCGACACCTCGGCCGTTCCCGTGCCGTCGGACCTCGATCCCTCCACGACAGGCGTCGCACTGATGACGGACATACCCCGGATGCGCGCGGGACGCATGGGCGGACAGTTCTGGTCCGTGTATGTACCGGTGGAGATCAAGGGTTCCGCGGCCGTCGAGATGGCGCTCGAGCAGATCGATCTGGTGAAGCGGCTGAGCGCGCGCTACCCGGCGGATCTTGAGATGGCCTACACCGCGGCGGACGTCCTGCGCATTCACAAGGCCGGCAAGATCGCTTCCTTGATCGGGATCGAAGGCGGGCATCAGATCGACAACTCGCTGGCGGTCCTTCGTGACATGTACGATCTGGGGGCGCGCTACATGACCCTCGCCCACTTCTCAAACACTGCGTGGGCGGATTCTGCGACCGACGTCCCCCAGCATCATGGGCTGACGTCCTTCGGGGTCGAGATCGTGCACGAGATGAATCGCCTGGGCATGATGATCGACCTGAGCCACGTGTCGGCCGAGACAATGAAGGCCGCGGTCACCGTCAGCGAGGCTCCCGTCATCTTCTCGCATTCCTCGGCGCGCGCGCTCGTGGATCACCCGCGCAATGTCGCCGATGACGTCCTGCGGCTCATCGCCGAGCGCGACGGGGTCGTGATGGTCAATTTCTATCCCGGGTACGTCTCGGAACGCCGCCGGCTGTGGATCGCCGAGCGGGCGGGCGAGGCGGCGCGACTGGGCGCAACTCCGCCCTTTGGTGGAATCTACGTCGGTCAGCCGCAGCAGGCGAAGGCTGCGCTCCAGGCGTGGGAAAAGGCGCATCCCCAGCCCCTCGTCACCGTGCAGGACGTAGCCGATCATATCGACCACATTCGCAAGATCGGCGGCGTCGACCACGTTGGACTGGGATCGGACTTTGACGGAATGGAGGATACCCCGGTCGGGCTTACGGGTGTCGATCACTACCCTGTGCTGCTCGCAGAGCTCATGCGCCGCGGCTGGACCGACCAGGAGATCGCAAAGCTTGCCGGTGGCAATGTCCTCAGAGTGATGTCTTCAGTTGAGCGCGTCGCCGCCAGGCTGCGCAACGCACGCCCCCCTTCGCAGGCAAGCATGGTCGAGCAGCGCTAGATACTCCCGACACAACCTGGCGGCGCGCAACGAGGATATTCCCGAGCTGATATGTCAATCGGGTGTATCACCGTGGCAACTCACCGGATATCAGCGTCAAGGATGGGGCGCCCAGCACTCATGCCGTGAATTTCATAACACCAAGGGGGTCAAAACGTGACTATCTGCTTGCTCAAGTCAGCGGGATGGCGCCCGCTTCGTCGCGGCCTCGCCGCCGGGTTCATCCTGCTCGCGGCGCGTGTGGTCTGGGCGGACTCCCCGGGTGCCGATGCGGCAGGCGAGAACGCCATCCAGGAGATCGTCGTCACGGCTGAGCGGCGCGAGGAAACCCTGGACAAGGTGCCGATCAGCGTCACGGCGCTCTCGCAGAAGAGCATGGACGACCTGCACATCGAGACGTTCGCCGATCTCGCCACCATCGTCCCAGGCTTGATCGTCTCGACCCCCGAGGCGGGCAACCAGGAAAACGGCGATGTGGCGATCCGCGGCATCTTCAGCGGTGGCAACGCCCCGACCACGCAGTTCTATATCGACGAGACGCCGATCGCCATCCGCACATTGCCGAGCGCCGGTCCTTCGGGCAGCCCACGGCCCTTGATCTTCGATCTGGATCGCGTGGAGGTGCTGCGCGGCCCGCAAGGAACCCTGTTCGGATCGAGCGCAATGGGCGGCGCAATTCGCTACATCACGCCGCAGCCGAGCCTGCAGGACGCGAGCGGATTCGAGAAGGCTGAATTCGGCTTCACCGACCGCGGCGATCCGGACTACGAGTTGGGTGCTGCATACGGTGCACCGGTCATAGCCGGCTCGGTGGGGTTTCGGGTGAGCGCGTGGTACCAGGAAGAAGGCGGCTTCATCGACAAGGAAGACCCCTTCACGGGAGCGATCACCGAGCGCAATGCAAACTACTCCGACGCCTGGGCGATCCGTCCGGCAGTCACCTTCGCGCCAGCGGACGGCCTGACGATCACCCCGGCCTTCTTCATGCAGCATTCGCACTCGCACGATCCGAACACCTACTGGCTCGACTATCTGCCCAATCCGACCAGCGATGCTGAGCATATTTCAGGCTCCATCGACGAGCCCTACACGGATGATCTGCGGGTGGGCAGTCTCACGGTGAAGTACAACTTCTCCGGCCTGTCGTTCGTCTCCGATACCTCGTATCTGGATCGCAACGCGTCCGGGGTGGATGATTTCACGCACGCGGCGGAATTCATCCTGAGCGGCGACGTATTCGTCCCGGGGCTGACTCACTCGTATTCCGACTATCTCGATGACTCGACCTTCACGCACGCCTTCATGCAGGAATTTCGCCTGTCGTCGCTGGACCCCAGCTCGAGAATCAGCTGGGCGGCGGGGCTCTTCTACCGCCACGCCGTGCAGCGAGTGCTGCAGGCGGTTCCGGGCAACCTTGACACGCTTACCGAGGCCATCAACGGCGAGACCACCGAGCAATTCCTGGGCAACCCAAACTATGTCCTGAATGGCCAGACGTACAATGCCTACGCGGACTTTTACGCGACGGATATCTCGGAGGCCGCATTCGGTGAAATCAATCTCGAGGTGCTGCCGCGTGTGAAGGTCAATGCCGGCGTACGCTACGAGCACGCGATCGTCGATAATCAGCGGCAGGTCTCCGCGGGGGCACTGGACGGTGTCAGTTACGTGAGCACCGTGAGCGCGGACCAGGTGGGCAACCCTGTCACCCCGCGCTATGGCGTCACCTACCAGTACACTGACAACAACATGGTCTATGCCAGCGCGTCGAAGGGCTATCGGGCGGGCGGGGGCAATGGGGCCGCCGTTGTCGGCAACCAGATCTGCAATCCATCCCTGCAGGCGCTGGGGCTCACGGAGGCGCCAGCTTCGTTCAACGCAGACAGTCTCTGGAGCTACGAAGTCGGCGCGAAGAGCTCTGTATTCAATCATCGGCTCGCGATCGAGGCAAGCGCGTACTACATCGACTGGACCAATATTCAAACGCTCGTCAACCTGCCCTCCTGCGCCCAGGGATTCACGACCAACCGCGGCAAGGCGGTGAGCCAGGGATTCGACCTGCAGCTGGCGGCTATCCTTGCGGAGGGCCTGAAGGTCAATGCGAGCGTCGGCTACACCGATGCGTACTATCCTGATGCTGCGTTCGGCGCCCCGGTCAACGGTGTCGTTCCGGTGCTGAACGCCGCCGGCGACAAGCTGCCCAATGTGATTCCCTGGACGGCCAGCGCCAATGCGGAATACACGCACGATGTCAGCGGCATCTGGTCGGCTTCGCGCGGCTATCTACGGATCGACTATCGCTGGCTGGACGCTGTGAATGCGCTGAATCCGATCACGGCGAGCTACGATCCGCTCATCAGCCCATACCAGGACCCGGCGTACAGCATCCTCAACATCCGGCTCGGAGTCCTGCATGGCGGATTGGACATCTCGGCCTATGTGAACAATGCGACCAGGTCGGACCCGAGGCTGAAGTATTACCACGACGCGGGCGGCGATCCTCTGCTTTATTCGAGCGCGATTCGCCCCCTGACGGCAGGACTCACCGCCTTTTACCGGTTCTGAACAGCCAGGGGTCGTAGCGGCAGGACTGCGGTCATGCTCGCGGCGCCCTGCTTGCCGCGAGTGCCCGGATTGCAGTGGCTCG
>Ga0123356_10008803_pt1 | contig 9999 bp, 9 predicted proteins | sample TergutEmb28metaG_2_FD_92546 | JGI IMG/M metagenome (GOLD analysis project Ga0123356, IMG submission 92546) | Embiratermes neotenicus P3 segment gut microbial communities from Petit-Saut dam, French Guiana - Emb289 P3 | ecosystem: Host-associated > Arthropoda: Insects > Digestive system > Gut ... | reverse complement strand
TCTGCACAGAGCTTTTGATATGTGTAAAGATCCTTTCCTTACACTTAAACAAGCAGAGGATTTAGGTGTAGGAACCATACTAACGGGCGGACAACAAAATACCTGCATAGACGGGGCAGAGCTTATAAAAGAACTTGCCCTCAAAACGAAAATAGACATAATGGCAGGAAGCGGAGTTAGCGCAGAGACGATACCGCAACTGAGAAAAATTACAGGTGTCACAAGCTACCACCTCTCAGGAAAAGTTACAATCGAAAGCCCAATGGTCTACAGAAATCCCAACTTGAAAATGGGATTGCCCTCACTAAGCGAGTTCGAACTACAACGCACATCCGCCGAAAAAATCTCCGCAGTGAGGAAAGTTTTGGAAGAGATCGAATAGTATAATTGAGCGTTGACCGGCATGAAGAAGCCAAGGCAGTTTGGTTAGACCGCCTTGGCTTTTTTCTTTTCAATAACTAGATATCTCCGCTGATATCTGCTCCGGTTGCTTCTGCTCCTTCTATACCGCCTTCTGCAGATGCCGACCCTTCACTGAAGCTTCCCATATCTCCGGTGCCCATATCTGTGCCGGCACCTGAACCGGGTGAGGTTGAAAGTGCTGCCATAGCTTGAGCGAGTGCTTGAATCTTCGCTTCTGTTGCAGCCATTGACGGGCCGAATGGATCCTGCTCATCTTCATTGTCATCATCTTTGTCTTGCAAATACCTACGTTCACGCAGCTTACGTGTTTGTATGGCTCGTTTCAGCTCATCTCTAAGTTTTTGAGCGATTTGCTCCTGTTCTTTTTTCTCGGCTTTATCCCGTCTATCTCGTAACACCTGCTCCTTGTTTAAATCGCTTACTTTACGATTTCCGCGTCTCACAAGCTTTTGGAGCTTTCTGATGACAGCCATTGCTTTTTTGTCACCGGAAGCTGCAGCCATTAGCCAATCCTTCATACTCATGTATGCCTCACGCAGAACATCCTGTACCTGGATAGTCGAGCGAGCAGCAACTAACTTACGAGTCAATCGGCGAGTTTCATCAGTTAGTTCGCTTTCAGAGTTACCCTCGACAGCTTCGGTATCACTTTCTTCTACTGACATACCACCTGCAAGCTTTTCTTTAATCTCTTCGGATAAGTCCAGAAACGCCGCAGAGTCATCGTGCGCATAAGCACCATGACCTTCTTTTCCGTTTATACCGGATAAATCGAGTGTGTAAAACGACTCATGCTTTTCTGATTGTACCGTGGACTCCTCTGAAACTTTTGAAAAGTTTTGCCTTTTCTCTGAATGTCGTATATGTATGTTTATCTTCGTAGCATTAACCATAAAAAGCGCCTCCCTTCGCTTCCTGCTCCCCATCCTTGGGCAGCAAACTATAACCCTTATTCGTTATATCGGAATTAATGACCTCCGGCTTTAGCATTTAACAAAATTTTGCGTATAAAATCACACAAAGAATGTCAACTTATTACGGCAAATACGGTGATAAATTCATCAAATATAAGTACTCTTATGTTAGAAATTACAAGTAATACCAACAAAAACTGCTAATTAAACGTGTAGTGACAGACCCTCTATGGTGTGCTACAGTAATGACCTGCATGTCAAGAAACACGGTTTGCAGTTAAATAAAAAAACGTATTTTATGGAGGAACCAATCATGACAGAGCTCGAAAAGATGATAATCGCAAAAGACAATATTGAAAAGTTGGCAAACGGTATAGATCCAAAAAGCGATAAAGTGTTGTCAAAAAAGACAGTACTGAGCGACATTGATTTATCACAAGACTTCTTTTTAATCTCGGACGTCCTTCGGCAAGTGATCGAAAACGGTGGGGTTGTCGCAAAACCCATGCGTAGAAACTCTGCCTTACCACCATTTTCACTTCCTGATGAAATGTTTGGTCAAATAGAAGTAACAGAAAAACCGGCAATGATCAGGCAATTTACTGAAAGAATCAACGGTCTTGTTGATGACAGCGTTATGAGGAAACTTAAAGTAACAGCTCTTACAAAATGGCTTGTTGATAATGGTTTTCTATGCGAAGAAATCGTAAATGACAAAAAAAGAAAAAAACCGACAGAAGCAGGAGAAGAACTGGGAATCTACTCGGAAGAAAGAGACGGACAATACGGAGGCTATCTTGCGATACTATACAAAGAACCCGCTCAACGCCACCTCATAAACAACCTAAACCAAATAATAGCAATATCAAACGGCGTGTAGAGAGTTTATGCTTGAGTATACATGGTAAGAGATGTGTCAGAAAGGAATTAATTTCACATGCAAAAACTAAAACTTATTGGCATGATCTCCGCTACCGTGATTAAAACGCTTGGTGAAAGTGGACGGCACTATAGCTCTGGAGATAGAATCTATTTAGGAAATAGGAATATAAAGCACATTAAACGAAATCACTTATCAGTTTACATGAAGTACCGAAACAGATTGCCACAAATAATCTCAAAACCGGATTTTGTAGGCATCAACGAAGACGATGGGTCTTTAGAGTATGTAAAGATGTTCGATGACCATGTAAAACTGGCAGTTCGTATCGCCGGAGACGAAAGGCTTTATATACGAACAATGTATATTGTTTATAAGAGTAGAACAGAGCATTTTGTTAAGTCCGGTAAGCTAAAACCGTTGACAAAAGACAACTAATTAGATATAATGCAAGCACAAAGGCTATTGTTTGAGGACGGGAATAGGCAGCCGTCGCCCCTTGCTATCTAGTAAGGCTTGGAGATGTGGAATGTAGGTCGCTCCACCAAACATTAGCTCTTGTAAATGTAGCATAATAACTAGACGGGGTTTGACAGTATTCTTGTCGAACCCCGTTTGGTTGTTGCCTCCTCAAGCCATTTTGCACCTCGTAATGCGTCTTGACGTATTATATCACATACTATATGCTTATATTAAAAGATAATCAAAAGCAGGTAAATAATGGTTACAACAGAGAGATTAGTGCATGGCGGAGTGATGGCAAACTACCGTTGCACCGCAGCTTGCCGTCATTGCCTTTATGCCTGTTCTCCTGAGAGAGCAGACGGATATATTTCGCAGGAAGTAGCCGAATCGGTAGGTGAACTACTGCGCACTGCCGGTTGTCGCAGCGTTCATATTGGTGGCGGCGAACCGTTTTTAAACTTTGAAGGTTTACTGATGCTGGTTCGTGTATTAACGGATGCAGGTATAGCAGTCGAATACATAGAAACAAACGCATATTGGGCATCTGATACAGAGCGGATCAAAACCTACACACGTGAGCTTCAGCGTGCAGGTGCGGATACATTTTGCATCTCCGTTGACCCGTTTCACGCCGAGTATGTTCCTGTTGAATTACCACTCACTCTTGCAAAGACCTGCCAAACAGTTGGTTTCCGATACTTCCTTTGGCAAGAGAGATATCTTCCGGCTATGGCGCGTTTAGATATGAGTAAACCGCAGAGCCGTGAAGATATGGAGAAACTCATATCGTCGCAATATATTCTTGAAACTGCAAACAGTTACGGTCTGCATTACGGGGGTCGTGCACTTAGCATAGAAGCTGAGCACTCTGAAAGCAAGCCGGTTTCCAAGATAGAAAACAATCGCTCATGCCGCAGCCTACTCTCAGGCGGACACTTCCATGTGGATATGTTTGGACGATATATACCGCCCGGGTGCACAGGAATAGCAATACCACTGAGCGAAGCGGTACAAGGAATACCTGATGGTAAATATCCGATATTTGAAGTGCTGCTTGCAGGTGGAGTAAAAGGTCTGCTCACATATGCAAAAACAAAAGGATTTATACCAAGCGAAGAAGGATACCCATCCGGTTGCGCACTCTGCTTTTACATCCGTCAATGGCTGAGTGAAAACGTTGACTCTCCGGAACTCGACCACGAGTTTTATATCGAGTCAATGAAGTACTGGTGATAATAACAATCAAATGAGGAGGAATCAACATGTCTTGTCAACAAAACACATCAATGAACTGCAACTGCACATACAATTGCTCTCGCCGGGGAAAGTGCTGCGACTGTTTGGCGTATCATTTACGAAGCAATGAGTTCCCGGCATGCTTCTTTTCAAAAGAAGGGGAAGCTTCATATGACCGCAGCTTATCACGCTTACTAAAGGACAGAGGTAAATAATTATTATATAGAAACGAGTTATAGTAATGTTTGAAGGATTTTCTCAGAAAACAATAGACTTCATGTGGAATCTCAGGTTCAATAATGAAAAAGTTTGGTTTGAGGCACATAAGGATGAGTATCTACGTGATTTCCAAGGTCCTATGAAAGCGCTTGGGAAAGAGGTCTTTGAGCGGATATCTTCCGACTTCGGCAAACACGGATTTATTCACAAGGTCGCTCGCATCTACAAAGACGCTCGTAGGGTGCATGGAGGCGATCCATACAGAACAAATCTATGGTTTTCGATCGAAAAACCCAGCGAGGAATGGACATGTACACCTGTGTTCTGGTTTGAACTCGCTCCGGAAAACTGGAGCTACGGTTTAGGCTATTATCAGGCACGCCCAAAAACAATGGCGAAGCTAAGAGCACGGATAGATAAAAAACCAAAGGCGTTTGAGAAGCTTGTTTTCCCATTGGAAAAGCAGAAAGAGTTTGTTCTGGACGGACCGGAGTATACACGTAAAAAAGAAGCACCAACACCCGCAACAGAGGCTTGGTACAATAAAAAAACATTTGCACTCATACATGACGAGCCTATAAGTGAAGACTTGTTTTCTCGCGAGCTTATAGACAGGATAATCACAGGCTACACATTTTTAATGCCTTTCTATGATTATTTCATAACACTTGACTCCGACCCCGACCCTGATCAACCGGAATAAGTATCTCACCCTGCAAATAAAGCACCGCTTTGCCCGCTATTTTCACTCTATCGCCTTCATTTTTGCAATAGAGTGTTCCGCCTCGCTCTGAAAGCTGCTTCGCAATCATTTCGTCTTTGCCTAATCTTTCTGCCCAAAAGGGGATGAGTGTTGAATGTGCTGAACCAGTGACCGGGTCTTCCGGGATACTGGATCCGGGCATAAAAAACCTTGAGACAAAATCGGCATTTGTACCCCTTGCTGTGACGATTTTCCCGAGACTATCCGGCAATGCCTTCATTATCTCATAGTCAGGTACTAAATCCAGAACTTTTTCCTCATCTTCCACCAACATAAGCAAATCTCTTGAAATATACGCTTCGAGAACAGGTACGCCGACCGATTCGCTCATCTGCGGTGTAAGTTCGATTTTTTTTGGACTTCTTGCCGGAAAATCCATTTCATACATGTCTTCCGACCTGGAAACTTTCAGGATGCCGCTTAAAGTATTAAACTCTATTACATCCGCAGCAGTATCAATAAAGCTAAAAACGATAAAAGCACTAGCTAAAGTGGCGTGTCCGCATAAGTCTATTTCTATCTCCGGTGTAAACCACTTCAGATCATAGTGTTTTTCCCGTTTTACGACAAAAGCTGTTTCAGCCAAGTTGTTTTCAAATGCGATTTTTTGCATGGTAGCTGTATCTAACCATTCATCAAGCAAACAAACCCCCGCTTGATTACCTTTAAACAAACTATCAGCAAATGCATCAACTATAAAATATTTCATTTAGTTACTCCCCTTACTCTGTGTAACCAAGCCTTTACCGGCATAATAAGCAAACCCAGCCTTTTTTTGCTTTTTGCTCTACGACATACAAGCCGGACTCCTTAAGTGCGAATGCTATTTCGTCAACATGGTTTTCCATGATTCCGGACAGAACGAGTTGCCCTCCGGGTTTAAGAAGTCTCGGAAACTCGCTGACTAAAGTCAAAATGACACCGGCAGAAATATTTGCGCAAATTATATCATAGGGCTCCGGCACAGCTTTGACATGATCATCAAAAATAAACTCTGAGCGGTCTGACACGTCGTTCAGCACTGCGTTTTCTTTTGCTATTATTACCGCGGTCTCATCAATATCTATCCCGAGTGCGAAAGATGCTCCCATAAGCAATGCTGCGATCGAAAGTATTCCACTGCCACATCCTATATCCAATACAGTAAGCCCGTCCAAGCTTAAGCTCTCCAAAACTTCAAGGCATAATCTTGTAGTTTCATCAAGACCGGTGCCAAATGCAAGACCCGGATCGATGACAAGAAGCGCTTTATCTCCCGGGTCAAAATCCATCCAGGTCGGGCAGATCATAAGTTTATCACCTATGACAACAGGCTCATAATCTTTTTTCCAGGCATCAGCCCAGTTTTCATCTTGAACAACTGATACATCACACTCCAGCCTTCCTAGTTTACCGGTAGTGTCTGAGAGTTTTAGTTTTGCCAGCATGTCGGAAATTTCTTTAAAACCGGCTTGACCCAACTCATCATCAGTTAGATAGAGTGTTATGGTAGTTTCAACATCACGATGCTTAATAAGGTCGGGGTCGATATAGTCCCAGGCACCATACTTGCCTTCCATAAGGTTATCCAAGTCAGCGGAATCAACAACAGAAAAAGAGTGCTGCCCTACTTCAAAAAGAGCGAAGCTAAGGGGCTCCACACCTTCGGAGGAAGTAAAGATATCTATTTTCTTCCATTTTTTATCCATATTTACCTCATTCTACCTTGTAGGAATTTCGCTTTCGCAAGGCACTCCGGTTTGGCATTTGCCACAACCATATCGGGGCTTGCACTTTTCTCTGGTCAAAAAATCATCCCTTCTAAAACCGTAGAAAATCGAGGTCATGACAGAGCACTACAAGCAGTCTAGCATAGATTACACAAAAAACCAATGTATGTTCAAGAATAAATATTCATGTTGACATTCGTCTGAAACTAAGCTATTCTATGAAGCCACTTGGAGAAAGATGAGTGATAGAGAAATGAATGAAAGAGAAAATGAGAAGGTCGCAAACAAGGAAATCTCAAACGAAGAGAGAATCAAGGTTGTTCAAGAGTTCTATGATAGTCAAGTACTATATGAGTGGGATCGTATTGCGGACAAACCCGAGTTCCTGCTGACATGCCGAATGCTTGACCGCTATATAAAGCCGGGTGATACAGTGCTTGACATTGGAGGTGGACCGGGACGATATTCGTTTTATTTTGCGGAAAAAGGTTGTGATGTAACTTTGTTCGACCTTTCGTCTGAAAATATAAACTTTGCGAGCAAACACGCAGCCGAGCAAGGACTATCGATAAAAACGCTTTGCGGAGACGCAAGAGAGGTCAATACACTCATAAAAGGACAGTTTGATCACATACTGCTTATGGGACCACTCTATCATCTGCTGGAAGAACTGGATCGTAGCAGAGCCGTTGACTCGGCACTTGAACTGCTCAAAACAGGCGGCATACTATTTGCTGCATTTATAAGCATGAGTGGTGGATTGGTATTTGGATTGCGTGATGTTCCGGAGCAAATCGCCGATCCACACGAAGAAAGGTTCCTGGCGCCGCTTGTATCGGGAGAGAGCTATGGTGGGGCTGCATTTACACAGGCATTTTTCATTCATCAAAGCGAGGTGTTGCCCTTTATGAACCGCTTCCCGCTGGAAAAGCTGCACCTTTTCGGACAAGAGAGTGTGCTTGCACCAAATGTGTACACATTCATGAAGCAACCACAGGATATTAAAGAAGCTATGCTCGATCTTGCCGAGAAATTATGCGAAAAAGAAGAATACCTAAGTTGGTCGGAACACTTGATGTATGTAGGACGCAAGACGGAGGAGTAAAACAATAATTAATGAAAGGACATAAAACATGAAAATCATCGATATTTCGAGGACAACGCAAGATGCCCCGATATACCCCGGAGCATCACCGATCCAAGTAGACAGAGTTTATGATATGCAAAACGGTGCACCTTTTAACGCAAGTATGATCACAACGGGCAGCCATATGGGTACACATGCAGACGCAAACTGCCATTTTATTAAGGACAGTACAATAAGCATCGACCAAATGGAGCTGTCACTATACTACGGATCATGCCGGGTGCTTACAGTGCCTGAAAAAACCCCTATAACAAAAGAAACCATCGAAGGCAAAATCGACGGTTGCGAGCGTTTGGTCATCCATGGCGGCGGTTATAGTTATCTAACAAAAGAAGCTGCGGACTACATAGTGGAGCAAGGAGTAAAAACCGTTGTGACCGACGCCTGGAGTATAGCACCGCTGGATAATGAAGCAGAGATCCACCAAACAATAATGGCTCTAGGGATCGCAGTAGTAGAAAATGTCAAACTCGACGGAGTAAAAGACGGGGAGTATATCTTATGCGCATTCCCTGTAAAAATAGGTGGTTGCGACGGCGCTCCGGTCAGAGCTGTTTTGATTACAGAATAGTTTCAAAAAAAGCGGTGAGTAGTGGTTTAAGAGTTAATGCGCAAAGCGTCTAGTTTTGTTTTAGTAAGCAAGTAAATGAAAACTTGGAACCTTTTCCGAGCTCTGACTTGACCCATATCTTTCCGCCCATTAACTCAACAATGCTTTTCGCCAACGGTAGACCTATACCGATCCCTCCGTATTTTCTGCTGTTACCGCCATCAACCTGCTCAAATAAACCAAACAAACTGTTTTGTTGTACATCGGATATTCCAATTCCGAAGTCCAACACTTCAAACAGCAGTGTGATTTTTTTGTCTTCTTTATGATAAACAGTGATGGTCAGGATAATTTCACTTTGCGATGCAGAAAACTTGATTGCGTTAGTAAGTAAATGGATCAATACTTGCGCAATGCGTTTCTCGTCGCCTATCAGCGTCTTAGGAAGATCTTTAGAGATATCAAGCGACAGCTTTATTTCTTTCTTTACTAGATCCTGTTCTACTCTGCTTAGAATATACTTAAGCATCTCATCGGTTAAAAAGCTTATCTCATCGATTGAAAATGAGCCGCTGCCGTCTGAAACATTAAGCACATTATGTATCATCGTCACCAAATGGCGGGAGGCTTCTTCAACTTCATTAAGATATGCTTTGACCTTATAAATATCGTCAGAGCTTTTTGCGACTTGCGTCATACCCATTATAGCGTTCATGGGTGTAAGCATTTCGTGACTCATCCGTGAGAGGAACTCACTTTTGGCTCGACTACTTCGCTCTGCAAGGTCTCTGCTAAGCTCAGCATTTTGTATTGCAATATTAAGACGGGACTCAAGCGTACGAATTTCAGTCAAATCGTTAGCAATTACACCAAGGTTGCCGCGGCTTATTTGAACGATATTTATCATCAGTACGCGCTTTACGCCATCTATACGAGTAATACTAAGTTCATATTGAACATGCTCACCCAGCATAGCCTTTGGAATGTAAATTTTCCTCAGATCAGCGAGAGCTTTGCTTCCAATAAAAATCTCAAGACCTTTAGTCATCAAATCATTTTTTGTGTACCCGGTGACGGTAATAACGGCAGGGTTTATATACTCTACAACAGCCTCCGGTGTAATAGATATAACAAGCTGCGTTGCGTGCTCGACAATTGAAAACTGACGTTCCATAGCATCGCGCTCAAAAACCCCCGAAAAAACTCCGGCAACGAGAACTGCAAGATTCATTTCACTTTCATTCCAGTCTCTGCCGTCATCCTCTCTCGAAAAATCAAGAGCAGCGCACATCTTTCCCATAATAAAGATTGGCGTTGTTATATAGTTATGGAAGTTCTTACGATAAGGTTTCATTATTTCTTTGAAAGTCGGGTCATTCGAGTGAAGGCACAGATCACCTTCATTACTCGCAAGAACATTACCAATAAAGGTGTGTAGAGCATCGTTTAACACTAAATTATCACCTAAACGGGATTCCAGATTAAACTCGGGATTTAGCCATTCACTCCGGCATGAAAGAGTAGTATCGTCGTCGTCATCAAATGTATATAACAAAACCTGTGGTATATCCATAAACTCTCCGACCATTCGCAGAGTATCTGCAAACAAGGAAGAACTGTTGGGTTCGGATAAAAAACTATGCGATATCTTTGTCATTAATGCCTGTTGCTGCAGTCGCTCCTTGATTGTTTG
>Ga0123356_10008802_pt1 | contig 9999 bp, 6 predicted proteins | sample TergutEmb28metaG_2_FD_92546 | JGI IMG/M metagenome (GOLD analysis project Ga0123356, IMG submission 92546) | Embiratermes neotenicus P3 segment gut microbial communities from Petit-Saut dam, French Guiana - Emb289 P3 | ecosystem: Host-associated > Arthropoda: Insects > Digestive system > Gut ... | reverse complement strand
TCACGTGTTACTCACCCGTTCGCCACTTTATACACCCCCGAAGGGGCTTTAATCGTTCGACTTGCATGTGTTAAGCACGCCGCCAGCGTTCATCCTGAGCCAGGATCAAACTCTCCGTTTCAAATCTCGGGTCTAAATCTCTTTATGCGGCATTGGCTGCTCTCGGTTGCTTCGGTCACGTACTCAAGTACGCTCCCTCACAACCTCGCTTGCCGCCTTGCCTAAAGCGATTTATCCTCCGAGATTAAATCCAGCGCCTAAACGCCTTTATGCTTTGTCAGCTGCGCTCAGTTGCTTCGGTCACGTACTCAGGTACGCTCCCTCACAACCTCGCTTGCTTCCGCGCCTAAAGCCGTTTATTTCGCTGGATTTCTCCAGCGTGTTTCGGCCTGGAAACAGTCTGTTAGGACTGTAAAATTCGTGAGTTTAAATCATGGTTTTTGTCATTAGTGGCCGTTGTCTTTTAATTGACCGTACCACTTTGACGGGTCTCATTGTTTTAATTTGTCTGGCTTAAAAACAACACTTAATGTGTCTGTCTTTACATCACAGTATCCAGTTTTCAAGGTGCGTGGATTCTCGTCCATTCATACAGAATTCGAGCCAAACTGCTGCTCGATTCAGATGGGTTGCTCGTGCTGTCGATTAGGTTTTGCACGATAGTCGCTCACACTGTCGGTTAAGTTGTTCGTATGAGACGCGAAGGAGTATATTATCCTCTTTTTTAGGGGCTGTCAATATAATTTCCAAAGAATTTTGCCTTTTTCAAAAAAACGTTTTTGAAAGGGTGATTTTGGCTGAAGTTACCTCTACACTTCCCAGCTCTCTGTGCTGCCTTAAGGCGGTCTTTAGAGGCTCTATTATGGTGCTTGTAGCTATTATTGTCTCGAAGAGCGAGGTAGGTAGCCTGCCAGGCGGCGCCAGTATGCTTTTATGTGCAGAATAATGAGTATGATGAAGGTAAACGCAGTAATGGAGTGAGCAGCCTGGTTCGAACCAAAGCGATGCCCTTCTTGGCCGCCACGACCATCATGGCGCTGCCCGTAGCCCTCACGCATGTCTTCTCTACTTCTTTCTCGATCGTCTAGCCGGCTACTCTCGCGATTGCTGTACTCACGATTGCTGTACTCACGAGCTCTGTCCTTGCGGTCGTTGTTATACTCGCGCTGGCTCTCCTTGGGCTCACCATCACTGTAATAATCAGCACGTTCATCACGATTTTCATAGTAGCCCTGCCCTTGATGTGCACTGTTACCTGAGCCATAGGGAGCCACTGCCATGACGACTCCAGAAAAAAGCAAGACAACAGCGGCAACAAAAAGCAATGTGTTAAGAATGGCTACATACCTTTGCTTTTTGTTGAACTTACCCTTGGCAACGCTGCCAAGCATCTTGGCAATCCATTTTCTGTTGATTACCAGGTGTATGACGAGCAAGATGAAAAACAGGGAGGCTGCTGTCATGTGCACTATTCTGTTGTGGCCTATGCTGGCAACGATACCTGCACTCAGAGATACAGCCAGTCCAATGGCCATAAGTAGCCTGAGCGTTCTTTTGCGAGAAGTCCTTCTTTGTGCAGTGTTATCCATTTTGTGTGCATTCTCATTTCAACTCGTGTGTCATTGTAGCTCGTATGGGAGCAGGGGGAGCTTTGTTGCAACTATTGCCACAAACCTCCTGGTCTGCAACTCGTGTGGGAGCAGGGGAGCTTAATGATACAATAACCAACATAGAGCAGGATACCGAGCAGAAGGGACGGAGTTATGAAAAAGGTATGGTACAAGTTACTGCTTGCAGCAGTGATTCTGGCGGTGGCAGTGGCGCTGACAGCTTGCGGCAACAACGGTTCTGACACCAGTAATGGTGCAGACATCACTGACGCAGACGCTGGCGAAAGCAGCTTGGAGGGCAGCACGGATGCAGCCGAAACGGCTGGCGAGGATTTTGTATGGTTCTCGTCTGTGGTACCCGATGGCTTTGATGTCAGAGGTCCTAACGGAAACTACACTGAGATTGAGTTCTACCAAGACATTGGTGGTGGTCATCAGGCGGTTATCACTGTGAGCTTTGCCTATGGTGCGGTTGAGGAAAAAATTGACGACCGTCTCTCTTCGGACAGAAACACCCCGGGGCCAGACGTAAGCGCTGGTCTCTACAAGTGGAGTACGCTCGACTTTGACTGGAACGGACTGCCCAGCAGGCAGTTCTTTGCCCAAATGAGCGAAAAATATGTGGTGCACATAACTGGCTGGTGCATTGCTCCAGGCGACTCAAGCATACAGACGGTGCTTGACAGCTTTACGCCAAGTGCTGATGTCGAGGATAAGTTTAGTGAGGCTTTGGACACAAGCTTCCCCAAATAGGCTGGCAACCCAGGCTGGCAAAGCGGCAAGCGTGTGTGGGACAGAAGGGGACGGGGCTGGTGTCCCAGTTTCTGGCTCTGCCAAAACTGGGACACCAGCCCCGTCCCCTTGTCCCTTGCGGATGTCAGTGGGCACCCGATTGTTGTTTGCCTTTTACTTGCCAGAGCGCGACCAGGGCAATCAGCACAAAAACAGCAACATACACCAAGAAAGGGTCGCGGCCAACGGAGAAGTCGAGACCCAACACCTCGCAAAGAGGCTTGACAAACGACACCATGAGCACGCCTCCCATCTGCTGAAAGGCCAAAAGCACAGAGGTAGAGCTGGCGGAAACCAGCGGGTGGGCGTGCTTTCCAACGAGCTGATACAGCGTTGCCAAGAAGTTGGGTATAGAAAAGCCCAGCAAGGCAGCGCCTGCACACATCCAGATAAGGTTTTGCGCCAGGTAGATACACCCAAAACCCGCTGCGGCTGCAAGTGCAGCAATGAAAAGCAGGTGCGTGCCCACACGTGCATAGAGCCGGCCAAAGGCAAAAGACAACAAGAGGCTGGTACCCGTTTGGATATTGATGACCAATACCGCCTCCCAAGTGCCTCCGTATCCTGAGGCTTCAATCATGATGGAGGTGTTAACAAGGAAGACAAAGATGCCGGCAAAGTACAAGAATATAAGGATGCATTGAGTCCAGAAGTAAGCAGGATACTTTTCAAAGAAAGGCAGTGCCTTGATCTGAAGCTTGCGAGCAACAAGACGCTTGGACGCCTCCTGCCTACCTTGTTTGTCCTCTCTGGGCAAGACAATGAGCCCGTACACCAGCACAGGCAAACACACCAAGCCCAGCAGCAAGGCGTGGCGCCAGTTGCTGGCACCCAAAAAGCCAGCGCCCACCAAGAAGAAGATCATCGCGGCACTTTGGGCAGCCACAATATAACCCATGAAGCGAGCACTCCTCTGTTCATCAAAGTTTGCAGCTATCAAGGCCACCGCCATGGCAGCACAGATTCCCGCTCCGAGCCCCATGAAAAAACGTACCACCAGCAGGGGTAAGAGCATCTGCCCCAGGAATAAGGGCACAACGCTGGATGCGGTATATATACCGCAAGCCAAAAGCAGTACGACGCGGCTGGAAGTAACTCGGGACAGCACACCATACAACAAAGACCCCACAACCATGCCCAACGCAGGAATAGTCTGCACCATGATGACCACCGTGGGATCTTCGGCAGAAAAGTCAGCAATAATCGAAGCTACCAGGGGCGACACGGTATTGACCCCGTTTTGCAAAAACGCAAGGCAGATGGCGGCAATGCCTATAAGGGTAAGATTACGATGAGCAAGTGTGTGCACTGCCTACTGCTCCTCTTCGGGGTCTACCAGAGAGGAGAGCAACTCCAGCAGGGTGGCGAGGGCCAATTCCTTATTTGCTATTGGGTATAGCAATTTTAGAGACTTAACCATATAGGTGCCTCCTTGCGCTTTGAACCGTTCGATCTCATCTGGCTCAAGCGCAAGCCCCTCGATGTTGAGCTTTCCACGCGCAATGCCAACGCTGGTAACTCCCGCATCCAGAGCCAGTAACTTTGCGCGCGCTCTGTCAAGGAGATTTACTGCTGCTGCCGGCAGACCGCCGTAGGCGTATTCCATCTGCGTGGCTATCTCATCAAGGCGCTCGAGGCTTCTGGCAACGGCAACTCTCCTGTACCAAAGCACCCGTTCATCTGCGGCAGGCACAAACTCCTCAGGAAAATAGGCATGCAGCGGAATGTCGATACGAACCTCTGTTGCTTCATCAGCGGGCGAGTCGCTGCCCGTGGCATCTTCGTTCTTGCCAATATGGCGTGCCGCGCGCACCGCCTCTGCCAGCATGTTGGCATAAAGATCAAAACCTACTGCGGCCAAATTGCCGTGCTGCTCGGCACCCAACAAAGAGCCTGCTCCTCGTATTTCCAAGTCGCGCATGGCTATGCGCATGCCGCTCCCCAACTCTTGATACTCGCTAATGGCCGTGAGCCTGTCAACGGCGGTCTCGGTCAACCGATGCTCGGAAGGAAACAAAAAGTAAGCATAGGCTTGATCATGACTGCGCCCCACGCGCCCCTTAAGCTGATAGAGCTGCGCCAAACCCAAACGCTCGGCATCCTCAATGATGAGCGTATTGGTGTGAGGATTGTCCAAGCCGGATTCAATTATGGTAGTTGCCACGAGCACGTCTGCTTCGCCAGCGGCAAAGCTCTCCATGACCGTTTCAAGAGCGCGCTCATCCATTTGCCCGTGCGCCACCAAAACGCGTGCCTCGGGCGTTGCATCATTTACGCGCTCGACTGCTGACTCTATATTCTTAACACGATTGGACACGTAATACACTTGCCCGCCTCGCTCCAGCTCTCGCCGAATGGCGGCAGACACCAAATCCTCGTCCCACTCCTGTACCACCACTTGAATGGGATTTCGAGAGGGCGGTGGTGTGTTGATGAGGCTCATGTCTCTTACACCGGTGAGCGCCATTTGCATGGTGCGGGGAATCGGCGTGGCGCTGAGTGTAAGTACATCCAGCTGCTCACGCAGGTTAACAAGCTTCTCCTTGTGCTGCACACCAAAGCGCTGCTCCTCGTCTATGATGATGAGACCAAGATCCTTGGGGTTGACGTCAGCAGAGAGCAAACGGTGCGTTCCAATGAGCACGCTGACTGCCCCAGCAGCAAGATCCTCTAGTGTGCGACGCTGCTGAGCGGCGGTTCTAAAGCGGCTCAAGACATCCACTCTTACGCCAAAAGAAGCCAGACGTTCCGAAAAGGTCGTATAGTGCTGCTGAGCCAAAATGGTCGTAGGACAAAGCAGCATGACCTGCTTGCCGTCTTGCACTGCCTTAAAGGTAGCCCTCAGCGCCACCTCGGTCTTGCCAAAGCCCACGTCTCCGCAGATAAGGCGATCCATGGGCTTAGTGGACTCCATGTCGGCCTTTACATCGGCAATGGCCTTGAGCTGGTCGGAGGTTTCCACATAGACGAAGCGTTGTTCCATATCGCGTTGCTTTGAGCTGTCTGGACCAAAAGCAAAGCCCGTAGCGCTTGCCCTGCGCGCATAAAGATCCACCAAATCAAATGCCATGGCGCGAGCGGCCTTTCGAGCCTTGCCCGTAGCACGCGTCCAGTCCGCCGTATTAAGCCTGGTAAGCCTGGGCGCTGAGCCCTCAACTCCCACATAGCGGCTTACTTTATCGATGAGTTCCACAGGCGAAAAAAGCTTGTCTTCCTTGGCGTATTCCAAATAGAGATAGTCGCGCTCCACACCGTCTACCGTACGACGCACCATCTTCTTGAAAAGTGCGATGCCGTGGGTTTCGTGCACTACGTAGTCGCCCGGTTTAAAGGGAAAGGTGTAGCTGGTTTCATCTGTTGATTGCTGAAGGCGACCTCCCTGCAGGCGTCCACCTCCGCGTGCCCGTTTGGCGCGCCGCCGAGCTTGAGTGTTAAAGGCATCGCCCAAGGTGAGTAAGGCCAGCTTGGCAGCCGGAACAACCAGCGACTCCGAGATGTCTAAATTGACAACATGCGCCGTAGAGCGCGAGAGGGGCTTGGGCTGAGGGGGCTTGGGCTGAGGGGGCTGAGGGGAACGGGGCTCTCCAACCCGGTCATCCAGTGCATCAAAAGGAACCTGCTCCTCGCTTAAAGCTCCTCGCAAAGACTCACGGGTGCGGCGATTGGAGTGAGCCAAAAAGGTCATGAAGCCGTTGTTGATCATATCGGCGGCCTGCTTGGCCAGCTGGTCTTCCAGTATCTGTCCTTTAGGATGCTTGACTTCCAAACGGCCATCCAGCCTGGTGGCACTGCTGAGCAACGAGAGCATGGTGAGGCGTTGCGCCTTGCCAAAATCGAGCTGAGCAGGTGGTAAATAGAGGCCATCGGTGCTGCTCCCCTGCTCTGCTGCATTCTCTTTGAGTGCGTCAAAGTAGCCAGCAGCGTCATCAAAGAGCGCCCGGGGCTCCTGTAGCAATAAGAGGGTGTTGCGGCTCAAATACTCCAAGACGGTGCTGAGCCGCTCGTAAAGATAGGGTAAATAGCGCTCCACGCCAAAGAAAGATGAGCCGCTTTTCAAGAGACCCAGGTGGTGTGCCACCTGAGGCGGCAGGCTTCCCAAATCATGAGCTACTTCAACTGCCCGCTGCATGCGACTAATAGCTTCTTCAGAAAGCATAAGCTCTCGTGCCGGATAAAGCGTAAGGCTCGAGAGGCTGCCTATCGTTTGCCCGCTGGTCGCAAGCACAGCGCGAATGCGTTCAACCTCGTCTCCAAATAATTCGAGTCTTACCGGGCAAGTAGCCGTTGCGGTAAAAATGTCCAAGGTGTCGCCTCTGAGAGCAAAGGTTGCCGGCTGTCCGGCCTGCTCCTCGCGCTGGTAACCCATTTGAATGAGCAAGCCAGGCAGCTCTGAGTAAGAAAGGGGCAGCTCTTCTCCAGCCGTGATTACCAAGGGGTCAAAGCTCTGTTGTCCTGGCGCTGGCAGCAAGCGGAGCAGGGCGCGAGCACTGGTCACCACAACCTTTGACTCCCCTCTTTGCAGAGCAAGCAGTGCCTCCACCCGCGCACCTACCAGCGCCGCATCCGGCTCGGTGGCCACCCAGGGCACATCGCTTCTAAGAGGCAGAGACAACACGGTGCCAGCGCCCAGCCACTCACCCAGATTGTGCGCAAAGCGCGCAGCAGCTTCCTCGCCTGCCAGACATACCATCATCGGGCGCGGCTTATGCGCATACACTGCGGCAGTAACCATCACACGAGCCGAGAGCGGCACTGCCAGGTTGGTGTCTGCTCCCGCTTCCAGACGCTCTAAAAAGTCCTCCATGGCACGAGAGCCCAGAAGCTGCCTGCTGATGCTATCCAAAAAAACTTGTTGCATATACGTATTGTAGCGATGTCAGGCAAGTAAATAGCCATGTATTTCGTTCAAGGCAGGAACAAGCGCTTCCATGACAGAAAAATCTGCGGGTGCGTTTGTCATAACTACCATAATATAAGGACTAGCTCCGGCATAGACAATGCCTGCGTCAACCGTGGCAGAGTCTTGGGGATCTGCTATCCACCCAGGCTTGGTGTGCACCTTATAGGTTTCTTTGAAGTATTGATGAATGGGAGAGTTAAACGACTCGCTATACCAGGAAGCTGCCTCAGTGATCCCTTCACCCTCACTTGCTAAGAACTCATAGGTGCGAAGCCACAGCTTTGCCAGGTCTCGCGCCGAATAGTGAGGAAACCACACGCCGGCTAAATCGTTATCTACCTCTGCCTCTTCGCACCACTGCGTAAAAGGGGCATCGCCGTAGCCAAGACGAAGCGCAAAGTAGGTGTCGTTATTAGAATCCTTTACGGTAGCGCGCATCATGTCGGCCTGCAATTGGATGAGCTCCGGGCGCTCCGATACCAGGCTGGCCACATAGTGACCCTTGATACTGCTGGCAGAATAGAATACTTCATCGGCGTTATAGGCAACTCCGTGGCCAGTGTTGATATCCATCACAACAAAGCCCACGTTATAGCCACGCTCTTCAATATCTTCGATGGCGGCAGTGAGGAAATCTGGAGCGGGATGACCCAGAGCAAAGGCTCCGATCGACGAAGGCTCGCTGCCCGCGTCAAAAGACGAGAGAACAGCCTTGAGCTCTTCAATCGTAAGCGGTTCTGATCTTATTGATGGACTTGATGTAATTGTCGGTTCTGGTGCTACTTCCAGCCGTGGCATATTTGCCAAAGCCGGTCTATTAGCTGACCCTGCTTCTTCACTTCGAGCAGACTGCCCAGATCCTCGAGGCTCAACAGCACCTACTGCTGCCTGCTCTCCCCAGACAACTTCTAAAGGAGTGCTCAAAGCCATGCTAAAAAGAATGGCTCCTGTCATAAGCCCCGATAAAAAAATAGTGAGCGCAGAGCGCTTGGAATAATTCTTGCTCATAGTTCTGCATGGCCCCACAGCTCTAACACCAACTCAATACATCGTTCATTCTACTATATCAACGAGCGCAAACGCCTATAATAATCAATGATTGATTTGTTGTCACACAAGGAGGATAAAGCCATGAAACTGCGTCTGGGTTTGCCAAAAGGAAGCTTACAAGAATCCACGTTCCAGTTGTTTAGACAAGCGGGGTTTATTATTTCTACCCATACTCGGTCGTACTATCCCTTGGTTAACGACCCAGAACTGGAGATTCTCTTGATGCGTGCACAGGAGATTCCTCGTTATGTGCACGAGGGAGTGCTGGATGCTGGAATCAGCGGCCTGGACTGGATTACCGAAAACAAAGCCGATGTGGTTGAAGTGGCGAGCCTGGTGTATTCCAAGAATACTTCAAATCCCATTAGACTGGTGCTGGCCGTTGGTGAGGACAGTCCAATCAAGGAGGTTGCCGACCTCAATGGAAAACGAGTGGCAACCGAGCTCGTCAACGTTACCGAGGCGTATTTACGAGCCGAGGGCGTTGAGGCTACGGTTGAATACTCGTGGGGAGCCACCGAAGTCAAAGTTCCTCGCTTGGTAGACGCCATTGCCGAGCTCACCGAAACCGGTAGCTCTCTTAGAGCCAACAAACTCAGAATCATTGCTACCATTCTTGAGTCCACCACCAAGCTGCACGCTAATCATGCTGCCTGGGACGACCCGTGGAAGCAAGAGAAGCTACAAAGCATCTCGGTGCTGCTTCAGGGCGCACTGCTGGCCAGGTCGAGAGTAGGGCTCAAGATGAACGTGCCCAATGGCGCACTGGATACCATACTTGCCATACTGCCTGCCATGAAAACGCCTTCGATCTCCAAGCTGATAGAGAGCGACTGGATGGCCATAGAGGTTATTCTTGACGAGATACAGTCACGCAACCTGATTCCCGCCCTCAAGTCAGCTGGTGCCCAAGACATCATCGAATACCCGCTCTCAAAGGTGATTCCATAAAACCGCCGTTTGATGCCAACTGTCTCGCTGGTCACATCTGCCGCGTTTTGCTGAGTAGTTCCTGCAGGTCTGCCAATAATGCAAGTAGGCCCTGCAACATTCGCTCTTCGAGCGAACGCGACAGGGCGACATGAGGGTATAGGATGAGTTGGTCTGACTCTCACTACCTTGCTTGCTCTGTTTGTTTTGCTTGCTTCTTGCCAACGCTACGCAGGGCAAATATGATGGCGGCAATGAGGATAAGGGCAAAGAATAGCGACCAGTAGTCAAATATAACAACGGGAAGCTTAATGTTTTGCGTGACGACAAACAGCACTACGGCTACTAATGTCGACCCTGCTAAAAGCGCGAGCATCAGAGGTCTTGGCTTGCGGTAGCTGTTATCTGAGCTGTGCCCCTCTTGTTCCTTATTATTTTTCTTGCGTGCCGAAACAGCGAACAAGGCAGCTACGATTAACAAGAGTGCACAAATGATCGTGGCTAGCAGATCAAAAAGCGACCAGGCGCTATAGCCCGCAGGGGCAGTAATAGGCACAGGAATGCCAAAGAGGTTAGCCACAGGAATCGCCTGCTCCTTGGCAGCAACTGCCAGGTCGGTCTGATTAGGCTCATGGGCAGTAGGCACAAGCGGCTCTTCAACCGGCTCAACTGGCATGGCGGATGAGGAGGGCTCTGTTGGTTCAGCAGCTTGTACAG
>Ga0123356_10008801_pt1 | contig 10000 bp, 8 predicted proteins | sample TergutEmb28metaG_2_FD_92546 | JGI IMG/M metagenome (GOLD analysis project Ga0123356, IMG submission 92546) | Embiratermes neotenicus P3 segment gut microbial communities from Petit-Saut dam, French Guiana - Emb289 P3 | ecosystem: Host-associated > Arthropoda: Insects > Digestive system > Gut ... | reverse complement strand
GTTGCAAATCGCGCGAGGCGATGAAGGAGGGAGGAATTTGAAAGCCGAGACCATCGCCCTGCACGGGGGCTTTGACTGCGATCCAGCCACCAAGTCGGTTGCGGTGCCGATCTATCAGACGGTCGCCTACGCCTTCGACAGCGCCGCGCACGGCGCGGCCCTGTTTGACCTGGAGGTCGAGGGCTACCGCTACACGCGCATCGCCAATCCGACCACCTCGGTGCTCGAGAGGCGCCTCGCCGAGCTCGAGGGCGGCGTGGACGCGCTCACTGCGAGCTCGGGCCAAACCGCCCTTTACTACGCCACCGCGAACCTGGCGGAGCAGGGCCACAACATCGTCTCGGTCCCCCAGCTCTACGGCACCACCCATACCTTGTTCGCCCACATCCTGCCGAAGTCCGGGGTCACCGTGCGCTTTGCGCAGTCCGATCGTCCCGGAGCGCTCGCCGAGCTGATCGATGAGGGCACGCGGGCGGTGTTCTGCGAGACCGTGGGGAATCCGGCGGGCAATGTGTGCGATCTGGAGGCGATTGCAGAGGTGGCGCACCGGGCCGACGTTCCCTTGATCGTTGACAATACTGTGCCGACCCCGATCTTGATCCGCCCGATCGACTTCGGCGCGGACATCGTGGTGCATTCGCTGACCAAGTTCCTCGGCGGCCATGGCACGACGCTCGGCGGGGCGGTCGTCGATAGCGGCAAGTTCCCCTGGGAGAAGCACGCGGCGCGCTATCCCATGTTCACGCAGCCGGATGCCTCCTATCACGGCCTCGTCTACACCGAGCACTACGGTGAGAAGGCCTTCCTGGGTCGCTGCCGCAGCGTCTACCAGCGTACGCTCGGTGCGGTGCTCTCACCCTTCAACGCCTTTCTGCTGCTGCAGGGGATCGAGACCGTGGCGCTGCGCGTGGAGCGACACGTCGAGAACGCGCGGCGAGTGGCGGAATTCTTGCGCGCTGATCCGCGCGTGGCGAGTGTCAGCTACGGGGGATTTCCCGACAGCCCCTACTACCCGCTGGTACAGAAGTACTTGGCTGGGCGCGCCTGCTCGCTGCTCACCTTCACGATCAAGGGCGGCGTCGATGCAGGCACGCGCTTCTATGATGCGCTGCGCCTGTTCAAGCGCCTGGTCAACCTGGGGGATGCCAAGTCCCTCGCCTGCCACCCCGCATCGACGACCCACCGGCAGATGTCGCGGGAGCAGCAGCGCCTGGCGGGGGTGGGACCTGAGACGATCCGCCTGAGCGTCGGGATCGAGCACATCGATGACATCGTGGCCGATCTCGACCAGGCGCTGCACGCCGCTACGGGCTGAAGGGGCGCTTGCGACGCGCTCACCGTGGCGGGCGAAAGGGAACGGCGACTGACATCGATGCGCGGGTGCAGGCCCGGGGGTTGACCCTCGCTAACCGTGGTTGACCCGGGTTCACGCTGGTTCACCGTGGGCTTGGCTAGCGCGGGCCTGCGTCAGCGACCTTCAGCACGAGCATCTCCACCGCGGCGATCGACTCGAAGTTCTGCGGCGTGATGTCGCTTGCCGGGATGGTGATGTCGAACTCCACCTCGATGGCGAGCATGAGGCTGACCATCTTGATGGAGCTCATGCCCAATTCGCTCAAGCGCGCATCGATGGGCAGCGGCCGCGCAGCGCTCTGCGCGCCGAGGATCTGCCGCACGAGGCCGATGAGCCGCTCGCGCGGCGTGCGCTCGGAAGTCTCTCTGGTCTCATTCATGGGTGTTTACTGGATGCTTGCTTGCAAGGTCTGCTCGGGCAGCTTGTTTTTGGCCGCGGCAATGAAGCTGAGCCAGCTCTGGTAGATCTGCACGGCCGTTGCGCGCCACGGGCTGCGCAGCTCGAGCGCCGCGCTCTCGGCCGGGAAGCTCGCGAAGGTCTCTTGTGTGGGCGTCACGAGCAGGCGGGCGCGGAACTCATCCAGCAGCGCTGTCGCCGCGGCTGAGAAGTAGCCGGGGGGCATGCCCGGATAGTCGGCCTGCTCGCCGCGTGCGTAACGCCCGACATCGCGGCGGTATTCCTTCAGCAAGGTCGTTTCCTCGTACTCCGGGTGGCCCTGGAAGAAGACAAACAGGCTGCCGGCTTCCTTGGTGAAAGCATCGGCGCCCGTGGTGGCCGACCCGCTGAGAATTGTATAGCCGGCCGCGCGCAGCGCCGCGACCGGCAGCTCATTCCAGCGCGAATGTGGGGTGTAGAGCGGTGCCTGCAGACCGGCAAGCAGCGGGTGTCCGCGCAGCAGCTCGTGCGCGTACACGCCGAAGCACTTGCGCTCGAGGCGACGGCGTTGGATTGCATCCAGGTGCAGCACGGCGGCGTGCGCGGCGAGGCACGACCAGATGGAGGAGATCGTGTGCGCCTGCGCCCACCTGATGAGCCGGGCGAAGGCGGGCCAGTAGGGCTCCTCGGTGAGGGCGCCTCCTCCAGGCTCCATGCCCGTGACAATGAGGGCATCGAGCCCCTCCTCGAGCAAGCGCTCGAGCGGCCAGTACTCGGCTGCAAGGCGGTCGCGGGTGCTGGCCCCGCGCGGCACCTGCGGGAGGTGTGAGAATCGCAGCCGCAGTGTGCGCGCAGCGCACGCTGCGCGCAGCAATTCGCTGAATTGCCGCTCCGTTCCCTCCACGGCGGCATCCGGCATATTGTTGATTAGCCCGACCGTGATGTCGGCGGGCGATGGCGGGTGGGCGTGCGGCTGATAGGCTTCGATCGTTAGCGGCATCAGGTTCCCCCTCAAGTCTTGTTTCGTGACGCAGTTCTAGTGTTCGCGCTCGCAATGTCTACATTATCACCCGATCCTGAGGTATCTTTCGAGAAGAAATGAGCTACAGTACCGTCAGGAATCAGAAGTAGAACACATGCAAGAGGGCTCGCCTCCATGAATAGCTCGTTAAACAGTTCGTTAAACAGCTCGTTGGTAGCGAACGTGTCAGCTCGCGCTGCGGTGTTGGAGAAACTGCCGGAGCGCGCCCAGGCCGCAGCCGCAGTCGCCGCCAAGCATGCCGCCGCCGTTGATGTTGCGGCGCGCTTCCCAGCTGAAGCGTTTGAAGCGATCAAAGCGCAGCGCTTGTTGGGTCTTTTGGTGCCGGAAGCCCTGGGAGGCGAGGGCGTTGGCATCGCTGATGTTGCCGATGTCTGCTATCGCCTCGGGCAGTCTTGCGGGGCAAGTGGCATGATCTACGCGATGCACCAGGTGAAGGTGGCCTGCATCGTGCGCCATCTCGGGGAGAGCGAGGCCCTCGCGCGCCTGCTGCGCCAGCTGTGCAACGAGCAGCTGCTGTTGGCGTCCTCGACCACCGAGGGGCAAGGCGGTGGCAATGTGCGCTCCAGCGAGGCGGCGGTCGAGCATCAGGGCGCCGGCATCAGCCTGGAGCGGCGCGCGAGCGTCATCTCCTACGGCGCCTATGCGGACGGCATCGTCACCACGGCGCGTCGCTCGAGCGAGGCGGCGAGCTCCGATCAGGTGCTGATCGCGTTCCTGAAGAGCGACTACACCCTATCGCGCATCAGCGAGTGGCAGACGCTCGGCATGCGCGGCACCTGCAGCGAGGGCTACCTGCTGAAGGCGAGCGGCACGCCCGATCAGATCCTGCCCGTGCCCTACGAGGCCATCCACCAGCGCACCATGGTGCCCTTCGCGCACCTGCTGTGGGGTTCGGTGTGGGCGGGCATCGCGGCGGCGGCGGTGGGGCGTGCCCAGGCCTTCATCCGCACCGCCCTGCGTCAGAGCAACGGCCAGATGCCCCCCGGTGCGCCGCACTACACCAAGGCGCTCGCGTCGCTGCGAACGCTGCGCAGCATGCTGGCGAGCTCACTGTCCACCTATGAGCGCAACATGGATGATCCGAGCGCCTTGGGATCGCTCGACTTCCAGTCGCTCATCACGCTCACCAAGGTGCAAGCCTCCGAGCTGGCCGTGGCGACCGTCAGCAGCGCGCTGCGGGTTTGCGGGCTCTCGGGGTATCGGTGCGATGGGGACTTCAGCGTCGAGCGCTACCTGCGCGATGTGCTCTCATCCCCGCTCATGATCAACAACGAGCGCATCCTGGCCAACCTGGCCACCCAGTCGCTGCTGGCGCCGATTCCGGTGTCGGTGCGTGACTGAAGCGAGAGTCAACGTGGTGGAGCCACTCGAGCACATTCGCGCTGCGATCTTCCGCCCCCTGGGCGTCGAGGGGGTTTACGCGCGCACGGCTCTGTACGAGCAGGTCTTCGAACAGCTGAACGCCTACATCTCGCGCCAGCGCGATCCGGCGGCGGAGATCCTGCGCTTTCCGCCGGTCATGAGCCGCTCGCAGCTGGAGCGTTCCGGGTATCTGAAGAGCTTTCCAAACCTGCTGGGGTGTGTGTGCGCGCTACACGGCAGCACGAGCGAGATCCGGGCGGCCGCCGATCGCTACTACAGCGGCGGGGACTGGACGCGCTCGCTGTCGGCGGCGGACCTGGTGCTCTCGCCGGCGGCGTGCTATCCGGTGTATCCGCTGGTGGCAGAGCGCGGGCCCCTGCCCCAGGGCGGCCTGCAGTTTGACGTGGCGGCGGATTGCTTCCGGCACGAGCCCTCCACGGAGCTGAACCGCCTGCAGTCCTTCCGCATGCGCGAGTTCGTCCGCATCGGCACGCCCGATGAGATCGTGGATTTTCGCGACCGTTGGAAGCAGCGCGCCGTGCAGCTGGCCTCCGAGCTGGGGCTTGCTGTCGCCATCGAGGTGGCGAGCGATCCGTTCTTCGGCCGGGAGGGCCAGATCATGGCCGTCCACCAGGTGCAGCAAGAGCTCAAGTTCGAGCTGCTGATCCCGTACTACAGCGGCGCGAAGCCCACGGCCTGCATGAGCTTCAACTATCACCAGGAGCATTTCGGCTCGGTGTGGGGCATCAACGACAGCGCCGGCCAGCCGGCGCACACCGGCTGCGTTGCCTTCGGGGTCGACCGACTCGTCGTCGCGCTGTTCTGCATCCATGGTGTCGAGCTTGCGGAGTGGCCTCACCCGGTGCGCCGCACGCTCGGGCTCTAGCGCCCTGCGGGTGAAGGTACCGGAGGATCTCAAGTCGATGTCATGCCGCTGAACCCGCACGCCAAGCGCTTCCTGGACAGGCTCAATGCCATGAGCCCGGTAGCCCCCGCCGCGCAGACGATCGGCGAGCGCCGTAGCTCGGTGCAGCAGCTGCTGGGCCTTGCGCTCGCTCCTTGCGATGCGACGGCTGTCCTGGACAGCACCTTGCCGGGGCCCGCCGGGACGCTGCGCCTGCGGCTCTACGCGCCCGCCGCGAACGGCAACCAGCTGCTGCCCGGGATCGTCTACTTTCATGGCGGCGGGCTGGTGGCGGGTAGCCTCGATACGCATGACCCGATCTGCCGTGCGCTGAGTGGCGCGAGCGGCTGCCGGCTGGTATCGGTGGACTATCGTCTCGCTCCCGAGCATCCGTTTCCGGCGGCCGTCGCGGACGGCCATGCGGCTGCAGAATGGATACTCGGCCACGCAGCCCAGCTCGGGATCGACAGCGAGCGGCTCGCCATCGGCGGGGACTCCGCGGGCGCGACGCTCGCGGCAGTCGTGTGTCAGGGGCGCCGCGGACCGGGCGGCACAGGCTTCGCCCTGCAGTTCCTGCTGTGTCCGATCATGGATTTCCTCGCCACCACACCCTCGAGGCGCACCCTGGCGCAGGGTTACTTCCTGGAGGAGGGCACCCTGCAGCACGATCTGCAGCACTATCTCACCCCGGAGGTGGATGCCGCGAACCCGCAAGTCTCGCCGCTGCGCGCGGCGGATCTCACCGGTGTCCCGCCCACCTGCATCCACACGGCCGAGTTTGATCCGCTGCGGGATGAGGGCGCCGCTTATGCGCAGCGCCTGAACGAGGTCGGTGTGCCGACTCTGTACCGGTGTCATCCCGGCATGATCCACCTCTTCTACGGCATGGGGGCAGTCATCCCCTATGCCGCGATCGCCTTCGAGCTCATGGGAAGCGATATCCGCTCTCTCCTGTGCCCGACAAGGGAGGCTGCATGACACCGGAACGGCTGGCGGCCGAGCAGCTGCTGCACAAGCTTTACGCCGCGCGCGTGGCGGGTCAGGTGGAGCCGCTGTGCGCGCTATTTCATCCCGGGGCGCGCTTTCGCATCGCCGGCAGTAGCGACGGCAACCCCATCGCGCTCATCGCGAGTGGTGCGCTGGACATCCGCTCCTGGCTGGCCATCCTGCTCAAGACCTTCAGGCTGGAGCGCTACGAGCAGCTTTCGATGCTGCTTGATGGGGCGCGCGCCGCGGTACACTGGCGTGCGGACATTCATTCGCGGATCACCGGTTCGGTGGTCGGAACCGAGCTCGTTGATCTGATCGAGATCAACTCCGGGCTGATCGTGTCCTATGTAGAGTTCTTTGTGCCGCGCTGAAAGAGGCGAGCGGCGTGCCGCCGCAGCGCGCAGGGGTCAAAAGACGAACGAAGGTCAACCGTAGTCAACGCGTTTGACCTGCGGGTGGTGGAATCCATGAACGCAGTTGCAGCGCCTGAGTCGAATATCACGCCTGACAGTCCCTCGACCGAGCCGGTGTATGTGCGCTCGGAGTCGGGCACGATCTTTGGCTGGTTGCATCGGGCGCAGCGCCCGAGGGCTGCCGGCATCGGTGTCGTCATCTGCAAGCCCTTTGGCTTCGAGGCTGTCAGCTCACACCTCTCCTTGCGAGCCTTTGCCGAGGCGGCCGCCGATGCCGGCCTGCCCACCTTGCGGCTCGACTACAGCGGCACGGGCGACTCGGAGGACCTCGACGTTGAAGCGAATCAGGTGCAGGCCTGGCTCGCGGATATCGAGGCGGGGGTCGCCGAGCTGCGGCGCCTGACCGGTGTCGAGAGCGTGTGCCTGCTCGGGTTTCGGCTCGGCGCGTTGCTCGCGGCTCTCGGTGCCGCCCGCTGCCCGCACGTTCGGGCGGTGATCGCGGTCGCGCCGATCGTGAATGGCAAGCGCTATGTGAGCGAGCTGCGCAACTTCGAGCGGGCTGCCATGCAGCGCCTCGCGGCGCTGCACCCGGGGAGCGATGCGCCGGGTGAGGCCCAGCCGGCCGGCCGATCGCACCTCGAGGTGAGCGGTTTCCCGCTCGCCCGTGCGAGCATCGAGGAGCTGCTCGGCATCGAGCTCGCCCAGGCCGAGCCAGGCGCCGCCCGCTACCTCATCATCGATCGCAACGACCTGCCGGCGGCGCGCAGCTGGGCTGACAAGCTGCTGGCCGCGGGATGCCAGGTTGACTACCGGGCCATGCCCGGCTTCATCGAGATGATGATGCGCGCCCCCGACCTGACGGTGATTCCCACCGACATGATCGCCGCGGTGCGCGAGTGGCTCGCGCAGCTGTGCGCACAGGCCCCGGCCGGCGCGGCGGGCGCGGGCCTGCCCGCCGCCAGCAGCAGCGAGCTGTTGCTCGGGCCCAAAGACCTGCCTACCTCGGTCATTGAGCACCCCGTGCGCCTGGGTGCAGAGCCGCAGCTGTTCGGCATCCTCACGCGGCCAGCGGCCAGCGAGCGCCGCCGCCGCGGCGTCATCTTGCTGAACTCCGGCGGCGACTACCACATCGGCCCGCGCCGCATGCATGTGTCGCTGGCGCGGCGCTGGGCTGGCCGCGGCTGCTACGTGCTGCGGCTGGACCTGTCAGGCTTGGGTGACAGCGACAAGCTCCCCGGTGAGCCTGGCAACGTGGTCTTTCCGCCGCGGGCGATGGATGACATCCGCCTCGCCGTGGAGCACATGCGCGCCACCTACGGGGTGCAGGAGCTGACCCTGGGCGGGATGTGCTCGGGCGCCTTCCACTCCTTGCGCGCGGCCGTCGCGCAGCTGCGAGTCAACCGCATCATCCTGGTCAACCCGCTGAATTTCTTCTGGGAAAAGGACATGACACTCGAGACGGTCCAGACCTGGGAGGTCGCTCACAAGCCCGCCGAGTACCGCAGGCAGCTGTTCTCGCTGCGGGCGTGGCGACGGGTGCTATTCGGGGAAGTGAGCCTTTTGCGGGTGCTCAAGGTCTACTTCAAGGGACCGCTGTTTGCGCTGCACTCGCAGCTGCGCAGTGTGGCGCGGCAGCTCGGCGTGCGGCTGAAGAACGATCTGGCGCGCGAGCTGCAGCAGGTCGCCGCCGATGGCGTGGGCATCGTGTTTGTCTTCTCGCGCGATGATGCCGGAATCAACCTGCTGCAGATGGAGAGCGGGCTGTCAACCGAGGGGCTGCGCAAGCGCTACCGCCTGCGGCTCGTTGACGGTGCCGATCATAACTTCACACGCAGCGGCCCGAGAGCGATGCTGGAGCAGGTGCTCTCGGAGGAGCTGTTCGCGGGTCACGTCGCCGAACCGGCGCGCGCGGAGCCGGCCTGCGCCGAGCGCGCGTAGTTGCGGTACTGCAGGCCCCACAGGGAGGAGATCTTCCCCACGTTGGCCGCCGCCCTGATGAGCCAGGCCGCGGCGTGGTGCTGTCCGAGCGGCCAGGTGAGGAGCGCCAGGGCGCAGGCGAGCGCCAGCCGCACGAGCGCGCCCAGATAGAACAGCCAGCAGCCGGCCCAGCTGATCGGCTGCAGGCGTCCGGTCACGGTCCAGCGTGCGAAGCCCTGTCCGCCGCTCAGCGCACGCAGCATCAGCCACTTGAGCGACAGCCTCTTGGGCTCGATCGGCTCGTAGACGCGCGCCTCCTCGGACCAGATGATCCGCGCGCCGCGGTGGGCGAGGCGCACCAGCAGGTCGAGATCCTCTCCGGGGGCAAGCCCGTGGCGGCGATCGAAGGGGCCGGGCTCGGTGCGCAGCCAGCGGGCGCGAAACAGGACGTTGCCGAAGCGCAGGCAATTCAGCGGCACCACCGCCCCCGTTGACTGGTGGGGGAAGTCATAGAAGCGGCCGCGCAGTATCCAGGCAGGAGCAGTGGCCGGAACCTGAGGCTCCACCGGCCCGAGCACGCCGTCCGCCTGGTAGCGCTCGGCTGCCAGCAACAGCTGGTGCAGCCACGTCGGCGGGGCGCGCTCATCGTCATCGATGAAGGCGAGCCACTCGCCGGATGCGAGCTCGACAGTACGGTTGCGAGTCAGCGCGATGTTCGGCTCCGGCTGCACATCGTAGTCAAGCGCGAAAGGCGGTGGTAGCGCACGAAATTGCTCCACGATGGCGCGCGCTGCACCGGTAGCGTCATTGTCGACAATGACGACTTGATCCGGGAGCCGCACCTGGCGCGCCAGGTCATCCAGCAGAGCGCGCAGCTGCTCGTTGCGCCGGTACGTGGCGATGCAGACACTGACGGTTGCAGACACGGGAGTGCTCGTTTTCTTGGCTGGCAGGGATCATCGCAGCTGCTCTAGCTGCGATGCAAGCTTCGCACCGCACGCTTTTGCAAGCATTCCGATCGCTGCACTCAAGGCCACGGTTGGGCCAGGGTTGGGCCAGGGTTGGGCCAGGGTTGGGCCAGGGTTGGGCCAGCCAGCGTTGGGCCAGCGTTGGGCAGCGACGCATCTCGCCGGAAATTGACAGGCATGCTGGCACGAGCCGCCCGGGTGTGTTAGTGACCGTCGGGGCGGCGCCGCGGATGTGCGCCTTGCGCGCCAGGTGTAATTGCACCAACTTATGTCGCTTGGATGATGGTGCCGGGCGACGCCGCCCTCGTTGCTCGCCCAAGCACGCTTGCGCCCTCGTGCTCTGTGCGTGCACCGGCCGCGACGGTGCCTGCCGGATCATGCAGTCGCCGGTGCGCAGCTTACGGCCGTACAAATCCTTACCGCGGTGACTGCCTGCGAATCTGGCGGCTGCATTGGCTTGCGCTGATTGCCGCACGCAAGCGGGAGCATATATAATCCAATTCAACCGGTCGTTAACCCTTCATTCGAAGTCGCAATGCGCGATCCACGGCGAGCTGCGGATCGCGCCTCCCCATGGCATTGCTACACGTGGTCTCAACTCGCTGCCCCCACTGCGGGTTGTGTCATCGCAGGCCGCGTGCCCGCAGCTGCGCGTTGCCCGGCTCTGGAGCTGCC
>Ga0123356_10008800_pt1 | contig 10000 bp, 10 predicted proteins | sample TergutEmb28metaG_2_FD_92546 | JGI IMG/M metagenome (GOLD analysis project Ga0123356, IMG submission 92546) | Embiratermes neotenicus P3 segment gut microbial communities from Petit-Saut dam, French Guiana - Emb289 P3 | ecosystem: Host-associated > Arthropoda: Insects > Digestive system > Gut ... | reverse complement strand
TGAGGTCTTCGAGAGTTTCACCCGGATTACCTGCTCGTGATAAGCTTATGGTTAGCAGTGTGCTCTCAGTATCAGTTATGTTTGAGGTGTCGCTTGGATCTGTTTGTGGTATGGTCCTTGATTTGTCTTCTTTGGGACTATTTTGATTGATAACTCCGGCTATAATTACAACCAAAATTATGGCAATAATCATGATGCAAACTATTATCCGACTGGTGCGATTTATTTTTGGCACAACCCTTGTGCTTCTGTATTGCCTGTTTGTTACTTAAAGCAGCTCATAGTTGTTGGTGTTGCTGAGGTTTGATGGTGTGCTGATTTATGTTGCTGAAAGTTATATTTCTCCATGCAATTGAATCGTTGCCGTTTTTTTATTTGATTGGTTGCTGTGACTACTGCTGTGATAAGCAGTGCAATGAGTATTGCTATACCTATCCAGAGAAATGCGGTAAATATTTGATGTGTTATTGATGGTGCTGGTATGGGCATTTCTTTATGGCTTACATTATGAGCGGAGATGTTGTAGCTTATTCCAAGCATAAGTAATCCTACAAGTATTGCTGCAACGATACTCACTATTATTTGTATTTTTATGCTTTTCATGATTCCAGCTCCACCCCTTGTTAAACGAAATGTCTATTATTAAATGCTATTTTTTGTGTATAGTGTACTAATTATAGTACAGTGTATTGTTACTGTTGTTGTGCTAAAAAAAAGAAAAAGGGTTAAATCGTAATACTGTTTCTTCCTTGTGAGGGGGTTATTCTGTTTACTGATAAAGACTCTGCAGAAACATTGAAGGGAACAGCGCTTGATATTTATCGTTTCATGTTAACCTCAAATAAGCCCGTTGGAGTTAGAGAACTATCACGAGTGCTTGAGCTGAGTAGTCCTTCTGTGGCGCAACATCATCTACATCGCTTGGAAGATATGGGCTTTGTCAAACGCGAATGTGGCGGATTTGTAGTCAATAAAGTTGTATTGGAACATTGCATAAAAATCAGTCGATTTTTGATCCCTCGCTATTTCTTTTACCTCTCTTTATCCATAGTTGTACTCGTGTTGGAACTTTCTGTCCTTTACCCGGCATTTCTTTTTCAAGGCTATGTTTTTGCCATTATTGCCCAGATATTATTTATTGCAATTTTTGCATATGAAACCATAAAGATATGGCGTAAAGGTAGTCTATAACCTGAGTTCATTTTGTGCTAATGTGCAAGTGTTCTATGCGGTAGTACGGGTTGTCCTAGACTATAGCCGTTAATAGAGCCTATTGGATATTTACCGCATAAACTGGGTGGTAAATTTGATAAAAACTAAAAGTGTTTATTGTTTAACTGCTGTTATTCTTGTTGTTTCAATGTTTTCTTCATTGATACTTCCAATTTCAGCACAAGAAAACTTACAAGTGACAAACGATCCTTGGCGGCCTCCAGAAAACTTTGTTGATCCTGTGACTTTAAAGATTGAAGAATTTAGGGCGGCTGGTTTATGCGATGAGGAAATAACGGCTCAGCTAGAACAGCTGGGTATGGGGTGGTATCCTCCGACCGGTGCAACTTGGATTGGAACAGCATTGAGTCCTGAAGAAGCTGCTAATATGCCAATTACTATGCCGGCTAGTGAAACTCAAAATAAAAATGCACTGCCACAACAAAATACTGCTACAAGAACGTTTGGTGTAACAGGTCTTATGAGAGCGACTGGCTATTCTTGGACCGGTGTAGCTGCTGACATTGTTGCCGGTTCAATGAGTACTAAATCGGGTGAGTCTGTGCGTAACTATGTCTGTGTGCAACTGGGCGATTTAGCTGGTGTTACTAACTGGGCAGAAATTGTGCTTACACACAATCTGGGTGAGTCTTACAAGTGGTATGCATATGATCCAGATGAGGGTGGTTGGATATTTCTGGGGAACAAAAACACAGCCGCAAGTACAGCGGATAATTATGTTATGATGCTCGATGGCACTAAGGACAGCGGCGGTAATCATTATGATATTTGGATAAATAATCAGTGGCAATTTCGTGGACATCTAGCAAGCAGTAAAGTTCAAGCAGCTTTTCAACGTGAGGTTTACAGTGAAACCGGTTCCTACACCGATGATACTTCCTATACTGTTTTCCACCCTACTTGGATCAATAATGGTTCAGGCTGGACCAGCTGGTCAAGCAGTGTAACTACAACATGGTCAAAACCCTCGCCTGTGTATGAAACCCATAGTGTGGTTAGTGGTTCTTACAAGTGGACTGTTGGGATCTCAAATTAATCATCATCCACTCTTTTTTCTGTTTTATGTATTTTAGCTCAGTTGTTATCTGTACTAAAGTCAGTACGGTTTGTTCTATGGCATGGCCTTAATTATCTCTTGTTTAGATATACTCACTTGTTGGTGTGTTGGTGGTACAATGGCAAATTGGTTCATAACTTGGAAAAGTGCTGCCGAGCTTGGAGATGGGGTGTAGTGTATTTCCTATGAATCGGGATGAAGTATTGCGGTTGATTAAGGAAATAGTTTTTACTTGTGAAGACATGTATGTGAATGCAATTATGCTCATGTTATCCAGTGTTGAGGTAACGCACTCACAGGGTTATCAGTTACATATAAAAACCGAGGGCGATAAACAAACTCTTGTCTGCATTACAAGTATTGCTAAAAACCATGACTTGGCGGTATATAGCAAGCCAGAGGAAAACTTGATTGTAGTCTATCAACCACTGCCTGAGAAACATTAACTATACGCAAACGATGCCGCCTCAGCCATTCCTATCTACTGGTTAATCAACAGTGAAGCTATTAAAATCTGCATCAATATATAGCGTTGCAAAGTATCCTGTTTAACTATGTTTACTATTTTGTTTAGTTGCTTTTAGTATAGCGTTTGTTTGTATCTGCTTGTATATTTGTTTGGTTTGTGTTTGTGTGGTTGGTTAGAGTTCTTGTTTGAAGTAGTGTTCTAGGAGTCGTCTTGTTCCTCGGCGTATGATTTCTGAGAGAGTTGCTGTGCTGATACCTAGTTTTGCGGCTAGTTGGGTCATGTCAATTTGGCGGGGGTAGTCAAAGAAGCCGCTTTTGAGTGCGAGCCAAAAAATTTTTTCTTGTTTTTCGGTTAGGACATCGATTTGTTGTTCGAATTTGCCGGCTTTGCGTACTGTTACTTTATGTCCCGCTTTTTCTAGGTCGGTAATTATTGCTCTAAATGCGTCATGGGTGGGTACCATAAAACTGTAGGTTATGATGTTGTCTGACATGCTTTTTCCTGATACTAAAAAGGCGTCGTGGCCAAGGATGGTGTTGCATACGCCGCAGCCGGGGCTCTCTAGCCATATTGCTGATTTGTTTTCTGCGCGGCCTTTTGCTGTTAGTTCTTTGGGAATTTTTTTTGCTTGGTCTTCTCCTAAATCCATGAGATGGCGAACTGAGCCGCCTTTGACACTGCGCACATCTACAACCTTGAGATGCTTAAACCCAAGCGCCGCCAGCTTACCAACCATACGACACTCCTTGTTTTCAACCTCAATAACAATATGGTAGGGCTCCCGCCAAGTTTCTGTCATACCAACCACTACAAATAAACTCTGGCAGTTAAAGACCCTTACCCCTGTTATCCAAGCAGTCAAAACATCCGATATTTGTTGCCAAGCTGGCGTACGCACCTCTCCGGATGAATAGGTACCCCTACTTCACTTTACCCTGCAATTTTTCGTAGGCTAAACTGACAACTTGGTAAAATCAACTCAGATAACCGCTCAATTACTCGCAAAGAAACCGCCCCTAATGTAGTCGATCAAATATTCTCAAGTTTGAACACTCAACTTTGCTTCCCCCCCAACCCAGCTGTTAACTCTTCGATGGTTGATAGTATATGTCTGCCAGACTAGACTTAGATGTGTAAAAAAGGGTGTAGAACTGAAATAAATGGAAGTTGTGCTGATTTTTGGTTGGGTGTGTATGGTGAAAAATATTGTGTTCTATGTCCAAAAATCATATACTCTTATGCCATAAAGTTAATAGGCTACAAATTCAATGTAATTTCTCTATTGTCCGAGAGATTTCCATATGCATAAAATGCTCAAAAATGTGATGTATTCAAATCAAATTAACGGCATTATGAAATTTAAAGTGGAGAATGAATAATTATGGCGCGTTTTAGACAAAATGATGAAATTGTTAAATTAATGGAGAACACAAAAATCATCCGTAACACCAGTATTATTGCCCATGTCGATCATGGCAAAACAACATTATCCGACAGTCTTTTGGCTCATGCAGGCATCATCAGTGCCGATGCAGCTGGACAAAAACGATTCCTTGACAGCTACGTTCTTGAAAAACAACGCGGCGTCACAATCTTTGCATCAAACGTCAGCTTGGTGCACTCATACGAAAATACCGAATATTTGATTAACCTCATCGACACTCCCGGACACATTGACTTCTCAAGCGCAGTCACCCGAAGTCTGCGAGCAGTTGACGGCGCATTGGTCGTTGTTGATGCCGTTGAGGGTCCCATGACTCAAACCGAAACAGTTCTCATGCAAGCCCTAAAAGAACGCGTCAAACCTCTCCTATTTATCAACAAAGTTGACCGCTTAATCAAAGAAATCAAACTCTCTCCACAAGATATACAAAAAAGATTTGCCAAAGTTCTCACAAAAATCAACAACCTCATCGAAAAACACGCCCCACCCGAATTCAAAGAAGCCTGGAAAATCAAAATCGAAGACACAGTCGCCTTCGGCTCAGCTCTTCACAAATGGGGCTTAAGCTTTGACTACATGAAACAAAAACACCTAAGCTTCCAAGACATCATCGACGCATACACAGGCGAACCAGAAGAAGTTAACGCAAAAGTAGCTGAACTAAGCAAAAAAGCACCCCTGCCCGAACCAATCCTAAACATGTTCTGCAAAAACCTCCCAAGCCCCCTAGTCGCCCAACCCTACCGCCAAGCAAAAATCTGGGCAGGCGATGTCACCTCACCAGTCGGTGTTGGCATGGCAAAAGTAGACCCCAAAGCACCCCTGCTTATGTGCATCTCCACCATCGATGTGGACCCCCACAGCGGCACAGTTGCCATCGGCAGAATTTTCAGCGGTACCATCATAAAAGGCAAAGAAGTCCAACTAGTCAGCTCCCAACGCAAAGGCACCATACAACAAGTCTTTATGAGCATGGCCACCGATCGAGTCATCGTTGACCGCGTACCCGCAGGCAACATCGGAGCAGTCTCAGGCCTACCCGTCATGCGCATAGGCGAAACCATAGGCGAAGCAAACTGTGAAATTCACGGCTTCGAAGGCCTAACCTACGTCTCAGACCCAGTCGTCACCGTAGCAGTAGAACCAGAAAACGTCAAAGATTTACCCCTCTTTGACAAAGTCATGCACAAACTAACAACAGAAGACCCCTGCATCCGCTTTGTCATGAACAAAGAATCAGGCGAATTCCTCCTCTCAGGCATGGGCGAACTCCACCTCGAAATCACCGCTTACCGCATGCAAGAAGCAGGCCTCAAAGTCAAACTCAGCAAACCAATCGTCATCTACAGAGAAACCATCAACCACGACTACACCGGCCCAGCAGTCATGGGTAAAAGCCCCAACAAACACAACAAACTCTGGATAACCATCGAAAAACTATCCGATGAAATCATAGAAGCAATCAAATCCGAACAAATCACAGATCTGCAAAGCAAAGATGAACGAGCCAAAGTCCTAAAAAGCCTCGGCTGGTCACCTGATGAAGCAAAAGGCGCAGTTGCAGTAGAAGAAAGCAACATCCTAGTCAACCGCATCCGCGGACGACAATACGTCGAAGAAATCATCGACCACATAAAAACCGGCTTCCGCGAAGCAGTCCACACCTCCCCCCTCTCACGCGAACCCGCCCACGGCCTAAAAATCAACCTAGAAGATATTACCCTTCACGAAGACCCAGTCCACAGAGGCCCCGCACAAGCCATTCCCATGACCTGGAGACCAATCTACTGCGTTATCCTGCTAAGCAAACCCAAACTCCTTGAACCCCTCATAAACTTTGAATGCAACGTCCCATCCGAATTCGTCAGCAGCGTCTTGGCAACAGTTAATAAACGCCGCGGCAAAATCCTAGACATGCCCTCCGAAGAAGACATGATAACAGTCAAAGCAGAAATGCCCGTATCTGAGAGCTTTGGTATCGCCGATGAACTTAGAAGCTCAACCGAAGGCCGCGCATTCTGGGCAACCCAATTCAGCAGATGGGCACCAGTTCCAGAACAACTCCAAGAATCCATAGTCAAAGGCATTCGCGAACGTAAAGGACTACCACCCATTCCACCAAAGCCAGAAGAATACTTTGAGAGCGAATAATCTCAAACACCCTTCTTCTTCTTTTATTTTAACACAATTCATTTTTTGATTTCAGATTTCTCAGACAATTTTAGACAGATACTCTACAGTTTAGCAAAAAGTTTGCTGGTCTCAATTAGCTGATTAATCGGCTTAAACTTTTGAATACCTTGTTGTGTCCTCTCTTAGGCGGAATTCTTAAAACATTTGTTGCCTCAACAAGGATGGGATGGACATGAAAGTTTCAGTGAAAATAGCTTTGCTGATTGTTATTGCTCTAACAGTTGTTTTAGTGGTTCTTCAATCCGGTTTGCTTTATACTCCCCCCGCGTTAGATCAACGCGAGGAGCGAAGCGCCTATGAACCAAACACAAACGTTGTAATTGACGCCGTAACCTTTAGGGGCAACATAGAAATTCAACCAACAACCGATAACCAAATCGAGGTAATCTATACCCTCAAAGCGCCCAACGGAGAATTATCCACCCTAACAACCCAAACCACCGAAACAAAAAACGGTAACCAAACCACAATTTCAACCCGCGCCCAAGACAAAATAACCTACAACAACCCCAATCATACTGCTGATTTGCTAATCAAACTGCCTACTTCTGCTCAATATAATCTAAAGCTCCTAAGCGAAGACGGAGACATAACCATACCCGAACTAAATGTTGGCAAAATCTCAGTCTCCACTACAAAGGGCAACATTAACATAGCAAACAACGGTAACGCAGAGAGTTTAGAAGCCGTCAGCATGCATGGCAGTGTTACAATTGGCTTAGCTAAAAACACCTTATTCTATGTAGCCGCTATGGTCGTAAACGGCAACATACACCACCCCGGTATTACCATAGATGCAGAAGAACAAACAGCAACCCAGCTAAAAGGAATCACATCGGATGGCGAAGGCACCCTAGCACTAACCCTGCTCGCATCACAAGGCGACATAACCATAAAATACCAATAACACCACCACCATCACTACCCAGTAGCTACAAATAAACAACTTGGTTAACACAAAAATGGTAGTACCTGTGGATGGTGTGTGTGAATCCTCACCTAACAGTTTACTGGTTGCTAAACCTGCTTGGTGCCATTTTTTTGTGGTATAGTTTATTTTGGTGTGCCATAGCCGCTGACTCTAACTGAGGCATCGCTTGTTGTGGAGTCGACTTTGGCATCTATTAGTATGGCCCAAATTATGTTCTGTGAACCAAAAAGACGAGTCAGCTCTTCATCCGCTATCCAAGTTGAGCCGGCACTTGTAAAGGTGCGTGTGATAGGTGCTGAGATTTTATTATCCAGATATTCGACTCGGATGCGCACCGTTAAAGTTTCATCTTGACTAAAGCTGCCTGCCGCCTCAATTTTGGGTTTAAAACTATCAATAGTAAATGGTTGTTGCTCTATGAGTTGAGTCTCCCCAAAACCCCCATTTTTCCCTATAGGCACCCCTATTTCCTGCTTAAAGACCATACCCTTACCTGAGATCCAAACGCCAAACGGATTATATACTCGAGAAGTCCAATTCCCCAAAAAACTAACACTGCTAAGAATTGGCGCCGGATCACAGTTACGGCCTAAATCTATAGCAAACATGTAAATGGGATCAGAGGCAAACGACTCAAAAACAACCCCCCCAAGCAATGTTTGGCACATCGACCCCTCAACCCGCAAAGCCGTCTGATTACTCCGATAATCGTTTTCACCCATCCAAAATCGGACATTTTGAATCTGACTATCGGAAAACTCGGCGAGCCACTCTACATTAATACCCACAGAAAAATCTGGAACATTGAAATAACACCGCTCAATTAGCGAGCTAGCATAAGAACCCGTAGCATTCCCCAAATCATTACCAATTTGAGTACCATTTATCGGAGTGCGAAAAGCAATCCCCTCCGAATTATTGATAAATTGACAACTCTCAACCTTGCTATACTCACTCCAAGTATTGGTATTAACAAACTCAAGACCAACTGACGAGTTTATGAAGCGAGTGTTTGTTATGGTTGTTGCAAACGAATTCTCCACCCGAAGCGTACAATTTATGAGGGTTAAACCCGAAATAAACCCATACTGCGAAAAAGTATAATCATTCCCATACACCACAATTCTATACCCATTACCCTCAATGACCGCTCCATCACTTACAATTTTAGCCCCCAACTTGTTGATGATATAGAGATCCTCCGTTAAGACATAGGTCCCCGAGTTTAGGTAAACCGATTTCCCTTCTTCAAATACTGAAGCTAAAGCCAAAGACGCACTATTGATCTGTTCAGATAGCTGATCTGTTAGCATATTTTTGAGCTTATAGCCCTCTCCGTTTTGTGAGAGCACAAAATCATAATTAATCACCCCATCCGAGAGATTAGATTGGCGCACACCATCCCAAATCAGATAAGTATTAAGAACGGTTAGAACAAGCAAAGCTGAGATAATAACTACTATGGCACGCTTAGAAAAGAATAGTTTTAAAAAAACTTTCAACTTAGAGCCGGCCATTTTAACCTATAAACAACAGCAATAATAATTAAACCATACGTCACCACCCGCTTGTATTTCACTTTTTGGCACAACAATTAAACGAAAATAAAACACCACCCATAGCCAAGGCTTGCCTGCTGCTTTATCAACTATGTGTCTGCGTGTTTATTGGCAAAAAACTGAAAGGGTCAGTTATGCAACCGTAAGAGTGCATACAATTCTATGGGAAAGAGTGATGATGCATCGGCAGCTAGCAGGTGTTTATTACGGATTAGACAAATCGACTTGTCCTCACTAATGATGATGTGCGGCAATACATTGTGTGTACATAACTGTCTTTGTGTTTTGTTCATTGTGGTTGAATAAAATTGGTTGATTTTGTTCATTGTGGTTGAATAAAAGGCAGACACCTCAACATAACTCTTAGACCCTTCTCATTTCCTGAATTTCTATATCTTAGGGGCATAGAGCTGACTGAGGCGTTTTGACTCCGAACTGAGTATAGAGCTGAAATAAAAAAGCAGTTTGAAACTTATCTCTCAAAAGGCAGTATGCCTGAGTACCTTGTCTATGATGAGCCAGACCTCTTAGAAGAAGTCTACATTGACATAGTGCTAAAAGACATAGTTACCCGATACAAAGTAGAAGGCACCCTAACCCTAAGACAACGTTGCCTCTACTTTATTTCTAATGTATCAAACTGATTTAGCTTTAATTCCCTAAAAAAATTCACCGACGTAAAAAGCGTTAACACGATTAAAAATTTGTTGGATACAAATAAGCTATCCCATCAAAAAATCCAAAACAGAGACCTGCTTCCAATCACACCAAACAAGAAACATACTGAAAACAACTAAACCAACCTTGATCGCTGTTAAGCGACATTTTATCTGTCTATTTTTCATCTTTTTGTTTTTCGGCTAGTTCGACGTTTTTACACTCCACCCTAGTTTCAAACCGCGGCTGAACCTCCACAGAATTATCCCCCTCAAAGGCGATTCTCTGCTCCCCGACATTATGCTTCCCCATAGACATAGCCCCTTTGTAGCTTGCATGAGCGATGGTAGTAAATAAGAAAATATATGTTCGTGTAGCCATATATTTTTTGATGTGCAGTTATGAGGTGAGCTGGTATTTAATAATTAAATATATGGATGTATTGAACTTTATTTTA
>Ga0123356_10008798_pt1 | contig 10000 bp, 8 predicted proteins | sample TergutEmb28metaG_2_FD_92546 | JGI IMG/M metagenome (GOLD analysis project Ga0123356, IMG submission 92546) | Embiratermes neotenicus P3 segment gut microbial communities from Petit-Saut dam, French Guiana - Emb289 P3 | ecosystem: Host-associated > Arthropoda: Insects > Digestive system > Gut ... | reverse complement strand
TCGAGCGTAATCACAAGTTTTCTACAGAGGTGTCTAACCCTTCCGACTCAAGTGTCTAATCTGATCGTCGGTGGTGTCTAATCTCGCCGCCCCAAGTGTCTAATCTGACCCGCCATATTCACTTAACAACAGCCTTTATCATAAGTAGCTCCTTTAACAATAAGTGACCCTAAACTTCACTGACATTCTTGTTGCCTAACCAAAATCTGAAAATATAAAACCGATTCTACATATGAATAAAATCTTCACTTTTGTGAAGATTTTATTCATTATTATGAAGATAGTAACCTACTTGAATATCTTACCGAAAAACCCTTTCTTCTCATCATCCGGCGGCATCAATTCATTGAATTTACGCAACAGTTCCTTCTGTTCCTCGCTTAAACGCGTGGGCGTCAGCACCTTTACGCGCACATGCTGGTCGCCGCGCCCGTAGCCGCGTAGCCGGGGGAAGCCGCGCCCGCGCATGCGGAAGGTGGCGCCGCTTTGCGTGCCTTCCGGTATCGCCAGTTTCACATTGCCATCCAGCGTGGGCACATCCATATCGGCGCCCAGAGCAGCCTCGGTAAAGGAGATACTGAAATCGAATAATACATTATCGCCCTGGCGCTTGAAAAACTTATGCGATTTTACGTTTACATAAATGAACAGGTCGCCGGGAGGGCCGCCATTTACGCCGCCCTCGCCTTCGCCGGCCATGCGCAGGCGCGAACCGGTATCCACGCCCGCCGGCACTTTGATCCTGATCGTGCGCTCGCGGCGGCGGCGGCCATTGCCATGACAAACCGGGCAGGGGTCGCTGATGATATAGCCGCTGCCGCTACAGACAGAGCAGGCGCGCACGGTGGAAAATTGGCCGAAAGCGGTACTCTGGGTCACGCGCGTTTTACCTGTGCCGCCGCAAGAGCCGCATTTTTTGCGGTTGGTACCGGGCTTGGCGCCCGTGCCACCGCAATTATCGCAGCTTTCCATGCGGTTTACCGTGATCTCGCGCTCCAGATCAGTGGCCGCTTCTTCGAAAGATATGCTGATATCATAACGCAGATCCGCACCCTGGCGCGGCGCGTTAGGGTCGGCCTGGGATGTGAAACCGCCGCCAAAGAAGGTTTCGAAGATATCGCTTACCGAGCCGAAGCCCGCGCCGCCAAAACCGCCGAAGCCGCCCGCGCCGCCAAAACCGCCCATGCCAGGGCCGTCATGACCGAATTGGTCATAACGGGCGCGCGAATTATCGTCGGAAAGCACCTCGAAGGCCTCATTGATCTCCTTGAACTTTTCTTCCGCCGTCTTGCTATCAGGATTGAGATCGGGGTGATATTGTTTGGCCAGTTTTTTATAAGACTTCTTGATTTCTTCCGGGCTGGCGCTTTTGGCTACGCCCAGCACCTCGTAGTAATCTCTTTTATTTGCCATGATAACCTCTGTATTTTAAATATGGGGAACGATTGATTATTTATCATCATCCATCACGTCGAAATCCGCGTCGAATACAGGATCCTCGCCGGGTTCGCCGCCTTCATGGAAATGGCCGCCTTCTTCAGCCTGCTGCGCCGCTTGCGCCGCTGCCGCCGCCTCGCCGTAGATACGCTCCGTCACTTTATACAGCGCTTCCGAAAGGTTTTTACTCTTCGCTTCGATCAAATCAATATCGTCGCCGCTCAAAGCATCGGCGAGTTCTTTTTTGGCTGCCTCGACACTTTCCATTTCTTCCGGCTTTATCTTATCCTGCAAATCCTTCAAGCTACGCTCCACCTGATACAGCAGGCTGTCGCCCTGATTACGCGTTTCCACATCATGCTTCTTCTTTTCATCATCCTCGCGGAAGCGCTCGGCGTCGGCCATCATGCGCTCTATTTCCGATTCGGATAAGCCGGATGAAGCGGTGATGGTGATGCTCTGTTGCTTGCCGGTGCCCAGGTCTTTGGCGCTTACATGAACGATGCCGTTGGCGTCGATATCGAATCGTACCTCTATTTGCGGTATGCCGCGCGGCGCCGGCGCTATGCCGGTAAGGTTAAAGCGGCCCAGTGTTTTATTATCGCCGGCCATTTGCCGCTCGCCCTGCAATACATGTATTTCCACCGAAGGCTGATTATCGGAGGCAGTGGAGAAAATTTGCCCTTTGCCCGTGGGTATGGTAGTGTTGCGGTCGATAACCCGGGTGAAGATGCCGCCCATGGTTTCGATGCCCAGCGAAAGCGGCGTAACATCCAGCAGCAATACGTCCTTGACCTCTTTATTGAGGATACCGCCCTGAATAGCCGCGCCCAGCGCTACGCATTCATCGGGATTGATGCCCTTATGCGGATCCTTGCCCAGTATTTTCTTGATCTCCTCCTGCACCGCGGGGATACGCGTGGAACCGCCCACCAGCAGTATCCGGTCGATATCCTGAGCCGCGAGCCCCGAGTCCTTTATGGCCTGGCGCGTAGGCACCAGAGTTTTTTCCACCAGATCGGTAGTCAGCTCATTGAACTTAGCGCGCGTCAGCGAGATATCCAAGTGTTTGGGGCCATTGGCGTCCGCGGTGATGAAAGGCAGGTTGATACTGGCCGTCATCATGCCGGATAGCTCTATCTTGGCCTTTTCCGCCGCTTCGCGCAGGCGCTGCAGGGCCATTTTATCTTTGGAGAGGTCTATTGCCTCCTGCTTTTTGAACTCCTTGACCAAATAATCCACCACACGCTGGTCGAAATCGTCGCCACCCAGATAATTATTGCCGGAAGTAGCTTTGACCTGGAACACGCCTTCATCCAGCTCCAGAATGGATACGTCGAAGGTGCCGCCGCCCAAATCGAATACCAGCACGGTCTGGGCTTCGCCCTTATCCAGGCCATAAGCCAATGCCGCCGCCGTGGGCTCATTGATGATGCGCAATACCTCCAAGCCGGCGATCTTGCCCGCGTCCTTGGTCGCCTGGCGCTGACTGTCCGAGAAATAGGCCGGCACGGTGATCACGGCTTGCGTCACCGGCTCGCCCAGATAGGCCTCGGCGTCGTTCTTCAATTTTTGCAGGATGAAAGCGGAAATCTCCTGCGGCTGATAACTCTTGCCGCCCAGCTTTACATCCATGCGTTTGCCCATCTGCCTTTTGATGGACATCACCGTGTTGTCGGGGTTGGTGACAGCTTGGCGCTTGGCCACCTGCCCCACCAGCCTTTCATTGTTGGCGAATGCCACCACCGAAGGCGTGGTGCGCGCGCCTTCCGGATTGGGGATGACAATAGCCTCCCCGCCTTCCATCACCGCCACGCAGGAATTTGTAGTTCCCAAATCAATGCCTATTACCTTACCCATAGCGTTATTCCTCCCTCATTTATAATGCATAATTCATAATGCATAATTCATAATTAAAAGATTTTTTTATTGTCCATTGTCAATTATCAATTGTCCATTGTTCGTCAGCTTCCTACCTGCACCCTGGAGGGTCTTAGTAGTTTGCCGTGCAGTAGGTAGCCTTTTTGCGCTTCGCCTATTACTTTGCCTTTTTGTTCCGGGCCGGCTTCTGTTTGCAGAATGGCGTCATGTAATTGCGGGTCGAAATCCGCCCCCATGGCTTCGATCGGCGTTAGCCCGGCGGCGGCCAGCACATCCATGAATTGGCGGTAAATTAGCTGCACCCCGTCACGCTCGCTGGATTCCGCCAAGGCATTAAGCGCCCGCTCGAAATTATCCAGCACCGGCAGCAAATTCTGCATCAGCGAGGTGGCGGCCAACTTCACCATATCCTCCCGTTCCTGTCGGCTGCGTTTGCGGAAATTATCAAAATCCGCTTGCAGGCGCAAATGCTGCTGGAGTAAAGCTTCTTTCTCCTCCGCCAGCCGCGCGGCCAGGATTTGCGCCTCTTCCAGTAATGTGGCATCGGAAAGTATTTCTGATTCCGCCACTTCATTAATCTCCGTTTCCTTTGCCACGACATCTTCAGGATTAACATTTTGCCGCTCTTTTTTGCTCATAAATAAGTCACCTCTTTAAATTCTAAGTTCTAAGCTCTAAGTTCTATTCTTATTGGAAAGCGTCCGCGACAGCTCCTTGGCGATGAATTCCATCAGCGACATGGTCTTGGAATAGCTCATGCGCCTGGGTCCCAGTACGCCGATGCTGCCGGCTTCTTCGCCGTTGATATAATAATGGGCCGCCACCAGGCTGCAATCCTGTATATCGGCGGCGTCCAGCTCCGCGCCGATAGCCACGGAAACCGCGCCCGCGCTTTGCTCTATGCCGCCGCTAAGCAGCAATTCCTTCACGCGGCTATCTTGTTCCAGCAAGGCAAAAATATCTTTGAGCCGATCCAGGTCACGGAATTCCGGCTGGGCCAGCATATTGAAAATACCGCTGGTAAACACCTTATGCCCGCCCGGCGGCGGCAATATCTGCTGCAATATTGCAAAAGCCTCGTCCAACTGCCTTTGATGTTGCTCGCTATCCATCACGACTTCGCGTATATGCTGATAGCTGATACTGGCGATGGGCAGGCCCACCAACCGCGCGGCAGCCAGCGTTTCGATGCGCTGCAGCAGTTTTGCGGATATCGGCCGCGGCATATTGATCAGCTTATGGCGCACTAAGCCGTTGCTGGAAAGCAGCACTACCAACAGTTGATAATCGTTGACCGCCGTCAACTGCAATTTTTGCAAAGTTCCTTGCCCTTGCTGCGGCAGGCTGATCATGGTGGTATAATTGGTAAGCCGCGAGATAAGATTGCAGCAGGAACGCATGAAATCTTCCATCTCGGATACCTGCACGGCCAGGGCCTGGCGCACGGTGTTTATATCCTGGGCATTAAGCGCCTCGCGGGACATCAAATGATCCACAAAATAGCGGTAACCCTTATCCGAGGGTACACGCCCGGCCGAGGTATGGGGCTGTTCGATAAAGCCCAATTCCTCCAAGTCGCTCATTTCATTGCGTATGGTAGCCGGGGAAACTCCCAAACCATATTTTTTAGCAACCGCGCGCGAGCCCACCGGCTCGGCGTTGGCGATATAATCTTCGATGATGGCATGGAGCACTTTCTTTTTCCGTTCATCCATAGCCGTTACTCCCTTGCTAGCACTCTCCTCAAATGAGTGCTAACACTAATTTACCTTATTTTGCCGCATTTGTCAAGGGGGAGGGCTAAACACAGCTAAAAATTTCTTTAGAAATTTCTTCAAAAACAAGAGGGTTATTTATTATTTGCGTATTATGGTTGCAATTTAGACTATAATGCTGTAAAATTAAAGAAACTGAGCGACAGGAGATATTTATAGATGAAGTATTATGAGCGGTTGTTGGAAATGGGATGTTTTTCGCGGGATGATATATGCACCCTCACCGGTAATTATAATACGGCAGGGACGCTGCTGAAACGCTATCTAAAAAAAGGGTATGTTATGCAAGTTAAGCGCAACCTTTATGTTGCCGTAAACCTAGCGGATCGCCAGCCGGTAGTTAGCAAATACAATATCGCTGGTAGAATCACACGTAGCGCATATGTTTCCCATCATGCGGCTTTTGAATACTACGGTTGCGTCAATCAAGTATCATACCAGGTTGAGGTTTCATCCGAAACGCCCTTTACCACATTTAGTTTCGACGGCCTCACCTATATGTATATCGCATCCCGCATAAAGGATGGCGTAATAACAAGACCTGACGGCATTCGTATCACCGATATGGAGCGCACAGTTTTAGACGGTATCCACGATGCTGAAAAAGTGGCGGGGCTGGAAGAATTGCTGCGCTGTATAGAGTTGATACCATCCATACGAGAGGATAAGCTGCTTACATACCTTGTGGAATATGGAAAACAAGTATTGTACCAAAAAACCGGGTATATTCTACGGCACTTCAAAAGTACGTTCAATTTAAGCGAAGCCTTTTTCAACGAGTGCGCCAACAATATCGGAAGAAGTACACGCTATCTGACCGGAAGTCGCGGGGAAACATACAACAATGAGTGGCGTCTAATGGTTCCCGCGAACCTAATAAAAATGACAAGCAAAGGAGTTGATGTTGATGCCGACGTTTGACAAAATGGCATTGGGCAAAAAAGCACGGGAATATGGTTTTGTGCGTGATGCCTTTGAAAAAATGAGCAGGCTGACCGATATATTGCAGTTTATTAACAGTGACCGGGAGTTGAATCCGTTTCTTGCCCTCAAAGGCGGTACGGCAATAAACTTGACGATATTCAATCTGCCACGGCTGTCTGTCGATATTGATTTGGACTTCACGAAAAACATGCCGAGAGAAGAAACGGCGGTTAAACGTGGGCGGATTAATGAGGTTCTTGGCCAGTTTATGGCCAATGAAGGATATAAACTCAAGGACAAATCAAAACATACACACGTATTGGATTCTTATGTATATTCCTACGCGAATGCGGTGGGCAACTCAGATAACATCAAAATAGAGTTAAATTATATCTTACGCTGCCACGTTCTTCCCGCTAATGAGGTCATAACACGGACAGGCGGGGCTTTCCCCGATTTTACCGTTCGTACGCTCGCCCCGGTTGAGATATTCGCAAGCAAAATAGGAGCTTTAATCAACCGGGGTGCGGCGCGTGACCTATACGACCTGAATAATATGGTATGCTTTGATTTGTTTGATAAACCTGATTTACCACTGCTCCGCAAATGCGCTGTTTTCTATCTCGCCATCGCCGGTGACGTGGCGCAGGGATTTGATTTAAGCAAACTGAATGCTATTAGCACAAGGGATATAAAAACAAGTTTACACCCGATGATACGCAACCAAGAACGTTTTGATTTGCAAGCGGCGCGTGACCGGGTTGCGGCTTTTCTGAATGAATGGATGGCACTGACCGAGAAAGAAGCCGATTTTTTGAAGCATTTCACCGCAGGCCGATACGAGCCGCAACTGCTATTTGATGACAGCGAAATAATAAATCGTGTCGAAAATCACCCAATGGCGTTATGGCGGCTTCAGCATATTCGGAAAGAACGGGGAGGAAGCGGATAACCATATAATTGACATTCGCCGAAAGGGCATGGGAAAGATACCTGTATTAGCAGGAAAACGCATACCCTATCGCACCCTAAACACCTTTCCTTTTGGCGCAAATGGTAAATTGGCGCCTTGCGGTATCAGGAAAGCGTGTTCCCGGCCATGCAGAATGACCTTATCGCAATATCCGTCCGTTATTATTAAAATTGGCGCTTCCTTCGGGAAGTCTTCCGTTTTTGCCAACAGGTCAAGGCCGGGCTGCAGAATCGTGCCGCCGCGGCCTTTAACTTTCACGGTTCCGGCAATATCCGCGGGCTTCATATAACCCGCGTCATAAGCTGCCGCGTCGCAAAATACCACCCGCGCAGCGTAAACATCCCTAGCCGCGCTATAGGCGGCAATGGCGCCCAAGGCTGTTGCCAAAAGGCCCCGTTCCATCGAACCGGAGGTGTCTAGCACCACGCCAAAAGTCCGGCCGTCTAATGCCGCTTCGGAAATATACCAATTCGGACGCGGGATATCGGGAGTTGATGATTGGCGGCGGCTGGGCCGGGCATAGGAGCGGTTTTTTTCTACCGGCGTGAAATGCTCATCAAACCAGCGCGCCAACTCCACATCCCAGGGAATGGGCGGATGCGCCAGCGCGCGGATTTCCTCAACCAGCCCTTGGGGCAGATAGCCGCGTTCCTGCTCCTGATGATAAGATAAGCCTTGCGCCAGCGCGCGCCGGTAGAACGCGTCCAAATCCACAGCGGCGCGGGAATCGCTCTGCCCCGGCAGGATGTCGCCCAGCCCCACGCCCCGCAATGTTGCCAGTTTGCGGTATGTACGCATATCGGTTACGATACGGTCATATATCGCTTCGGCATTCATGTGCTTAAACTGTTCATCGTATAACAGGCCTTCCGGGCGCTCGCCCACGCCCATCTCAGTAAGCCACTGATTTATTACATAATCGCAGGCTACATTCCACAGGTAGGCGTCCCGCCACTCCTGCCGCGCGTCATGCCGCAGGGCGGCGTGCAAAAACTCATGCGCCATCACGAAGCGCATTTCTTGCGCGTCCAAATGATAGGCTGTATTAATATAAATTTCCGACAAAGCCGGCGAAATGGCCGCGACGGTGATCTTCATGCGTTGGCAGATAAGTGTATCCTCGATCAGCTTGAAATTAGCTGCGATAGCCCCCAACAATGGATAGCTGGAAATAAACCACTGTTTCGCGCGGTAGGCGGCGCTGTTTGCGGATTCAGCGCTGAGAGTTTCCTGTTCGCCGGCAGCCACGTTTACCGCGCTGCGCACCGCGGCGGATAATCCCGCCGCAAACAGCTTGGGCCACGGCGGCTTACTATAGCGGGACAGGTTTTTGACGTAATACAACATATCCGGCATAAATTCTCCACCCGTGCCAAATCCCAGATATTCTTTGGTATCCGTTTTTTGGCAAAGCCTGCTGTAAAGCTTTTCTTCATCGGCGATGCCGGAAGGCAGCGCCCGCTTATTTGGGGGCGTGCCAAACTTTAAATCACTTAAAAACTTTTCGGCCACGCAATCACAGGCCATATTCCACTCCAAAGGGCATTCCTTGTTCTGAAAATGCGCCATCCCCAAATGTAGCAGGCAATGCGCAATCGCCCGCGCCCATTCGTCAGGCTCAGCCCGGCATTTTGGATTGCACAGTATATACCCATCGTTTGTAACGAAGGTTAGCCCGTTTTCCGGATATTTATTGTTTTCATCCCGCCGCACTCTCGCCGCGTTGAGCAACGGATAAAAAAGGGGATGATCGTGGACGGTTTGATATCCGGCCTGGAAATTCTGTGCCGCAATATCAAGTTGTTTCTGTCTATTCTTTTTCGATTTTGACATTATTTTTTCGCCGCCAATCTGGGTAAATCCCGAATGATCTCCACAATGAACCAGTCGGGTAATACGGAATCCCCTTCAGCTGCCACCACCATTTGCGCGATCTCCAGGCTGATATTCGATAACTCCTTCATCAGCGCTTTTGCTTTGAAAGCCAGCTCCTGAGCCGCGCCGGACAAATTGTGTTTTTCCGGCGGCAGTTCTTTGATTAGCCGCGCCCGAAAACTTTGCGCCAGGAAGTAAAGCATATCCCTATCGCCGGGCGCACAGGGCCATTTTTGCCCGCCGCTGATAATGGCCGACAGTGCATAACGGTTATATATCTGTTTGATGAAGGCGCGAAATTGCGCGGCATGTGGCAAGGAAATGCAGCCAGACGCCAAAATCTCCATTTGCGCTTCCGTGATATTATTGCCGTAGCTGTTGAGCGCATCGGATAATATATGCCAGGAGCGCGGCGTGGAAAAAGGCTCCTCGGTTTTAGGGGGCTGTTTCCACAGATGATCCGGGCGCAAGCCAATATATTCGATGATATGCGGATGTATGCCGTTTTGCCCCGCCCATTCCAGCCACTCGCGGTGGGAAGCTGTCAACTCGACATGAAACATGCGGTTGATCAAGGCGCTGGACATCGGTTTTACAATCGCGTTATCCTGCGCCCGGTTGCCCGCGCCGATGATAATAGAACCTTGCGGCAAAAAATACTCACCGATACGGCGGTCATGGATCAAACTGTAAAAGGCCTTTTGCACCTCCTGCGAACAGGCATTGAGTTCATCCAAAAATAGGCAGTAGGGTTCATCCCGCGCAATCATACGCGGCGGGCAGAACACGCTTTTGCCACCGGTAATCTGCGGTACGCCAATGATATCTTCCGGCGCCAGCTGACTGCCAAGAAGCGATACACACGGCAAACCGAGAGAATCGGCAAAGCTTTCCACTATGGAAGATTTGCCGATCCCCGGTGCGTCCCAGATAAACACGGGGCGCACCACGGCGACATTTAGAAGCACATCCAGCAATTCTTTTTGGTTAACGGTTATCGCAATATTCATCAATTCTTCCTTTCAAATTCTATCCCCACATAGGTTCGCACAGGATTGCCGCGCTCCAATAGCTCATGCTGCAGCCACAGGGTTTGCTTCAGCAGATTTTCCAGGTCGCAATTCTGCTGTGCTAT
>Ga0123356_10008797_pt1 | contig 10002 bp, 9 predicted proteins | sample TergutEmb28metaG_2_FD_92546 | JGI IMG/M metagenome (GOLD analysis project Ga0123356, IMG submission 92546) | Embiratermes neotenicus P3 segment gut microbial communities from Petit-Saut dam, French Guiana - Emb289 P3 | ecosystem: Host-associated > Arthropoda: Insects > Digestive system > Gut ... | reverse complement strand
TCCAGCGCTCCCACTGCTCGGCCGACAGCTCAGGCAGGACGCCCCGGACGGCGTCCTCTCCGAGCTCACGGACCACGACCGGTGAGACGTTCTGCCCCTTGCGCAGCGCTGTGCGGACGACGGCGACTGCAGCGTCCTGGCGTCCGGCTCTCGACAGCAGGGAGGACTCGACGTCGATCGCCGAGTCACGCCGGCACGGACGTCCACCGGCGTCGTGGAACTCGGCAGGTACCCGCGACAGGGCGGCCAGGCCAGCGTCCACGTCGTTGGTGTGGGCAGCCACACGGGCCGCAGCGATGTCGACCAGGGCGTTGTCCGGCTGGGCCTTGCGCCAGCGTCCGACCCAGCCCTCGGCGGTCTCGTTGTCGCCGGTCGACAAGCACATGTCGATCTGGGTACGTGCCACAGACTGGACCTCGGCGTCGGTCAACCATCCCGATGCCGCCCACGCCTGCTCGGCCACCTGCGCCGACTCGGAGTTCTGCGACCGGCGGGCCAGCCACCGCGCCAGACGCACCTGCACCGACGCGGTCCGCGCCGAGTCCTTGGCGGTCTGGGCCCCGACGAGCTCTTCGCGGGCCGCGCAGATGTTGCGGTCCACCTTCTTCATCGATGTGCGGCCGGCGTCGGCGTACCCGCCGCGCCGCAGACGTACACCGCCCAGAAGACTCCGGTCCGCCGCCCCTCGGGGCACAGATGGGACGACGACGACGGTCAGACGGTTACTCGTGTTCATCGCAGGCTCCACAACCTTGACGTTCGTACCTTCTCATCGGCTTCGACATCGCGCCTCTTGAGCGAAACCCGACATATGCCAGGAGGCCGCACGAGTGATACTTCGCCCGTACGGCTGCAGCCGTCGCCCAGGTGGTCGATACACCACGTTGAACCAGTCCCTGGAGGATGCCCGCATGTCCGAGCGCACCGTGTCCCGTGACGCGCTCGTCCAACCGGCGGCGGCGGGCCACGTCGCGGACTTCACCCTACGAGACGTCCCTGCGCAACGGCCTGCGTCTTGCGCTGCGCTCGTCCACCTGCCGGTGACCGACCCTGACGGCACGGTCGTGGCCTACACCCTGTGCGAGGCGGACCAGCGGGTGTCAGGCCTTGTCGGTGACGACCGCCTGGACGCCGAGTACGGCCACGCCGACCTCGACTGCCTGGCCGGTGACCAGATGCTCGTGCTGCAGGCCACCCGGCAGGTCATGGCCAGCCACGACGAGCGCGTGGTCGCTGCTGTGCCCGGGGAGCACGGCCAGCGTCCTCCCGACGAGGCGACAGTGGCCTGGCGGTACGCCAACGGCCTGTCCACGTGCGTGACCGGGTTCACCGGGACCGAGGCCGAGGTGGTCCTGGCGCCCAAGCTGGCTTTCGTGGGTGTCGACACGAGCGTGGGCGACAACCGCCTCGGCGACCTCATCGACCTGGCGCACACGATGGGTGTCAGCGTCGTCGCCGAGCAGGTGCGCACTGCCGAGGGTGCGGCCCGTGCCTTCGAGATGGGCGCCGACTGTGTCGAGGGTCGGATACCACCGTCTGGTGAGCTGGAGCGCGGCGGGCTGTCGGCAGGGGAGATCAGCTGTCTTGAGCTGTTGTCCATGCTCGCCGAGGAGTCCGTGGACTACGAGGAGGTCACCGGTCTGGTCGCCGCCGACGCCAACCTCGCCGTCGGGACGCTGCACCTGGTCAACTCAGCGGTGTTCTCCTTGCCCCAGCCGGTGGACTCGGTGCGTCGGGCTGTGGTCCTGGTCGGTCCGCGGCTGCTGGGGGCGCTGGCCACCAGGTCGTTGAGCCAGGCGTCGTGCCCCACGGTCGACGAGCTGTGGCACGTCCTGGCGCGCGCCCTGGCGTGCTGGGAGCTGTCAGGCGACGACACCGGCTACACCGTCGGCCTGCTGTCGGCGGTGACCGACCTGCGCCGGCTCGACCCTGCCTGGCTCGCACAGATGGCAGGGATGTCCCAGGTCGCCACCGACGCGCTGGTGCACCTGGCCGGACCGGTCGGCCAGGCGCTGGCCTGCGTACGGGCCTACGGGTACGGCGACTCGCAGGCCACAGCCAGGCTCGGCCTCGACCCGCACCAGGTGTCGCGGGCGTGGCTGGACGCACTGACCGAAGCGCGTGGGGTCGCCACAGCGTTGACCGTCCAAGACTGACGACGAGGAGCTCTTCGTGGCCGCTCAGTGGCAAGTGCCGGTACTGGTCCGTTACCGGTTCGTCGACGCCTCCGGGCAGGTTGCCGGGTACGGGTTGCGTATGGCAGCCCCCCACGGCACCGACGAGAGCACCGTCGGCGAAGCCCTCGACGACGAGTACCGCCGCACCGACCTGACAGAGCTGGCCGACGAGCGCATGCTGTGCGTCCCGGCGACACCGGCCCTGCTCGCCGAGGCCGGTGAGCTGCTGGGCCCTGAGCACGTGGTCCAGGTGCCGGCCAACCTGCTGGCCAGCGCACAGGTCGCCGCGCTGGCAGCACAGGGGGTACGTCTGGCGGTCGGCGGGTTCACCGCGACACCTGCCCAGCTCGACGCCCTGGAGTGGGCCGAGATGGTGGTCGTCGACGCCGAGGACGAGCACCTGGACGACCTGGTCGCAGCCAGCGGTGACACCGCCGTCCTGGCTCTGGGGCCAGGCAGCCGCGCCTCGGTCGACCGGGCGGTGGCAGCCGGTGCCAGCCTCGTGGAGACCACCTGGGTCTACGCCGACGACCCGCGCGAACCTGGTGACCTCAACGCTGTGGAGGCCCAGTGCCTGGCGCTGCTGGCAGTCCTGGACCAGCAGCCAGCCGAACCCGACAAGATCACCGAGACGATCTCCACGTCTCCTGAGCTGTCCGTGGCTGTGCTGCGTCACGTCAACTCCACGGCTGCGGCACTGCGGCACCGGGTCGACTCGGTGCGTCACGCCGCGGTCCTCGCCGGTCCGCGGCGTCTGCGGACCATAGCGGTGGCAGAGCTGTCAGGGTCACGCCAGGACGGGATCGACGCGTTGTGGGCGATCCTCGCCCGTGCCCGCACCGTCGCCGACCTGACCGGTCGCGAAGCCGGGTACACCGCAGGGCTGCTGTCGGGTCTGGCGGACGTACGCCGGTTCCCCCTGGACTGGCTGGCCACACGTGCGGGGGTCTCTCCGCAGGTCAGCACGGCACTGCTGGCACGACGCGGGTCGTTGGGCGCGGCTGTGGCGGCTGTGGCCGCGCACGAGGCCGGGCAACCCGCCGATGTGGCAGCCCTGGGTATGGACCCGTGGGTCGTCTCACGTGCCTGGACCGACGCGCTGGTCGAGACCCGGTCCATGCTGCCCGACCTGCGGTAGCCAGTGTCGCCTAGCAATAGGGGAAGATGGGGCCATGGTTCTGACGACGGTCCACCTGCTGCGCCACGGTGAGGTACACAACCCCGAAGGTGTGCTCTACGGACGGCTGCCGGGGTTCCGGCTGTCGGACCTGGGTGAACGTATGGCGCAGATGGTCGCCGACGACCTGGCGGCCGACCCTGCCGCCGATATTGCCATGGTCGTCGCCTCGCCGCTCGAACGTGCCCAGCAGACCGCTGCGCCGCTGGCCGCCGCGTTCGGGCTGGAGACAGGCACCGACGAGCGCCTCATCGAGGCTGCGAACCACTTCGAGGGGATGCGGTTCGGCGTGGGCCGGGGGTCGTTGGCCAACCCCCGTAACTGGCCGCACCTGCGTAACCCCTTACGCCCGTCGTGGGGTGAGCCGTATATCGAGCAGGTCGTGCGGATGCGGGCGGCAGCACACGCGGCCCGCCTGGCGGTCCCCGGCCGTGAGGCTGTGCTCGTGTCCCACCAGCTGCCGATCTGGGTCACCCGCCTGGCGGCCGAGGGACGTCGGCTGTGGCACGACCCTCGCCGTCGTCGGTGCACCCTGGCCTCGTTGACGACGCTGCGGTTCGACGGTGACCGCCTCGTCGGCGTCGGCTACCGCGAACCTGCCGCCGCACTGCTCGCGACGGCGTCCGAGACTCCCGGGGCGTAGGCCTAGAACCCTGTGGCGGTGCCGTCCAGGACAGAACCGGTCCACTGCTTGCCTGAACCGCCCTTGTCGGTCGTCACCAGGCACAAGATGGTCTTGGCCCCGGCGTCGAGCTCTGCCCCCGACGGCCAGTAGGGCTCGGACAGGCTGAACAGGGCTTCAGGGACCCCACCGGCCTGCATGAGGCTCACGCACCGTTCGGCGTAGATCGACGCCCTGGTGGCCTCGCCCTCGCTGCGGGGGATGTCCTCGATCGTGGCGTAACCGACGACCTGGGACTTGTGCGGCTGGGCGCATGCAACCGTCTCGACGGTGATCGTCGTGACCAAGGCGTTGTCGAGGTCGGGCAGGTCGCCGAGGCAGTCACCTTTGGACAGGTGCCCGTAGACGGCCAGGTCCACGCTGCCCGGCGACCTGACCTCGTACTGGCTCGGCTCACGCGTCGGGGTGCGTGTCGGTGTCGCCGTCGCCGAGGCCGTGGACGACTGTGTCGGCTCGGCCGTACCCGAACCGCGGGTGAGCACCATCGCGCCGCCGATCAGTGCGACGACGACGACGATCACGACGACGGTAATGATGAGCAGTCTCTTGAGGCGGCTCGGCGCCGGCTGCCACGACTCGACCGGCTCGTCTCGCCAGTACCGCACCGCCGTAGCCGGATCGTACGGTCCAGGTGCCGCTGGCGCCGACGTCACAGCGGGTGCTGGCGGAGGGAACGGCGCAGCCGGTGGTGCTGTGGGCACCATGCCTGTAGGTGCTGGTGGTGGGACCGGTGCGGCTGGTACCACGGCCACAGGGGCCGACTGTGGTGCCGGTGCCGGTGCCGGCGGTGGCGGTGGTGGGGTTGGCGGTGCCGGGGCGGTCGCCGGTGCGGGTTCTTCTGGGGGCCGTTGCGACCTGGGGATCACCACTGTGTCGTGCACTGTCGGTACGGGTGCCGACGGTGTGGGGACGGGTTGCGGTGGGACGGGAGCGGGGACCTGCTTCAGCCATCCCGTGGTCGCCTCGACCGTCTCTCGTGCCGATATCGGTTCTGGCTGTGGTGTGGGTTCTGGCTGTGGTGGGGGTGTTGGTTCTGGTTCTGGCTGTGGTGGGGCTGGAGGTGCTGGCGCTGGCGCTGGTTCTGACGGCTCTGGTGGGGCTGGGGGAGTTGGTTCTGGTTCTGGCCGTGGTGGGGCTGGAGGTGCTGGCGCTGGCGCTGGTTCTGACGGCTCTGGTGGGGCTGGGGGTGTTGGTTCTGGTTCTGGCTGTGGTGGGGCTGGAGGTGCTGGCGCTGACGCTGGTTCTGACGGCTCTGGTGGCGCCACGACTGTCGTCGGTGCGGGCTCTGGTGGTGGGGCGACAGGTGTCGCTGGTACAGGTTTGGACCCTCGTCGCGCTGACCTGGGGATCACCACTGTGTCGTGCACTGTTGGTGCCGGCTGCGGTTGCGCTGGTGCAGGTTTGGACGCTCGTCGCGCTGACCTGGGGATCACCACTGTGTCGTGCACTGTTGGTGCTGGCTGCGGTTGCGCTGGTGCCAGCCGAGCTGGCTCGGCCTCAGGTGCCACGGCTGGAGCCGTAGGGGCTGGCGACGGGGGAGAGCTAGGTGGTGGGGACGGCTGGGCCTGCTGGTCGGCCGCCAGCTGTGCCGCGTCCGTCTGTGCTGGCTGTGTCTCGTCCGTCGGCTGTGGCGCATCCACTGGCTCGGCTGGCGCTGCGCTGGCTGGCTGTGCCGTGTCGGCTTGCGGTGCCGTGTCGGATGGCTGGGTCGGGGGGGCCTTTGTGACGAGCTCGACTGTGTCGTCCTGCACAGGGCTGTCGGGCGTCTGGGGGCAGGGGGCTTCAGGAGGTGACTGCCGGGGCTCGTCGGGTGCGCTCACGCCCCAAGTCTAGGCGCCAAGTTCGTCCCATTTTTGGAGAAAATGCGGGGCTGGTGTGGTGAGTGCGAAATACCTCGCACATGCGACACCGGTCACACAGCCAGGCCCAGACCGAGCAGGACCGCGAAGACAAGCTCAAGCTGGCCGGTAAACGTCAGCACGGGGATCAACCCCCGGCCGCGTACCCGCAGCAGCACCGCCCCGGCCAGGACCACCGCCGGGGCCAGGCATACCAGCACCAGCAGCGACCACGGTGCCGCGAAGGCGCACATCGCACCCAAGGGCACAGGCACCACGACGAACGCCGCGTACACCCAGCGCGCACGGTCCTCCCCGAGGCGTACCGCCAGGGTGCGTTTACCGGCCAGGACGTCGGTGGGGATATCGCGCAGGTTGTTGGCCATGATCAAGGCGCAGGCCAGCAGGCCGATCGAGATCGCCCCGAGCCACGCTGGCCATGTCAGACCCCCGGTCTGCGACGCTGTCGTCCCCAGCACTGCGAACAGCCCGAAGAAGACGAAGACGCCGACCTCGCCGAACCCCGAGTACCCGTAGGGACGCCGTCCGCCGGTGTAGGTCCACGCGGCAACCACTGCCGCGACACCTGCGACCAGCAGCCACCACACCTGTGACCAGACCACCAGCCACACCCCCAGCAGCGCCCCCAGCCCCAGGACGGCGACGGCAGCGGCTTTCACCTGGCGGGGCGGGGCGGCACCGGAGGCGACCAGCCGCATCGGACCGACCCGGTTGACGTCAGTGCCGCGCACCCCGTCGGAGTAGTCGTTGGCGTAGTTCGCGCCGACCTGGATCGCCAGTCCCACGCCCAGCGCCAGGACCGCACGGCCCAGGTGCGCACCACCGGCCTGCGCTGCCGCCCCGGTACCGACGAGCACGGGGGCTGTTGCCGCAGGTAACGTCCGGGGCCGCGCCGCAGACCACCACTCAGCTGGAGTCGCCACGGCTCATAGTCTGGCATGCGTCGGTCGCGACCAGCCCCGCAGCGGCCCGACGGTCAGGTTTACCCGGACCGAGCACCGGCAGCGCGTCGACGACGACCAGACGCCTGGGGGCAGATGTCGGGCCCAGGCGCGCAGCGATATGTGCACGCAGGTCGTCCAGGGTGGGAGGGTCGTCGCAACCAGGCACGATCACAGCGGAGACCGCCTGCCCCCAGTGCGGGTCGTCGACCCCCACGACCACTGCTTCGCGTACGGTCGCCAGCTCGACCAACGCCGTCTCCACCGGGCCCGGTGCGACGTTCACCCCGCCGGTGACGATCATGTCGTCGGCCCGTCCCAGCACCTGCAGACGGTCTGCCCAACGTCCCAGGTCGCTGGTGACGAACCAGCGTCGCCCTGCACGTTCGACGAACACCTGGGCGTCCAGGTCCGGTCGGCCCAGGTAGCCGTGGGCGAGCACCGGTCCGGCCACCTGGACCCTGCCGTCGACGACGGCGACGTCGACCCCGTCGAGCGGACGTCCGTCGTACACCGCCCCGCCGCAGGTCTCGGTCGCACCATAGGTGGTCACCACGTTCACCCCGGCGTCGCGCGCCCGCGCGTGCAGCTGGGGGGCCAGACCGGCCCCGCCGACGAGCACCGCCGAGAACCTGCCCAGCGCCTGCGTCGCCTCTGGGTCGTCCAGCAGGCGCAGCAGCTGGGTGGGCACCAGGGAGCAGTACGACGGTCCGTCGGTCCTGGCTGCTGCTGCCGCGAACGTCTGGGGACGGAAAGGTCCGTGGACCACGACGGGGACCGTCCCGGCCAGTAGCGACCTGACCAGGACGTTCACCCCGGCGATCGATGTGACCGGCACCGCCAGCAACCATGTGCCGCTACCTGCCAGGCGCTGCGCGGACGCCTGCGCGGACGCCTGCAGCGCCGCAGCGGTGAGCATGACATCACGTGGTTCCCCGGTGGACCCGGAGGTCCGCACGACGAGTGCGACCTCGTCAGGTACGCTCAGGCCGCTGTCAGCACCGACCGCGACGGCTGGTCCTGTCCCGTCGAGCGCGGCGGGCAAGACGTCCGCGAGATCGGCTGGCAGGACGCCGCGCAAGGGCCGGGACACCCACACAGCGTAGCGTTCGGGTCTTTGGTGCAGACCGGGCCACTCAGACAGACCAGCTATGTGCATCGTGCGTACCAAGGTGGTTAAAGACACAGTCTTAGGCGCCATACAATGTGCTGAGCCCCCAAAGCCACAAGGAGTCTGCATCGTGTCCAAGGCAGCATCTCGCCGTTCGGTCGTCCGTCGCACCGGATGGGTGGTGCTCGTCGCGGCGAGCCTGGCCGTGGCTGGTTGTGCCAGAGCGACGATGCCGGAGGCGACTGAGGCAGACGGCTCGGCGGCGGCGACCCCGACCCCGACCCCGACGCGAGAAGCGGTCCCGTGGCCCTTGACCGGCCTGCCGATGGACGACGAGACCATCGTGCGTCCGGCGCTGAACGTCAAGATCGAGAACGACAAGTCGGTGCGGCCCCAGACCGGCCTGGAGTTCGCCGACATCGTGTGGGAAGAGGTCGTCGAGGGCGGGATCACCCGGTTCGTCGTGGTGTACCACTCGCAGGTGCCTGAGGTGGTCGGCCCGGTCCGTTCGAACCGTCCCATGGACCCGAAGATCGCCGGCCCGAGCCGCGGCCTCATCGCGTTCTCCGGTGGGATGTACACCGGTGACCTGCGCGCTGCTGGTCTGCAGGCGATAAGCATGGACGAAGGCGCCCCTGGGTTCTACCGCAACCACGATTTCAAGGCCCCGCACAACGTCTTCGGCACGCCGCAGGAATGGTGGGACGTCGCTGACAGCAAGCACGGCGACAACCCGCCCGCCCAGTTCGCCTACGCCCCGACCGCCGCTCAGGCCACCGCTGCCACCGCTGGAAAGCCAGCCGCGTCGGTGGATGTGTCCTTGTCGCCCCTGGGTCAGCCGTCGTGGTCGTGGGACGCGGCCTCGAAGACGTGGTTGCGCTCGGAGGGCACCACGCCGTCGTCCTCGCGTGCCGGCACACGCCTGGCTGCCACGAACGTCATCGTGCTCAAGGTCCAGATCGTCAACACCAAGGAGCTGGACCCGGCTGGCACCCCCGTGCCTGACACCAAGCTCGAAGGTACTGGTGAGGCCCTGATCGCCACCGGCGGCAAGGTCGTCACCGCCACCTGGACGAAGGGCTCGCAGACCGATCCGCTGGTCCTGACGACCGCCGACGGCACCACGGTCACCCTGGCCCCAGGAATCACCTGGGTGGAACTGATGCCGACCGAGCGTTCCTGGACCATCTCCTGACATACCAGCATAAAATGGGCCGACCCTAAGCAGTGGCTGTCGCCCGGAGGACAACGATGACCAGACCCCCAGTGTGGCCAGTAGCCGCCGCAGCGGTGCTGCTCGTCGGCCTGACTGGTTGCAGCCAGGACGCTCCGCTCCTGCCGCCGCCAGCGACGTCGTCGCCGACCTTGGAACCCACGATCAGCACCGACGGTGCTTTCGCGACCCCCGATCCTCCCGGCGAGGAGGCCGACGACGCGACCGCGACGCCTATCTCCTCGCCCACACCGTCGCCCACCAAGACCGCGACCACTCCACCCCCACCGGTTCCCCCGGCCCCTCCGGCCCCCGAACCGGAGAAGCCAGCCAACCCCACCCCGATCGGGCCCGGCCTCCTGGAGGCGTACCTCGACTACTGGTCAGGTAACCGCACCCCTGACCAGCTGCTCGCCTACGCCCGCGCCCTCGGTATCACCCCCGGCGTGCGCTACACCTACGCCGGCCGGCAGTTCGAGATCAGCTCGGTGTCCGGCACACCCATGTTCTACTGACCGCGGGTCCCAGCCGTCCTGCTCGGACGTCTTGCGGTCCACAGCGACTACCAGGGCCACGGCCTGGGTGCGTCGATGCTCCACGACGCGGTCGTCAGGGCGACCGACGTCGCCGACCGCATCGGTTCTCGTGCCCTCCTCGTCGACGCCATCGACGACGAGGCTGCAGCGTTCTACCAGCACCACGGTTTCCGGCCCTTCCCCGCAGACCCCCTCACCCTCTTCCACCGTCTCTAGTGTCGAGGGCTTGGCGTTCTGGTCGACCGTTGCCCAATCGACCAGAACGCCAGACCCTCGACACAGCACGGGGACAATGGGGACGGTTCC
>Ga0123356_10008796_pt1 | contig 10002 bp, 7 predicted proteins | sample TergutEmb28metaG_2_FD_92546 | JGI IMG/M metagenome (GOLD analysis project Ga0123356, IMG submission 92546) | Embiratermes neotenicus P3 segment gut microbial communities from Petit-Saut dam, French Guiana - Emb289 P3 | ecosystem: Host-associated > Arthropoda: Insects > Digestive system > Gut ... | reverse complement strand
TATAACAGATCATTAACAGTTACTTTTGAAAATGAATCCGTTGAAAACATGACTGAATTAATATGTATTGCCTTGAACTTACAACAAGTTAGTAAACAAGACTCTATCTTTATCCGGCCATTTATTAAATAAAACTTATGAAAAGTTGTTTCATTGGAATAATTTGCTTATTGGTCTGTTATTCTTCAGCAAGAGCTACAGACATTCTTGATGAAGCAATACAATTGCCTAAAATTAAAGGAACAACTTATGAGCTCCTAAACCGGATTACCGATTTAACAGGATATTTTTTTATTTACGATGGCGATATTATTAACAGTGAAAAAAAAATAAGTTTTTCAGGAGGAAATCACACTTTAAGAAATACAATTAACCTGATAACAAAAGATGAAAATATTCAAATCAAAGTAATCAACCGGCATATTCTTTTGTATAAAAGAGAATCTCCTTCCATAATCGTTACACAAACAACGCATATAACTGCTGACAGTTTAAAATATATTACTGCAAGGGCTATTGTTAAAGATGCTCAAACAAAAGAGCCAATTCCTTATGTTTCAGTGAGTGTCTTAGAAACAGGTATCGGAACCATAACTAATCAATCAGGTGAGTTTATCCTAAAAATACCGCTTCAAGATTCTATCCAAAATATTCAGATTTCCCATGTCGGCTATAATCAACAAATTATTCCGGTAGGATTATTTTTGGATAATATGGTGGACATTTTTATGCAAACAAAAATTGTTCCTATTCAGGATGTGATTATCGGGTTAGTCAATCCGCAGAAATTAATAAGAGAAATGATTATTAAAAAGCCTGAAAATTATCAGAATAATCCGGTTTATTTCACAAATTTTTACCGTGAAGGAATAGAGAATAAAAATACAATTATAAGTTTAACCGAAGGGGTGTTTCAAATCTATAAAACCGGTTTTCAATCGTCAGATAATGATCAGGTCAAACTATTGAAAATGAGAAAAATAAGTAATGTTGACATAACAGATTCCATTATCTTAAAAATGAGAGCAGGGGTTGATGCCTCCTTACACTTGGATATTATCAAGTATGTTCCGGATTTTCTTGATTTGAATGACAATAATCCGTTTATCTATACTAAAATAGATATGGCGGTTACTGATTCCAGCTTGGCGCATGTAATTGCCTTTGAGCAAAAAAGAGGAATAACCGATCCTCTTTATAAAGGGGAACTCTATATTGATGCGGACAACAGTGCATTATTACTTGCCCATTTTGAAATTAATCCTGATTATATTAAAAAAGCGACAGATCAGTTCGTACTTAAAAAGCCAAGAAATGTTGATATTAAAACTGAAAATGCCGATTACTATGTCTATTATAAATATTGGAATGGGAAATATTATCTGAACCATATCAGAGGAGATATTACTTTTAAAGTTAAAAAGAAGAAAGCTTTTTTACAGCCATCAAAATCCGTCCATGTATTTTTCGAAATGATTGTTTGCAAGATTGATACGAATGATGTTAAAAAATTTCCCGGCAAAGAAAGTTTTTCTCCCCGTAATATATTTTCAGAAACAAAATTCCAGTATGATAGTCACTTTTGGGATGAATTTAATGTCATTCTGCCGGAAAAGAAATTACATGAATCGCTTAGCCGCATCTCATCAAAAATAGAAGAGATTGAATAGAAGCTAAGTATATTTTCTCAATTCCAAACTCTTTTGTACTTTTGCATCAGATTTTAAATGATTTATAACTCGTTACTCGTCACATGTTACATGTCACTCGTAACAAGTCACTCGTCACAAGTAATTCGTAACTAAAAATAAAAAAAATGATTGCAGCAAAGTACAACCCTTCCGACGTAGAGAGTAAATGGTATGATTATTGGATGAAAAACGATTTTTTTCATTCTGAACCCGATGAACGGGAACCTTATACGATTGTGATACCTCCTCCTAACGTCACCGGTGTGCTTCACATGGGACACATGTTAAACAACACGATTCAAGATATTTTGATTCGTCGCGCACGTATGATGGGTAAAAATGCTTGCTGGGTTCCGGGAACCGACCATGCTTCGATTGCAACAGAAGCGAAAGTAGTAGCTAAATTAGCTGCTGAAGGAATCAAAAAATCCGATATTACTCGTGAACAATTCCTTGAACATGCTTGGGATTGGACACATAAACATGGTGGAATAATTCTTGAGCAACTGAAAAAACTCGGCGCTTCATGCGATTGGAGTCGGACCTGCTTTACGATGGATAAACAACGTTCCGAAAGTGTAATCAAAGTGTTTATTGATTTGTACAATAAAGGATTGATTTATCGCGGAGTCCGGATGGTTAACTGGGATCCCGAAGCAAAAACTGCTTTGTCTGATGAAGAAGTTATTCACAAAGAACAACAAGGGAAATTGTATTATATCAGATACATGATTGCCCCCCCAAGCCCCCCCGAAGGGGGGGATGTAAGCGACCTCCATAATATATACGGTTATCAAACCGCTAATTTAGCAAATTATAAATTATTAAAGGAATTTGCTTTGAATATGCGTAGATTTTCAACAGAAGCAGAGAGTGCACTTTGGAATTTACTTCGGAGAAAAAATCTTGATGTAAGATTTAGAAAACAACATATAATTGGTGATTTTATTGTTGATTTCGTCTGTTTAAAAGAAAAATTAATTATTGAAGTTGATGGCGGATATCATAACGAACCCGATGCTGCTGAATACGATAAGTTAAGAACGCAAATATTAAACGATCAGGGATATAATGTTTTAAGATTTTCCAATGAGGAAGTTATAGCAAATTCAAATTACGTTTTAGAAAATATCAAAAACGCACTAACCAAAACATCCCCCCCTTTGGGGGGGCTTGGGGGGGCAGTGATTATCGCGACAACCCGCCCTGAAACCATATTAGGCGACACTGCTGTTTGCATAAATCCTAATGACCCGAAAAATGCTCATCTCAAGGGGAAAAAAGTGATTGTACCTATTGCCAACCGAGTTGTCCCGATTATAGAAGACGATTATGTTGATATTGAATTTGGTACCGGTTGCCTGAAAATTACTCCTGCTCACGATGTGAACGACTACGTTCTTGGTGAAAAATACAATTTGCCGGTATTGGATATTTTCAATGACGACGGAACGTTGAACCATCACGGTCTGCATTACGAAGGAAAAGACCGGTTTGAAGTTCGCAGGTTGATTGTAGAAGAACTTACTGAAAAAGGATTGATTGAAAAAATTGAACCTTACGAAAATAAAGTTGGTTTTTCAGAACGAACAAATGTGCCTATCGAACCCAAATTGTCTATGCAATGGTTTCTAAAAATGGAAGATTTAGCAAAACCTGCACTTGAAGCAGTGATGAAAGATACAATTCAATTGATTCCACACAAATTCAAGAACATGTACCGTCACTGGATGGAGAATATTAAGGACTGGTGCGTTTCACGCCAGCTTTGGTGGGGACATCGTATTCCTGCATGGTATATAGCCCCCTCTAACTCCCCCAAAGGGGGAGAACAATCCACTTCCTTAGGTGAGGTTAGGGGATGTAATTTTGTAGTTGCTGAAACTGAAGAAGAAGCAAGAAAACTTATAGTTGCCAAACACCCCTCCTTTGGAGGGGCTGGGGGAGGCTTAGATCTGAAACAAGATGAAGATTGTCTTGATACATGGTTCTCCTCATGGTTATGGCCGATCTCTGTGTTTAATGGAATAAATGAACCTGATAACAAAGATATTTGCTATTATTATCCTACCAATGATTTAGTTACTGCTCCGGAAATTATTTTCTTTTGGGTAGCGCGGATGATTATTTCGGGTTACGAATACAGGAAAGAACCTTGTTTCCATAACGTTTATTTTACGGGTATTGTCCGTGATAAATTAGGGCGTAAAATGTCGAAATCCTTGGGAAATTCTCCTGACCCGATTGAATTGATGGACAAATACGGAGCTGATGGAGTCCGTATGGGGATGTTGCTTACTTCTCCGGCCGGGAACGATCTGCCCTTCGATGAGGCGCTCTGTGAACAGGGACGCAATTTTAATAATAAAATTTGGAATGCATTGCGGTTGGTAAAAGGTTGGGAGGTGGATGATATTGAACAACCAAATGAAAACTTTATTGCCATATCCTGGTTTCAGAGTATTTTGGATTTAGCAATTAATGAAGTGGATGATTTATTTTCAAAATATCGTTTATCAGAAGCATTGATGGTTATCTACAAACTTTTTTGGGACGAATTTTCGGCATGGTTCCTTGAGATTATTAAACCTGAATTTGGAAAGCCAATTGACAAACAAACATTTATTGAAACGATTAATTGTTTTGAAGGATTGTTGAAATTATTACACCCATTTATGCCTTTCATCACAGAAGAACTTTATCACTCTTTGGATAATCAAACAGATAAAGGTAGCATAATGTTTGAGCAATTAGTTTCAGGGTATTCATCTATGATAAATAAATATGATTCACTTTCTAATTTTAGTAAACTAAAAGAAATTGTTACAAATATTAGAAACATTCGCACTATAAATAATATTCCTCCAAAAGAACCTTTAATATTATTTGTTTATGGTGAAATATTTGATTCTGAATCATGTGGAGGCGTAGATAAATATTATGAAAAAGTGATAAAAAAACTTGCAAATATTAAATCAATCGAAACTCGAAGCGAAAAACTCCCAAGCGCCATTTCATTTCATGTTGGCACAACTGAATACGCTATTCAACTTGGCAATTTGATTAACGCAGAAGAGGAAATTGCCAAAATGCAAACAGAAATAATATATTTGAAAGGTTTTTTAAAATCTGTAAATTCTAAACTTGGTAACGAAAAATTTGTTGCTAATGCTAAGCCATATATCGTTGAAATCGAGCGAAAAAAACAAGCTGATGCTGAAAGTAAAATTAAATCATTAACTGAGAGTATTACTCAGCTGAAAAGTCTTTAAGATTTTTCACCACAAAGGACACAAAGTTTTTACACAAAGGGCACAAGAAGTTATGACAGAAAACGAATTAGCAAAAATAGTTTTTGAAGCTGGAATGAAAGTACATAAAGCACTTGGGGCTGGCTTGCTTGAAAGTGCATACGAAGAATGTCTTTTTTACGAGCTGCAAAAAAACGGTTTGTTTGTGGAAAAACAAAAGGCATTGCCTCTGGTTTACGAAGATGTTAAATTAGAGGCTGGTTATAGAATTGATTTATTGGTAGAAAAAAAACTTGTTATTGAAATCAAATCTGTTGAGGCATTAAACGATTTACATTTGGCTCAAATATTAACTTACTTAAAATTAAGCGGATGTAAGTTGGGGTTATTGATAAATTTTAATACCGTTTTATTTAAAAATGGAGTAAAGCGTGTTATTAACGGACAATTATAGTGTACTTTGTGTAAACCTTTGTGTCCTTTGTGGTTAAAAAAATAACAACAAAAGAATTATAAACTAATATATTTATATTATGGATAGGAGAATATTATTTATTATACTGATATTATTCAGTTCCTGTTCAAGCACTTACAAGTTTTTAATTGATGTGCAAGTACCTGCTCGGATTACTTTACCGGTTTCTGCTCAGAATGTTTTGATTTTGAACAATTCAGTCACTCAACCTATAGAACATGGAATAGAAAGAAATTTTGATGGGAATCCAATTCGTTCTGATTTCCCTTTATCCTTAGATTCAACAGTTTGGTTTGCAATGGATGAAATTGCCGTCGTATTAAATGAATCTAATTTTTTCAATACAATAACTACTTATAAGGTTCCAATTCGTGATGACGATGAATGGTTATCTCTATTTTATCTTTCTCCGGAACAACAAGACGATTATTATAATCGTGACAATTTTGATGCTTTGTTAGTAATTGAACGATTATTTTTATTCTTGAAAGAAGATATCAAAAGTATTAAAATTAATGCGTTCCCATTACCTAACGAGAAACCAACCATTTGTAATGTGCGGGCAGATGGTGTAATCACTTGTAGTATGTATACTTATGGACAAGATAAACCTTTAATTACATTCAACGCTTCCGACAGTTTGAGTTTTCAATATACCGATGTTACGGATTCAATATTTCTTTTTAAAGAAATTCCGGAAATTATTCTTAATACTTTATCTATTGATCTCGGAAATAAAGTTGCAAAGTTCTTTACCCCAACATGGAAAACACAGGAAAGGAACTTATTCGTTAATCGTAATTCCCGGATGCAGGAAGCTTTAGGGTATGCATCAAGCAAGAAATGGACAAATGCAGAATTGATTTGGAAAACAGAACTTGAGAAAAAAACGAAATTGATAGATAAAGCGAAAATTGCATATAACATGGCTGTAGCTAATGAAATGCAAGATAATTTTGATCTTGCATTAGAATGGGCGCAAAAAGCAAAAGAATTTATGAATCATGAAATACCTGATGATAGCAAGGAAATCAAACTTGTAGATGATTATATTTTAATGTTGAATAATAGAATTGAAAACAATCTTTTGCTTGATTTACAATGGGGAAAAGAGTAGATTCGCAATCTATTAGCTCAAACTTTTTCTCAATTTAATTATTATGATATTTATATTTTACGTAAAAAGTATTACTTTTGTCCTCACTATTAAAAACTTTTTATCATTTATAATATGAAACAGATAACAAAATTGTGTGCATTTTTATTTATTGCCTTTCCGTTTTATACTTCCTGTATATTTCAAAATAATGTTATTCATGGAAATCACCAATTAGTTAATAAACAGATTGCTATTGGTAATTACGAAAAGGTGATTTTTAACATCCCGGGAGAGGTGTTTTATCAACAGTTTTCAGATTCTGCTCCTTATTTTCAAATACATACCGATGAAAATATTTTTAAAGCTTTGGATGTGAGAGTACAAAATGATCAATTAATTATTGATGTAAAGAAAGACAGCCTCATCAGTCCGAGTAAATTAACTATTTATACCTGTTCACATAACCTTAATAAAGTGAATATTAACGGTTCGGGTGAACTGCGCTTGAAGGGAGAGGTAAATGCTAATGACTTATCAATAGAAATTGTTGGTTCGGGAAGTCTCCTTGCCGACAGTCTGCTTAGCAACCAATTAACTGTAAAAGTTACAGGTTCCGGAAACACGAAATTAACCGGAGCAAGTAATCAAGCCTCATTTACGATTACAGGATCTGGAAATATATACGCTTATGACTACTTCCTTCAGGAATTAAATTGTAAGGTCACCGGCTCCGGAAATATTGAAGCATTAGTTATTGATAAATTAGATGCACATATCACCGGCTCCGGAAATATTTTTTATAGAGGGAATCCGCCGACACTAAATACAAAAATTACCGGTTCGGGGAATGTGAATGCTACTACGAATTAAGCTTTCCCTGCAGAACCTAATACATGCACCAATTTATGCTTGTAAAGCTCTTTTAGACACTCGCGTGCCGGGCCTAAGTATTGGCGTGGATCGAACCATTCCGGATGTTCTGCAAAAGTTTTACGAATTGCCGCAGTCATTGCCAAACGTCCATCTGAGTCAATATTGATCTTACATACTGCAGATTGAGTTGCATGACGAAGTTCTTCTTCCGGAATACCAATAGCATCCTTTAATTTACCGCCATTACTGTTAATAATATCAACGTATTTTGGAGGAACAGAAGAAGCGCCATGCAGAACAATAGGAAATCCCGGAATTCGTTTTTCAATCTCTTCAAGAATATCGAAACGCAGGGGAGGAGGTACTAAAACTCCGTCAGCATTGACGGTGCACTGTTCAGGTTTGAATTTGTTTGCGCCATGAGAAGTTCCTATGGAAATTGCCAAAGAGTCAACACCTGTTTTAGTTACAAAGTCTTCTACTTCTTCCGGTTGAGTGTAGGTATGATGTTCTGCTTGCACATCATCTTCAATGCCTGCCAAAACACCCAATTCGCCTTCTACTGTAACGTCGTATTTATGAGCATATTCAACTACACTGCGGGTCAATTCTATATTTTTTTCATACGAATGATGCGAACCGTCTATCATTACCGATGAAAAACCGTATTCAATGCAGCTTTTACATAATTCGAAAGTATCGCCGTGATCAAGATGAAGAACCACAGGGATATTTCTTCCCAATTCTTTAGCATATTCTACAGCGCCTTGTGCTATGTAACGCAAAATTGTTTGATTCGCATATTTTCGCGCACCACTTGAAACCTGTAATATAACCGGAGAATTTTCTTCCACGCAAGCCTGTATAATTGCTTGCATTTGCTCCATATTGTTGAAGTTGAATGCAGGAATTGCATATTTTCCTTCAAAGGCTTTTTTAAAAAGCTCTTTCGTGTTTACTAAACCTAAATCTTTGTAGCTTACCATTTTGTTTTATGTTTTATTTGTTAACTTATTTTTTAGTGATGGGTGACGAGTGATGGGTGACGAGATCTTCTGCTTCCGATTGTGATAGCGCTTCCGCATAAATCCGAATAATCGGTTCGGTATTAGATCGCCTGAAATGAATCCATTTATCAGGGAAATCAATTTTCACACCATCAATATCATTTATCTGACATCCGGCATATTTCGTTTTTAACGACTGCAAAATACCGTTTATATCAGTATCCGGAGTTAAATCCAAGCGGTGCTTAGCAATGAAATAGTTGGGATATTGAAGACGAAGTTCACTTGTTGTTTTGCCGGATTTAGCTAATTGAGTTAAGAATAATCCGATTCCGACTAAAGCGTCGCGTCCGTAATGCGATTCAGGATAGATAATTCCGCCGTTTCCTTCTCCTCCAATAACAGCGTTTGTGGCTTTCATTTTTGCAACAACATTAACTTCACCCACAGCCGAAGCTGTATAAATATTCCCGTATTTTTCTGTTACATCACGCAATGCACGGGTTGAGCTGAGATTGGAAACCGTATTACCGGGCGTGTTCTGCAATATGTAATCTGCAATAGAAACTAATGTATATTCCTCTCCAAACATTTCTCCTCTTTCAGTAATAATAGCTAAGCGGTCCACATCAGGATCTACTACAAAACCTACATCTGCTTTTTCTTTTTTTACTACTTCAGCAATCTCTGTCAAATGTTCAGGAAGAGGTTCGGGATTATGAGCGAAAATTCCGGTTGGTTCGGAATTAATACCTATAATTTTTTTAACTCCTAATGCTTCTAACAATTTGGGGAGAACAATCCCTCCAACTGAGTTTACCGCATCGAAAGCAACAGTAAATTCCGCTTTTCTTATTGCATCTGAATCAATTAATTTTAATGATAACACATGCTCAATATGCTTTTGGGTATAAGAATCGTCGTTTTTAATATTTCCCAAATGTTCCACATCAGCAAAAACGAAAGTTTCTTTTTCAGCAATCTCTAAAATCTCATTTCCTTCTTCGGCATTCAGAAATTCACCTTTATTATTTAATAATTTCAAAGCATTCCATTGCTTTGGATTATGTGAAGCTGTCAGGATAATACCACCGGCTGCATTTTCCATTGTAACGGCTATTTCGGTAGTTGGGGTTGTTGCTAATCCTATGTCGGTAACATCAAATCCCATTCCTGTTAAAGTTCCTGTAACTAACTGTTTTGCCATCTCTCCTGAAATACGGGCGTCGCGTCCTAAAATAATTGTATTGGAATCAGGATTTTTTGAGCGAATTAATGTTGCATAAGCTGCTGTGAATTTAACAATATCAAGTGGAGATAGTCCTTCTCCGGTTTTTCCTCCAATAGTACCACGAATGCCTGAAATAGATTTAATTAACGACATTGTCAATCAGTTAAAGCGAGTGTAATGCAGTCTTCTATAAAAAACGGGTGTGATACCATTATTATCTACAGATGAACCTATTGAAGAGGGAATTATTAAATTTAATACGGCATCTTCACCAACATACGTTAACGGAATTACCCATGCTTGACATACGAGTGAATAAAGAGAAGTATAAGTATGTTGGATACCATATACAAAAGAAAAAGGCTCAATAAAGGG
>Ga0123356_10008795_pt1 | contig 10002 bp, 4 predicted proteins | sample TergutEmb28metaG_2_FD_92546 | JGI IMG/M metagenome (GOLD analysis project Ga0123356, IMG submission 92546) | Embiratermes neotenicus P3 segment gut microbial communities from Petit-Saut dam, French Guiana - Emb289 P3 | ecosystem: Host-associated > Arthropoda: Insects > Digestive system > Gut ... | reverse complement strand
TCGCTGCGCTCATCATGAACAATTAATGAAGCCGTGAATAATGAAGCTGTACGCGCTCCTCGAGCACGCCCCCAGCCGCACTGACTATACACCGCTGACTGCATAGCTGGCATCCGATCCACCTCGGGCCAGGCTCTGTCGAACAAGGGCTTCCCGGGCGAAGCAGCCCGTTGGCTTCGAGCACCCTCGCCAGTGAGCGCTCCGGTGCCAAGGGGTGCCCCGGGCGCTCCGACCAAGGAACGGTAGTCTGCGCGGTAGCGCTCTGACGCAGTGTTGTGGGTTGCACTGTTCAGCTAGTCGCGGTGCGCACTCTTTTACAAGCAGGCTGTTCGGTTTGGCGGCCCGGCCGCATCCTGCTGCGCATAACTCGCGATACTCGATGCGCTCCCAGGGCAAGACCTTGAGGTCAGCCGCTGCCGGCTCGTCATGCAGGGAGATCCGCGGACCCCGCTCGAGGCGGGAGAGTTGATGCAGCGGCCACTCGCACATGCAGCTACCTGCTGGTGCTCGGCTGCAGCGCTTGACGCAATGGTGTTTGAGCGCGCAGGGCTGGCCGCATGTTCTTGAAGCCCCGCCGCCGACCGAGTCACACCGGGCAATGTGCGCATCACGGGATCCATGCTTCAGCTTGGGGCATACCGCTCGCGATCGTGCTGCTGTCGCTTTGCGCCGTCTGGCTATCCACATCCCAGGACGCTAAACTTTGAGCGCCGCCTGGGCGGCTGGCCAGGGAGCGTTAAATCTGGGCAGCTCTCATTCCGCGATGGCCCAAGGTGCCGGCTCGATGAGGTGGCGGCTCGATGAGGAATGAGGCGTAACCGGGAACCGAGCGAAGGGCATGGGGCAGCTCAGCGTTGATCTCTTGCACGGTTGGGGCGATCTGGGCCAAGTCAGTCTCGTCCTGCTCGCCCTGGCCTTCTTTGTCATATCTTTGACTTTCCTGCCACGACCGCCTGCGTGCATCGTTGCGGGTGCCACATGTGGCATTGCCGCCTTTCCGGTCGTGCTCGTGGCCTCCACGCTCGGGGCGGTAGCGGGCTTCGTGCTATCGCGGCGCCTGTTGAGGACGCGCTTCCGGGCAGCGATAGAGCGCCGCCCGAGCTGGCGCCGCATCGTCGATGCCATCGATTCTCAGGGTTGGATCTTGGTCGCACTGTTGCGGCTTGCCTCCCCGGTACCCGGCAGCGCGACCACTTACCTGGCCGGGCTCACCAGCATTCGGCTGTGGCCCTATGTCGGTGCCACCTTCCTGGGCCTCGCTCCCCAGACGTTCCTGTTCATCTTCGTGGGGGCCGCCGGCCCGGCGGCCCTGCACGGCGGTTCGCTCTCGGCCATCAAGCTCGTGCTCATGCTCGCTGGCGTCGCGACCTCCGCGGTCGTCATCTGGCAGGTCGGCAGGCGGGCGCGAGCGTCCCTGGCGGTCCGGCTGGAGCTTGCGCCGGGGCCTCCACAGGCATGACGGCCCCGCCATGCTTGCGGGATGTCGTTCCGCCTGCGAGCTAGCACAAAGCAGTGCGGTGCCCAACGGCCCACGCGCTCAGGTGATGTATCTCGGGTGCCGCTTGCGACGTCCCTGTTGAGCTGTTCGGGCTCACTCGAGCGCGCTTGCTCCGCCAGATCTGCCATCTACGGAGACGCGTTGTTGACACGGGACGCCAGCTCGAGCGCTCGCTCCAGCAGCGGGTCCCGTAGGCTCGCATAGTCATCGAAGGTGTAGGGCACACGGATGTCGGGGTTCAGATCGGGTACGCCGGTGGGAATGAAGTAGAGGATCCAAAAACAGCCTTTCTCGTCCCAGCAGGGACGCGCATAGTCATGCAGCCCGGTCGCAAAGCGCATCTGCAGGCGCGAATTGGGCAGTACCAGGTTGCCGCCCTCCCCCCAGAAATGCATGCGGTCCCCGACCGGATCACCGATGAGAGTGACCTTCTTGCCGCCGTGACGTCTGACGAGCGCGACGCTCGTCTCACCGGCGGAGAAGGTCCAGGCGCTGGTCAGCGTGTAGACGTGCTCGATCGAGTCGGAGAGCTGGCTCACGTTCTCCATGAACGAGGACGTCTTGGTCAGGTTGCCTCCCTGGTCGAGTCGCAGATCGAGGACGATGAAGCGCGGGCGGTCCGCGATGATCTCGTGCTTCACCTGGGCTAGGAACTCGGCGAGCGGATGCCCGGGCTCGTCGGCGTTGCTGCGCAGCTGTATGTAGTACATCCGCCGATCGGGCCAGTATTCCGAGCGGAAGGGGATCTGATAGGCGCGCAGGAAGACCGGGAGCTTTGCGTCCTTGGCCAGCAGTGGCTGCCAGTCGTTGGGCTCCTTGTCGATGGGCTCGGGAGATAGATACTGATCGGCGTACGCGGAGGCGTAGTCATCCGGTGCCTGTGGATCGGCCGGATCGGCCGGAATCTCGAAATCGCCTTGCGAGCCATCCCGCAGCGCCACGTGCAAGGTCAGTCGATCTGCGGCGGATGCAAGCCCGGCCGCTGCCAGCAGCTGCGGGGATTCGAGGAGGAAGAGGGAGGCGAACTGGTCGTAGTGATTGCGCGGCCCGCCGACGTAGATGAACATCCGGTCCGCCACTTCTTCGATGGGATGGCCGTCCAGTGCTATGAGCTTGGCGCCGAGGAGGCCGCTGCAGGCGGGCCTCGCCCGGATCACGCGATAGCCATCCGCGAAATGATAGAGCCGGCACGGTAGGCGGTTGTGCTGGCGCGCGAGGCGCCAGTAGCTGACCTGGGAGTGTCCGTTGTCCGCCAGCGCCACCATGCGCGCGATCGCCAGATCAAACTGCGTCGGCGACAGCTCGCCGGCGCGGGCGCGGTACTGGGAGAGCAGCCGCAGCGCTTCGGCACGCGCTTGCGGGCTGTAGGCACGATTGAGATCCAGGTACCGCGTGAAGTAATCGAAGTCCTGCCGCTGTGCGGTCGCTGCATCGTGCGCTTGCGGGTAGTTGGGCCGCGGCGGACTCGGGTAGAACTCGTGCATGAACGCGTAGGCCGTGAGGACCACCGCCAGCAGGGGCACCGACAGGAGCCCAATGATCCAGATGATGATGCGGCGACTGCGCTTCATGCGCCCTCCGGCCAGATGCAAGCACTGGCATTGATACCGGCCAGGGCCTCAAAGGGTTTCAGCGCAGGTTCTCTTTTGCAGCAGGCCCTGCACGGGCGCGGCCGAGCGGCAGACCCGGAAGGCTCGGCCGCGGCCTTGCGTGCCATCGCCGCCGCCGGCTGGCCTGCTGGCTTTCGCCCCGAGCGGGCTCACCCTCCGTGGAACGCCCGCAACCGCGCCCCCCTGCGCCGCTCCTGGGGGCGCGCGCCGGCCTGATCCCGCAGCCTCGATGGGCTGGCGCCCATCGGCACAGGGGTACCCAAACTGGACCGCGCGGGGCTCGCCGCCGCCGCGCGGTCCGCCCTCTCACTGCAGATTGGAGGTCAGGGTCTGCAGACTGTTGGCCGTGCGAGTATCAATGTAGAACAGCTCGCGTGTCGCGGGGTCGGGGGTCGAGTTCACATTGAGTCCGTCGAAGAAGCCCGCTGGCCCGAGGAACGAGCCGGTGCCGGTCATGACCGTCCCCTGCGGCAGCGTACCGAGTGTCACGGTGACGGCGTTGGTCGAAGTGTCGACCACCTCGAGCGTCGCCCCGGAGATTCCGTCCTCGGTGTAGGTGATGCCGCCCGCGCCAGCCAGGGTGACCGGCGTCAGATTCCTGGCACGAACGACGGTCAGGTACGGCCCGTATTGAGCGTCGAGTTGCTCGGACACGAACCTCGAGCTGGTGATGGGCTGCCCGACGGCCGTCCCATTCATGCCGACGATGCCCGTCATGGTGCTCGAGACGAGCCGCGTGGTCGAGCTCGGCGCGGACGAGGTGCTCACCGTGTAGTAGATGTAGGAGGCAGTCGCGACGAACGACCCCGTGTTGCCAGTTGTCGCGATTGCCGTGGCAACGGTGGGAGCGGCACCGCTGCCGGAAGCGACGGTGCGTATGGTGTAGACACCTTTGGGCGGCACGATCGAGTAAGCGATGGCAGCGCCGCCCGCAGGCGCTGCGATCTCCTGGATCATGCCGCTCTCGGTCGCGAGCTGGGTCGGCGCCATGCTACCGTTGAGCGGCATCGAGTAGAGGGCGCTCGTGGGAGTCACCGGGGTCACCGCGTTGTTCGTTGTGTCCACGGCAAAGTAGAGCGTGGTTTCGCTGAAGGCCAGCGGAAAGCGCTTGGTCGCCACATAGTTCGGGAGGGCGAACAACGATGCCGACACCGTGCCTGCGGTAGGGTTCACGTAGACGATGTTTCCATCGATGACAATCAGCTTGCCGATGGCGTTGATCAGCGAGGGGCCCACGGGATACGCCACCTGGATCGGTGTGGTGGGCGTCAGGAGCACGGCGCGGTTCTGGAAGTTCGAGTCATAGAAGGTGAGCGCCGTGCCTTCGTTGACGAGAAAGCCTGCGATCGCGCCGGTGTTCGGGTCGTGCGTGACGGCGAGCGGTATGCTCACCACCGGGATCGGCGCGGTGCTGGCGCTCATGCCGAGCTTTACCATGTTGAACACGTCATCAGCTGTGTTGCAGACGCCATCCGGGCCCGGCAAGCGGTAGACGTAGGCGGAGTTCTGCGGGTTGGCGAAATCGTTGAAGAAGCTCTCGGCCAGGTAGTTGACGTCCGTCCCCAGGCTCGCGTTGGCACCATTGAGCGAGCACAGGTCGTCGACTGTCGCGTTGGACTCGCTCGAGACCTGCTGCGCCATGGGTGCGCCCGTGATCGACAGATTCAATGTGTAGATGTGCCCGTCGGCGCCCTTGAAGGCTTCGGCGTAGTAGGCAGGGTTGCTCAGCGTTGGCGAGCCGGCGGTGTAGGTGCCGGCGCTGTAGAGCCGCGCGCCGGCATACTGGCCGATCTGCCCAAGGTATGCGGTGCCTGGGTTGGCAGGATCGATGGCTGCGACGAAAGAGGAATCCGATGGTGCAACGTACTGCACCATTGCTGGCGGGGGCGGACTACTGCTACTGGTGCTGCTGCTACTGCTACTGCTGCTGCTCATCTGGCCCCCGCTGGAGCTCCCTCCGCAGCTGACCAGTGCAAGGCAGGCGAAGCTACCGAAAACCGTTGCGACTCTTCTGTACATCGCGTCACATCCCCTTCAGACAAGTGAGACTGCTGCCACACTTGGCAGCGCACCAGACTGGGGGCTCCCCCAGGCTGTCAGGCGGCGCTTTGTAACACGCGACAGCTGAGGCGAGTGTGGGCTTATCGCACTAGCGCTTCTGGACCTCGAACAGGTAGCGGGTGCTCTCATCACCCCCTGACGGTGTGAGCGCAAGCAGATAGTGCGTACCGCCGTCCACGAGCCCGGCTGGCAGGGCGAACTGCAGGACCCAGGCCTCTCCCTCCTTGATCGGCCGCAGGCCCGCCTCGCTCATCCGTTCATGCTCCTCGGGGAACGAGCTCAGGGTGACGCGGTAGGTGTCCGGTCCGCCCACGGCCACCGGCAGCTCCAGGATGACCAGAGACTGTCCAGGCGCGAACGTCACCAGGGGTTCTCCGGGGTGGCCCGCGCCGCGCAAGCGCAGCGACTCGGGCCCGAACGCGTAGTGTGCGATCGACCGCATCGGCCCCTGGGAGACCGACTGCAGCGCCGCAATCGTGGCCTTCTGCGCGGCGATCTGTGCCGTCAGGCGCCCGATGATGAGTTGATCCTGCCGGAAGCGGACGCCCAGGTAGGTGCCTGCGAGGAGCGTCGTCACTGCAACCAGCGCGAGGCAGACGAGCGCTGGTTGTAGCACAGGGTGTTCCTTGTCGAGGAGCGAACCGATGACGCGCAATGGCGCCGCGAGTCTCGACGACGAGCGCGCGCCGATCGTGATGACTGCCGCACCGCCGCATGGCTCAACTGCCGCCGCAGCGGGAACCACCTGCAACGCCAGCTCCCGTCCCTTAAGCAATCCGATGGTGTACTCACCCTCCATGAGCTCACCGGCTTCATTGTGGTCGAGCCAGTGCGTCGCCAGGAGGCGAGGCGGCCCGCCCGTGTCAGACAGAACCTCAAGGAGTCGCGTACCCTCGGGAATCTCGAAGCGGTTGAGCTCGTCACGCCTGGGATCGATCCTGGCACGGACGGCGCCATGAGCCACGATCTGCAGCGGCGCCAGTGGCAGTGGGAGCCTTGCGCGCAGGGCCGATGTCATGCGCTCGTTCAGACCTAGAATATCGTCTCCGGACAGCGGCTCGGTCCGTCTCTCGGGCGGGCCCACATGGCCATCCTGGCCATCGGTGTTCTGGTTCAAGAAGCGTGGCACCGCAAGTCTCTCCTGTGGTGGATCGAAGCCCAGCTGCTGCGCCAGCCGACCGTAGCAGCTGCTGTGCATGAACCAGTGGCAGCGGCTCGTTTCAAGGCGATCCTGTGGGCCGCTCGAGCCCGCACCGTGCCGCGATCCGCTGGCCACCGTGGCGGGCGCCCGGTCGTGCCAGCAGCTGCCGGCGGCGCTCCAGGGCGCGAACGCCGCGACGCATTGCTCTATCAACAAGGACCAGCGCTGTGCCTGCGGGTGTGTCTCGAGCTGCCGCTCCCCGTACTGGCTGGTCTTGACCGTGAGGCAGCCTTCAAAGCGTGCCGTCAGCTGCTTGAGCAGCCGTCCCTTGGCCTTCCGATATTCCTCCGCTCCAGGATAGCGTCCGGTTGCAAGCTCGTAGATCTGCTGCACCTCGGGAGTTGTGTAGCTGCGCAGCAGCCGGTTGAAGCCGATGTTGACATGAAACGATGAATTGGCCGTCGTGATCTGCGCCAGATGCTTCACATAGCGCACCACCATGTCGATCTCGGTCGGCTGCCCCGCCTGTTCCTGCCACTTCTCGCACGCTTCCGACTCGAGACATACCAGCCACTGCAGGGTGTCGTCCACCGGGCGGCTGATGCGGCGGATCATCAGCCCCGCCTTGCGCCCGCGCCAGTAGGCGCGGCGTTTCTCGCGACTGCGCTGGGTGGCGAGCTTCTCGAGCGCCCGCGCCAGGCACTCGCGAGCCATCGAGCGGTCCGTCAGTATGAAGTACGAGAGCTGGAATGCGCGCTCCCATAAGTCTTCGTTCGCCTCGCCCGCGTTCACCCGACGGCTGCTCCTCTTGAGGACGGTGATGGACGCCAGCTGCTAGCGCCAGTCGCCCTCGAGCTGAAAGGCTGCCCAGAAATAAGGCGAGCTCCACTTGCTGTCCTGGCGCACCAGCCGCTGCGCCGCCCGCAGCGCCGCCGCAGGGCTCAGTCGATTCTGCTCCAGGCCCTGGTAGAAATGGCCCATCAGCTGCGCTGTGACCTCGTCATCCACGCTCCACAGGCTCGCCATCACGCGGGTGGCGCCGGCATACATGAAGCCACGCACCAGCCCGATGAGTCCTTCGCCGTCAACCTCCTGGCCGAGGCCGGTCTCGCAGCCGCTCAGCACCACCAGCTCGGCGGGGAGATGGAGACCGTAGATCTGCTCCAGACCGAGGAAGCCGTTCTGCGGCCGTCCGCGCCGGTCGAACAGCGAGAGTACGAGCCCGGAGCGTTCCGGATGCGCACTGTCCGAGAGCGCGTGCGTCGCGAAGTGCACGACCCTGTATTGCGCCAGCTGTCGGCTCAGCGCCGTCGCGCGGCTGGCTTCGAAGTCCAGTGCCTGCAGGCCGTCTCCCGCAGGCGTCGCTTTCATGATCTGCGCGGCTTCCACGCGCGTCCACGGCAGCCGGTCAAGGTACGTAGCCGCACCGGGCGACGGACGTCGCAACGCTGCGAACAGGGGTCGGTCCGGCTCAGGCAGTGGCAACTCGTATGCCGCGTCACTGCGTCCGGTACGCCTGATCCGCTCATCCCGACTGTCGAACACCGGATCTGCCAGCACCGCAACCGCCTTCGGAGGCGGTTGACGCTGCAGCGCCTGGCGCCGCAGCTCGGCCAGTACCGAAGCCGATGGCAGCAGAACCACCTCGTGTTGCTCGACGAGCGGCTCATCCCCGCCGCGCAGCGCTCCGGCACGGCAGCAGTCGGTCTGTCCCGCGGGCACAGGCAGCGCCGCGAACGGCACAAACTGCAAGGCGCCGTCGCTCACGATCACCAGCCGCCGGTCCTGCAGCAAGCCAGCCACGGGCTCCAGCACGAGCCGGGAGAGCTCCCGCGCCGCCGCTGGATAGGCCTCCTGTGCTGCCATGAGTCGAGTGCGTCGCTGGGTATCCGTTTCCTTCACGGCCAGGCCGCGGGCGGTCAGCAGCTCGCGCAGCCTTCCTGCTGCCTGCTCGATCCTTGCACGGCCAGGCAGACGATGAACTTCGATCATCGTACGTGTCACGGCCCAAACATAGCTGGCGCCCGGGCCCAGCGAGTACTCGAGCAGCAGCGTGCGGTCATCCAGCAGCGACTGCACCTGCGGTCCGCTCAGGGTTCTCGGGTGCGTCAAGCCGGCATAGGCAGGGTTGCGGAGCTCGATCTGATCCTCGGTTCGCTCATAGCCGTCGCGCAGCTCGGACAGCCGGCTATCGACCTCCGACAGCTCGGCATCGGTGTGCGGCGCATCGAGCAAGCGGATGCGGAAGCTCGATTTGGCGTCGATCTCCTGCTGCAGAGACAGCTTCGCCCTGTCGAGCTCCTCCTCCCCGCTACCACGCACGGCAACTCGCGCGCTCGCCAGCATTTCCAGCAGGGTCCTGGCGCGGGCGCGCTCCAGCACGCGTAGCGCCGGCTCGGGCCTTCCCAGCGTAACGAGCAGACCGGAGTAGATCTTGTAGTTGTCTTCGTACCGGGCGCGAAACACCGAGCGGGTGTCGGCAGTGCCGCCCAGATTTGCCGTCAGCTGATCCAGGACCTCGAGTGCCTGCGCGTAGGTGCGTGCGGCGGCCGTGCTCTTGTGCTCTTGCAGCAGCAAGGAGGCCAGTTGCAGCAGCACAGCGGCATGTGCCCGGGTGCCGGGGATCTTGCGCTCATCGATGGCGAGCGCCCGGCGGGAATACCTCTCGGCCTCGACCAGTTCGCCCTCGCGCCGCGCCACCTCGGCGAGGTTCTGCAAGCTGCCTGCCTCGCTGGGACTGCCGTGTGCCAGGGTTTCCCGGATGGCGAAGGCCTTGCGGTAGTATTCCTGGGCTGCAGCCGGCCCACTGCGCCGCATCGCCACATCGCCAAGGTTGGACAGCACCGCGGCGACTTGCATGCTGTGAGGGGAATTCTTCTCGAGCAGCTCGAGCGCCAGCTCGAAGTATGCCTGCGCAGCCGCGAGATCCCCGCGGCGGCCCTTGAGCAAGCCCTGCCAGATCAGGCTCTGCGCCAGCGCCGAGCTTCCCGGAGCGAGCCTGCGCCGCAGCCGCAGTGTTTGCTCCAGGTAACGCTGCGCGAGGTCCAGATCCTCACGCATCCAGGAAACGATGCCCAGGTCTTGCAGGCTGTCGGCGACCGCCAGGCTACGCGGGACCAGGCGCTGCTTGATCTGCAACGACTGGCGCTCGCAGAGCTCTGCCGCCGCCAGATTGCCGCGCTCCCGCGCGAGGGTGGCCAGATCAGTCAGGGTGGCAGCGAGCTGAACGCTGCCGGGTGCCAGGCGGCGCCGCAGCTCGAGTGCACGCAGGAAATACTGCTCGGCTTCCTGCAGATCCCCATGGCGGTCGGCGATCCTTCCAACAAACGAAAGAGTGTTCGCAAGTCCAAGGCTGTCGTTCGGGAGTTGCTCGCGGATCTGCATGGCGCGGCGAAAATACTCCTGCGCTGTCTGCGAGCAGCGGAGCTCATCGCACGCGGTCGCGAGACCATCGAAGACATTCGCCAGATCTGCCGGAGCGAGCGCATCGCCGATCTCAAGCGCTGCGCGAAAGTAGGCTTCTTGCCGCACCACCTCGCCGCGACGGCGCGCGAGGCCTCCGAGGGCGATGAGACTCTGAGCGACCTCCCGGCCGCCCGGAGCCAGCGCGCGCCGCATGCGCAACGCCCTTTGCATGTATGTATTCGCCTTGAGTAACTCTCCCTGCTGCAGAGCCACCAGCCCCAAGGCGT
>Ga0123356_10008794_pt1 | contig 10002 bp, 8 predicted proteins | sample TergutEmb28metaG_2_FD_92546 | JGI IMG/M metagenome (GOLD analysis project Ga0123356, IMG submission 92546) | Embiratermes neotenicus P3 segment gut microbial communities from Petit-Saut dam, French Guiana - Emb289 P3 | ecosystem: Host-associated > Arthropoda: Insects > Digestive system > Gut ... | reverse complement strand
GACGTTTGATTGTGCAATCCGATGAGCGTTTTGAGCAGGACAGTTTTCCCACAGCCGCTTTCGCCGATGATCGCAAGCATTTCACCCCGACGTACCGAAAACGAAATGTCCCGAAGAACCCACTGGTTTTCGAATTGGACACTAACATTTTCGACATTGAGGATCGTTTCCATCTCCATTTTTATTTCCGAAGCCATCTGACCAGCGCACGGTAAAGAACCTTCGGTTCTATTGGTTTCGATACGTGATCGTCCATGCCTGCCTCCAAACACAATTCCCGGTCGCTTGACATTGCGTTCGCCGTCATTGCCAATATCGGAATGCTGCTGAACCGCGAGTCAGCACGAATGACTCGTGTCGTTTCAAAACCGTCCATCTCCGGCATCTGAACATCCATCAAAATCAAATCGAATTTTTGCTTCTGCAATAACTCAATGGCAATACGACCATTCTCCGCCACCGTTGGCACAAAACCTTCAATTTTGAGCAACTCCGTGGCAACCATCTGGTTGATCTTGTTGTCTTCCGCTAACAGAATTTTTGCTCCCCGAATGGAATTGGGAATATCGACATCCAGTTTACTAAGAGACAAAACTTGGCTGCTCAGCACTTTTTTCTCTTGAAGCAACTTTTTCTTGTGTTCTGCCGTCATGGACACGACGTTGAACAAATCCCCCGCGATCACCGGCTTTTTAAGGATATGCACCGAATCTTTGATGTCCAATTCATCCAATACCGATTCTAACTCTGGGTGTTCGGCAACAACACACACAGGCATCGGTTCCAAACATGCTTCCAGCAACATCGTGTAGATCGGAATGAAATCCTTTCGTAAGTCCGAAAAATCGAAGACAATAAAATCGACCGCTGTGATTTTTCCCGATTCCAGAATTCTTTTGAACTCCGCCGGGTCCGCTCCGACTCGATAGACCTTTACTCGCAGCAACTCAATGTAGTGCTGCATGGTGATCTGCTCCCGTTGACAATCGCCGACCAGTAATGCATCGGTTCGGATTTCAGTCGTTTCATCAACCGTTACGATTTCCCCTTCCAGCGGTATGCCGAATCGGGCAGTAAACGCAAACGTTGTCCCTTTGCCCGGCTCACTGTGGCAGAAAATTTCGCCGTGCATTGCCTCGGCGATTCGTTTGGCGATGGCTAAACCGAGTCCGGTTCCGCCGAACTGACGTGTTGTCGAAGCACTGGCTTGAGCAAATGGCTGGAACAATCCCTGTACCTGAATGGGAGTCATCCCTATTCCCGTGTCCGTTATGGAAAAACGAACAACAATAGATAAAATGTCCATCTCGATAACTTCGATGTTTAATCGAACGCTCCCCGACTCGGTAAACTTAATTGCATTTGTCAGCAGATTCAATATGACCTGATGCAACCGAACAGAATCTCCCATGACGGTCAGCGGCAACTTTTCGTCCACGTCGACTTGAAGTTCCAGATTCTTTTCCCGGGCAGGCACGGAAACAGTAGCAGTAACGTCGGAGAGCACTGATCCAATGGAAAATTCCCGATATTCCATGACCATCCGTCCTGCCTCTATTTTGGAAAAATCGAGAATATCGTTGATGAGACGCAAGAGAATGTGTGCCGACTGCTGGGCTGTTTCGATGTACTCCGTTTGCTGTTCCGTCAACGGAGTCAGAAGCGCAAGATGAGTTAAGCCGATGATCGCATTCATTGGAGTCCGAATTTCGTGACTCATGTTGGCGAGAAATTCGCTCTTGGCTTTCGTGGTGGATTCGGCTAATTCCTTAGCGGCTTTCAATTCGTGTTCCAGCCTTCGGCTTTGTGTAACATCGACAAGCCAAACGATTTTTTCAGTGCCGTCATCCCTCTCATCAAAGCAAAGGATGTACGCAAGCATTTCCTTGGGGTCGCCGAACCGAGGGCGAATCGTAATGGGTACCCAAGAGACGACTTCGTTTTCACCGGTTTCTCCGCACAACCCCTCTGCCATTTCCGGGTCGGTGATAAGCGAACTGAACGCATCGCCAATCTTTACGCCGAGAAAATTACTCATGAAAGGGGTTACGAATGTAAACTGATCGTTCAACAAAACGGCAAAACAGATGGGACAGGAACGGAGGATGCTGGTCATCCGAAGGTGTTCGGTAGTCAAATCGCACTGAACTTGTTTTTTGTGCAGGGCTTGCTGCAAGTCCCGAAGGTCATGGAGATAGACAATAAAAAATTCGTTACCGTCCAAACTGTGCCGAAGACAGGTTACTTCAACATGGATCGGCGTGCCGTCAATGGTTTGGTGTTGCCACTCAAAAACAATCCTTTCATCAATGCTGGCATGCGAAACGATCCCTTTGAAATAAATTTCCGAAGAATGACCCGTCGGCTGAATCGGCGGGGAGAGGCGGTCCCAGTTGTCGAAAACTTCTTTGGATGTGTTGAGACCGAAAAATTGCGGCACACTAGGGCTACATTCGATTCCGTTGCCTTCGATGTCCCAAAATATGTATCCGAGCGGCATCGTGTCTTTTACGAGTCGATCAATGATTTCGGGAGAAAATGCGGGAGAATTGCCGGTCATAAACGGAACTGCCACAGTCTAGCGGACACTACCCATTTTACCACGCGGAAAAAGAAAGAACAGGGACACACGCTCAGGCTTCTTCGGGATCAACGTCGAACAAACCCCGTTTGCGGGGAATCAACCGACAGAAAAACGCACCGGCAAAGTACAAGCCCGTAAGTGGAACCGCCATGAGGAGCATACTGCCCGGGTCGCCCGGGGTCAGAAGCAGGGACAACACGAAAATCACCAAAATCGCAATCCGCCACCGGGAAATGTACTGCTGATACGAAAAAATCCCGACCCGCTCCAAGACGAACATCACCAGCGGTAACTGAAAACTAACACCGAAGCCCAACGGAAACAGCAGCGCGAAACTGATCCACTCGCTAATCCGAAGATCAGGTTCTACGTTCATCCAAGAATTGAAAAAGAAAAGAAAATCAAGCACGAACTGGAACACAAAGAAAAACGCAAAGAATGCCCCGCCGATGAACAGCAAGACGCTGACCGGTATGAAATAATAGACGTACTTCTTCTCATGCGGATACAATCCGGCTGCAATGAATGTCCATATATGATAAATCACAAACGGCGAAGCAATGACCAGACCGGCAATGAAAGATGCAAGCAGGTATAATTTGAACATTTCATAAGGGTTCAGTGCCTTCATTTTGGTGAGTTCTTCGGTTTCCCTAAAAAAATGCACCCGTTCCGGCTGTTCGTGAAGTTGCACGTTTTCGTAGATAAGCCCGACTTCTCTCCGCCGTTCGATTCGCTCAATTTTTCGCAGAAGCAAATTATCAATGCTTTCGAGATCGGTTCCTGCGACCGTCGGGTCCGCCAACATTCTTTGCCGGTTCATCACCCGTTCCAGTTCGCCGGGAAAAATCCACAGTGTTTCGCGGACAAAACCGTGTTCCCGCATCCTAGTTTTTATCTCGCTGGAATATCCCTCTTCCAAAAGAACTTTGGCTTCGGCTTCAATTTTCCGTATCGACTGCTGTTCGTGATAAGTTCCGACGGAACGTTGAACGGGAATTTGAATGTACTCTATGAGAGGAGCACCGACGGCAAAGCCGAGTACGGTTCCGATGCCAATGCTGATGAGCGATCTGATGAAACAGAGGCGGAGTTCCTCTAAATGTTCCCCAAAACTCATAGAAGTTTCGGCAAAGAGATCGTCGTCTTTCATCGCGTAAAATACCCAGCCTTTTCAGATTTTCCCTAATTGTAACCGTTTGGAAGGACAAAACAAGGGAAGTTCCTGACCGAGAGAGAAATGAGGGAAGGCGAAAAGATTTTTCCGGCAATGGCTGTGAGAAAACGTCTTTGAAAACGATGCACTACCGCCCTTGAACGCTATCTGTCCTTCTAGCAGGAATAATCTGCGTCCCCGAAGGACCTATTCCCGTTGTTTGCACGATTACGTCGCCATCCTTTGCCCAAATGTAGTGCGGAATACCTGCCGGTTCCGTGAAAAAACTGCCCGGCGGCATCGGAATCACCAGACTTTCATCAAATTCTTCGCCGCGCCCGTAGTAACACACGCCTGACAAAACCGTTACCGTACGCGAGTCGGGATGAGTATGCGGCATTGTCTTTGCTCCATGCGGAATAAGCGTTCGGGTAACATAAAGTCCTTCGGTTCTTGGATCGCCAAACAACGTTACCGTTCGTGATGCTCCCGGCGGCATTTCCGGGAAGTTTATGTCTTCCGGCAACCAAAAAAGCGAAGGCATTTCCGTTGCTGGCGGTGCCGGATTGGAAGGTACGGGCGTTTCCGGTCTTGGCGGAGTAACTTGCCGCTGTACCTGTGGTGCTTGCTGTCTCTGTTGCACCGGTGCCGCCTGACGCTGCGGGGATTGTTGAGGCGGTGCGTAGGGTCGCCGGACTTGTCCGCTAAATAAAAAGACAGAAACGACTGCTACAAAAACCACCACAAAAAACGAGGACCGCACCATCAAACTCACTCCTAACCATCAAGTTCCATCCGTAGTGTACGTTTTTTGCCGCAATGTGTCAACGGAAAATTCACCATAATCGTTAAAGTTTCCCCAAATTAACGCCGACTTATAGCCTCCGTGGAGAACTTATAGACAGATTGAGCCCATGAAATCCTTAAAAAACATCTTTGTCGTCCTCATTTCCGCCTTGTTTCTTGTCCCATCGGCTTTCGCACAGTCGGGAACCATCGCCGGCACGTCAGCACTGTTGGCACCGAGTGGCAGACCAATGACGATGCAGCAGGCTTCGCTGACCTATCAAGCCGCACCAAGACCTCGCACGTTCCAAGTTGATGACATCATTTACGTCCACATCAAAGACAGAAGAATGCATAGCAATACCGCCAATAATCAACGCCGAAAACGAATCGAAACCGAAGCAAGCATTACCGCTTGGTCGAAAATTGCCGGTCTGTTCAAACTGCCCGTGGCGGCATCCAGTGCAGCACTACCGGAAATCGGCGGTGCCATTGACCACAACACACGAAATCAAGGACGGCTGACCCGCGAAGAAACGGTGGAATTTTATATCCCGTGCCGAATCACTGACATTCGAGACAACGGCAATCTTGTCATTGAAGGCAATCGCAGTTCCAGGCTTGGAGAAGAGGGTAGTATTATCACCGTTACCGGCATTGTTCGTCCTGATACCATTGGACCGGATTTCAGGGTCGAGTCCAACCAGGTTGCAGAATTGAACATCAACGAGATTCCGAGCGGCAACGTATATGACACCGTCCGCCGCCCCTGGGGGACACGATTTATTGAGCAGTTTAAGCCGTTTTAAGAAATATCGCCCCCTCTCCCAAAGGGAGAGGGGACTACCGGCGGGCTTACGCCTCCGCTCCGAACCTCTAACCCCCCAAAAAACACATGTCCAAAACTTTCAACCTTACTTTTGTTTTATTAGTTTTCCTTCTTGCGTCCGGTTCGGCAATGGCGCAACTTCGGGTGGAACACTATGTCCGTATCAAAGGGCAAGAACCAACCGAGATTCGTGCTTATGGCATCGTCAGCGGTCTGAATGGTACTGGCGATGATGCGAGGAACTACTCTCCCGCCGCCCACGCAATTATGCGGCAACTTGCCGGAAGCGGCATGCATGTGCCCGGCTTGGACGCAAGAGGACTCGGCAACGCCAGAAACAACGCGCTCGTTGTGGTAATAGCCACGATTCCCGGCACCGGAGCAAGGAGCGGCGATTTGCTTGATTGCACCATTTTTGCAGTCGGTGGGGCGACCAGTTTACAGGGCGGCATATTGGACATGACAACACTCACGACCCCCTTGAAGCAAGACGAAAATGCACTGGTTCAAGGGATGGCATCGGGAAGAGTTACCATCGAACAGGAATCCTCGCCAAACGTTGGACGGGTTGTCAATGGTTGCCGATTGACTGCTGATTTTATGCACCCGTTTATTGAACACGGCTTGATGACGCTTGTGATTAAAAGGGAGCATGCTAGTCCCAATATGGCACGCATCATTGCGGAAGCGATCAACAATAACCCGGAATTTCAGACGGCGGGATTACAGCCAGCCATAGCGATCAACTCCCATTCCGTAAGTGTTCGGGTGCCAACGACGGCTTTTGGAACTCCGATGGATTTCGTGGAACGTATATTGCAAGCCCCGCTTTTGGATGTTCCGATGACTGTGCCGCGTGTATTGATTAATGAGCGGGCAGGCACCATTGCGATTGGCGTGGATGTCGAAGTGCGACCGACGTTGGTAACTCATCGAAACTTCATAGCGGAGATACCGCCGCAGTTAGCCCCCGATGAAGAGGAAGAGTTTCCGCAACAGTTCCTCGGCATTGACACCGACACAAGGTTCCGCCAGATGAATGGTGAAAACGTAATCAATATGAAATTGCTGGCACTGCAAGCGAATCTGAATGCTCTCCGTGCGACACCGCAGGAGGTGATCGACATTATCAAAATCCTGCATCAGCAAGGTGCGATTGTGGGGGAAGTCGTGTTTGTAGATTAAGGAGTAAAACAGAGCCGCAATCGTAAGATTGCGCACGAGCGGGGGGTAGATTGCCCCGGTAATCCCCATCGAACAATAGCCCCAGTGGCAATAGTATTTACAAATAATCGCCCTGTAAGGGCATGGTATTTTAGCCCGGGGCAAGGCGTACTCGCCGCCGCCCCGGGTAAGAAAGCCCCCGACCAACCTGCCGCCCTGTAAGGGCAAGGCAATGCTGTGGTTCCCTTGCCCTTACAGGGCGGAAAAGGAGAAAACATTTTTACAACAAAATCACAATGACAATCAAAAGCAACCCTCTCCCAGAGGGAGAGGGGATTACCGGGAGGCGTAAGCCCCCCGCTCCTACATTCTAACTCCTAACTTCTAACTCCTTCCCATGATCAACTCAATCACCAATCAAACGCTCACCTACGCCACACAGGCGGCAACGGATTCGCTTACCAGAGTACCGCAAGTGCTGCCGCAAAATGAGGCTCTGGACGTGTACGAACGCTCCGATGGCACGACGGCAACGCGGTTCGATATTGCCGAACAACCGAAAACGGAAACGATTGCCGACGCACAAGACAAGCAGTTTCGTGAATTGTTGCACCAATTTATCGGTCAAACACTAATCGGACAGATGCTGAAATCCATGCGGACAACGCAGGAAAAGAATCCCTACTTTCACGGCGGACATGCAGAGGAAATGTACCAAAGTTTGCTCGACATGGAGTTGACCGACCAAATGACCAAGGCAACGTCAAGGACGTTGAGCGAACCGATGTACAAACTGATGAAAGCACCGCAGGTGAGGTAGTGCCCTTTACTTTTCCCCCAGTTCAAAATACAATAGTGGTGCAATGCTCGGATGCGTTGTGTTTGTGCTATGAACCTGGACAACCTGCTTTCTCAAACATGTCCTTGGCTTCTCGGTAATGGCGAGGAGAATGACATCGTGATTTCTTGCCGGATTCGGCTTGCACGCAATCTCGTTGGCTTTCCCTTTCCGACCCGGGCAACGGAACAAGACCGGCGTTTGGTCCGGGATACCGTCCAGCAAGCCGCCGCTGAACTCTTTGCCGAGAACGATTATCACTTCGTCAACATCCAAACGCTTTCCCCATTGGACAGAGAATATCTGTTGGAGCGGCAACTGATTTCGCGGGAACTGGTTCAAACGGAACGCACGCATGCCGCTCTCATCGACCGGCAAGAATGCTTTTGCGTGATGGTCAACGAAGAAGACCATTTGCGGATTCACGCCACGGCAAGCGGACTCGTGCCCCAAAAAGTTTGGGAGCAAATCGACAAAATTGATGACCAACTCGGCAGCAAACTCGACTACGTTTTTCACGAAAAGTACGGGTTTCTGACTTCCTGCGTTACCAATGCCGGGACGGGAATGAGAATCAGCATGATGCTGCATCTTCCCGCCTTGATCGTCATCAACGAGATGGATAAGGTGCTCCGGTCTTTGCAGAAGGCGAATTTAACCGTTCGCGGCTTGTACGGCGAAGGGTCGCAGGTGCTCGGCGACCTTTATCAGATCAGCAACCGGGTTACATTGGGCAAAAGCGAGGCGGAGATGATCGTCAAGATGACCGACTTGATCCCGCAGATTGTCGCGTATGAGCGGCAGGCACGCGATTTTCTCCTCAAAGACCGCCGCGAAATTATTCTTGACCGATGCAGCCGAGCACTTGGAGTGTTGCAAACAGCCCGAACCATCGGCAGTGTGGAAACGATTCACCATCTTTCGAGCCTTCGCCTCGGCATCCACACAGGTTTGCTGGAAGGCGTTGACATTGCAACGGTCAATTCGCTGTTGTTGCACACTCAACCGGCACACCTTCAAAAGATACAAGGGGCAGATACATCGCAAGCCGATCAAGACATTGTCCGAGCAAGTTACATCCGACGGGTTATCGGTGGTTAATCCTTCAAAGTCAGTATCCCGGCTAAATGTTCGGCAACCTCCTTTGGATCATCTGCAAGCAAGAGTGCCGAACTTACCGCCACCCGACGAATGCCCGTCTGCAAGACTTCATCCAACCGATCCTCCGTAATGCCGCCAATCGCAAATGCAGGAACCACAATCTCCGCCGCTACTTCCTGCAAATACTCCAATCCCGGAAACTGCGAAAATTCTTTCGTTGCCGACTCAAAGACCGGTCCCGCTCCGATGTAGTCCGCTCCATCCAACACTGCTTGCCGGGCTTGCTCAATCGAATGCGTCGAAACGCCGATCAACATCGTGCCGACAATTTGACGAACCAGTGCGACCGGCAACTCTTCCTGTCCGACGTGAACGCCGTCCGCACCGGCAAGCACTGCCAAGTCGGGTCGGTCATTCATAATGAATAAAACATCACGTTCCGATGCCGCTATGCACTCTTTTAGTATTTTACTTCGGGCAAGGAGCGTTCGGTCATCCGCCTGCTTGTCTCGAAGTTGAATGATGTCCACCCCGCCTGCGATAATGGCGGTGATGAATTGCTCGAATGTTGATTCATCGGGTCGGGTATCGACGAGGGCATATAAGACGGCAGACGGCAGACGGCAGACGGTAGCAGGGGGTATTTTTGTCATAAATTTCTATTTTTTCAATTCCGTCATTACGCCGGAGTACCGGCACCGTTACGAAACGCCCTTCTTTTTCTTTCTCCACAGTTCGACGAAATAAATCATCACAAAAATCGCACCAACAAGTATGAGAACCCAAAAATGCAATGCCCCAATGATAAACCAAAGGAAACCATCCCAGCCGCTTTTGATTGCGTCTGCGGATTCGGAAAAGAAAAAGGGAACAGCAGTCTCTTGTACCTTTTGGTAATAGGCAACATTCAATGTACTAAATGCGATCCTGTCATTGAGATACCTCATGCGTCCTTCAACGGATTCAATTTCTGTCTGTAATTTTCCGATTTCTCTTTCGATGTTGAGAATTTCTTCAACCGTTGTCGCCCGCTCTAACAGTTCCGTGTACCTGTTTTGAAGTTCCTTCTTGGTTTTTGTTCGAGCGGCAATATCAATGTATTCCTCGGTTACATCAAGCACCTCAATAATTTTGCTGTCAAGTTTTTTAACGTTTTCAGAAATAGTTTCCAAGAGCAAGTCAAATTTGTCGGCGGGAACGCGAATAGTTAACTTGTGCTCAATTCGACTGGAATAACTGTCAACTTTTTCATCGGAGATGTAACCGCTCAATTCTTGAACTGTTCGCGCAATCAAGGATTTTGTTTCGTTGACATCAGCCGTTTCAAATCTTATGTTTCCCTGCTTGACGATCTTTCGCTCTACCGTTTCTACTCTATCGGATTCTTGCGAGTGCATCTCTTTCACGAGGTTGCTACCCTGTATGCGACGTGCGGCTTCTCGTGATGACTGAACGGCAGGAAGCAACAATGCACACAATACACCGATGATCGTCAATACAACGAGAAGTTCAACAAGGGTAAAGGCGTAGCGTTTCATGACTCT
>Ga0123356_10008793_pt1 | contig 10004 bp, 9 predicted proteins | sample TergutEmb28metaG_2_FD_92546 | JGI IMG/M metagenome (GOLD analysis project Ga0123356, IMG submission 92546) | Embiratermes neotenicus P3 segment gut microbial communities from Petit-Saut dam, French Guiana - Emb289 P3 | ecosystem: Host-associated > Arthropoda: Insects > Digestive system > Gut ... | reverse complement strand
TGGCCGGCTGATCACCGCCGCCGGCGGCCGCGCTGTAACCGGACGCCCCGCCCCCAGCACACTGGTGCGGACCGGCTCAGCTGCTACCCCGTGGGTCACCGGCGCCCGCGCTATCTCGCTCGCATCGACGCGCATGATGTTCGCGGCCACCGGCCGTGCATTCACAAACGCATCCTGCGACACCACCGTCACGCCCCCCGTCACACGCTGGTTCACATACGTGATGTTGTTGATCGTCGCGCTCCGGTTGACGATCACCGTGTTGTACACATTGGTGACCTTGGTGACGTTCACGGTTGTGTTGGTGACGTTGATGTTATTCATGTACGTCCGGCTCACGTGGTATCCGGGAACGTAAACTTCTCCGGGAGCCAGCGGGAACCAGCCCACTCCAACACCCGCTGAGAAGCGGAAACCCGGCCCACCGCCCACGAACGCCACCAGGGCCGGCGCCCACACCGGACGCACCACCACCGGTCCAGGCACCCAGAACCATGAGTTATTCACGAACGCCCAACGGCCATAGTGGAACGGCGCAAATCCCCAGGGCTCGTCTTCCACCCAGGTCCAGCCCCACGGCCCGACATAAACCCAATGACCGAAGCGGTACGGAGCCCATCCCACGACGATCCCGCGCGGCCGCCAGCACGGACCATACCCGGCGACATAGCTCCAGTCACCGTATTCGTCGAGATCCTCGTAGCCGGTCATCTCGCGCGAAACATAATTCGCCGAGTCGGCCTGGTCCTCGCTCGCGTCACGATCAAAAGCCCAGCCGTCGAAATCATCCTGATCCGGAATCTGGCCGAGATCGTAATCGAGATGATCCGGTGTGCCGGTGAATGTCGCTGCCTGCCCGGCCACGGCGTTGTAGGAGTAACCGCCGCCCACGATATGCCCGCGCCCATGCCAGGTCGTCACCATCGTCTGACTTCCGTCCTGGCGCACATCGATGCGGTATTCACCGGGCTGCAGCAACGTGAAAGCAATATTCGGGGTGTCGATCTCATAGGTGTCGTCATCATCGACGTGCCGCACCCGCACAATCAGCGATCCTTGCGCCAGCCGGATCTGTGTGACATTGTCATCCAGTTCCAGGAATGTAATTCCGGTTTGCGCTCCCAAACGCAGTACCGCCGACCCCACGTGTACTTCCGCGCGCGAATTCTCATCCGCCCACAAATCATCGCCGGTCACCAGCGGACGATTCGGGACCCCGCTGACCCAGTCGTCTTCACCCGCCGGCCGAAACGAGATCGATCCCTCAGAGGAGTTCAATCGCGCGACGCGGCCCGGAGGATCCTGACTGGCATCGTCATAGGCATCGTCTTGCGCTTTGGCTGCAGTTGAGAATTCGAGAACCAGAGCAAAGCCCGCCAGCAGAACAACCCAACGCCACAACTTGCGAGTCGTCATCGAGGTCGCCCCAAGGAGAAATCGATACCGGTGTTTCCAATCCTACGCTCGACAAGTGTAAACACAGCCGGAACGATTTAGTTCTCTGGGGACTCACGAGTGCTTGACCGGAAGGAACTTGAACCAGTCGGGGCTGGGGTGCCAACAAGACAAAAGCGCTTGTCATCCTGAGCGCAGCCAGGGAGGGTATTCCACCTGACGGCAAGAAACGCCGCCCAGGATGACAAGTGCACCAAGGACTGGCGCAGCTCGAGGCTAATTCTGCATCTTAGGCCGCTGACAAGCGTCCACGATCTTCGTGGGGTCAATCGCGTCTTTGTCCACCTGCTCTTCCATGATCTTTCCATCCTTTCCGATCAGGAAGTTCACGCGGCGCGCTGCCCGATACTTGTCGACGTACACTCCGTAATTGCGCGTGACTTCACCACCCCAATCGCTCAGCAGCGGGAAGGTCACTCCAATTTGATCGGCGAAGGCTCTGTTGGCGAATGGACTGTCCATGCTCACACCCAGGACCTGGGTGTCGGTTGCTTCCAGCTTTTCGAGATTCTTCTGGAAGTTTTTCATTTGCTCGGTTCAACCACCGGTAAAAGCAAATACATAGAATGCCAGGACAACGTTCTTCTTTCCCCGATAGTCGCTGAGCTTGACGTCCTTCAGGTCATTGCCCGTGAAATACTTCAACGAAAAATCCGGAGCCATGTCACCTACTTTGGGCATGCTCTGCGCAAACATCGGACTGGTTGTAGCAACTGCGCCTGCCAACAGCATTGCCGCCATGAGCAGGCTCGCGAATCTGGTTTTCATGTAGGCTCCCCCCACGGGAGTACCGTGCCAGCATACCTCGCGGCGATGTGCAAGGTAAAACCCGATGGTGCCGGGTAGCGCCGCCCCGACGGCTACTGGTCCAGAGGCAGCCGGGCAATCTGGCCGCAGTCCCATTGCCCAAAGCCCGCGGAAAACAGTACATTGCAACAAGACAGTCCTCGTCAACGGGGGACTGCAACGAAGCAATGGCCATCGCCACTCTAAACGACATCTTCTTCACTGCCGTCGAACGCAACCTCGACAGGGTCATGCTCTACCACGAAGCCGGAAAGTGGCTTCCCGTCTCGTCTCGCGAGCTCAGCCAACGCGTCGCCCGCACCGCCCGCGCTCTCCAGGCCTGGGGCATTCGAGGTGGAGACCGCGTCGGCATCCTCAGCGAAAACCGCCCGGAGTGGTCGACCGCCGACCTGGCTATTCTTCTGCTCGGCGCAGTCACGGTTCCGCTCTACACGACTTTGACCGCCGACCAAACCGCGTTCCTGCTGAATGATTCCGGCTGCCGCGTTATTTTCGTTTCCTCCGATCGCCATCTGCGCAAAGTGCTATCCGTTCTGCGGAAAACGCAGATCGAGAAACTGGTCGTCATGGACACGCTGGCATTCAACGGCGACCTGGCGCCTTTCGCCGACAAGTGCGCGACCGGGCGGGAGATCATGCTCGAGGGCCCGGGCGATCTCGGACCGGAACTCGAAGGGAAGGCCCGCTCCGTCGCCCCCGACAATCTGGCAACCATCGTCTACACCTCCGGCACGACCGGCACTTCCAAGGGTGCCATGCTGACCCACGGAAACATCGCCTCCAACATTGAATGCTCCATGGTCGGATTCGACATGCATCCGGGCATCGTCAGCATCTCGTTCCTGCCTCTCTGCCACATCACTGCGCGCCACGTTGATTTGTCCATGCTCTACCACGGAGTGACGCTGGCATACTGCCCGTTCATCGAGCGCCTGCCGGAAGCTTTGCTGGAAGTAAAGCCCTCGCTCTTCGTTGCGGTCCCGCGGGTCTACGAGAAGATCTACGCCCAGGCCGGACAAAAAGCCCAGGCATTCCACAAGCAGGCAATCTTCAACTGGGCCCTGTCGGTGGGGGAGAAACACAAACCCGAAATCCTCGCCGGGAAAACACCGGCATCCGTCAGTTGGAGCCTCGCCAACAAGCTGGTCTTCTCGAAAATCCGTGAAGGCATGGGAGGCAAGGTCGACACCTTCATCTCCGGAGGCGCTCCTCTGGGCCGCGAACTCGCCGAGTGGTATGCCGCCGCAGGCATCCGCATCCACGAAGGGTACGGCCTCACCGAAACCAGTCCGGTCATCGCCGTCAACACGCCCGTGAATCATCGCATCGGCACCGTCGGCAAAATTCTCCCCAACCTCGAAGTCCAGATCGCCGAAGACGGTGAAATCCTGGTCAAAGGCCCGTCGGTTTTCACGGGCTATTGGAATCGCCCCGAAGAAACCAGGAAGGCGCTGGAGGATGGCTGGTTCAAAACCGGCGACATCGGCCACATCGACGCCGACGGATACCTCTCGGTAACCGACCGCAAGAAGGATCTCATCAAAACTTCCGGCGGGAAATTCATCGCCCCGCAGCCGATCGAAAACGCTCTCAAACTGAATCCTTACGTCGGGGTCGCCGTCATCCTCGGGGACCGCCGCAAATTCCCGGCCGTCATGATTTCCCCGGATTTCGCCTCCCTGGAGGCCTGGGCCCGCTCGAACGACATCGCATTTGCCTCGCGCGCCGACCTGGTTTCCAACCAGAAGGTGCAAAACCTCTATGCGGGAATCGTCGGAACCATCAACCAGAATCTCGCCCGCTTCGAGAAACTGAAGCGAGTCATGCTGGTCCCGGACGAATTCACCGCCGACAACGGAGCCCTCACACCTACGATGAAACTCCGCCGCCGCGTGATCGAAGACCGCTACAAAAAGCAAATCGACGACCTCTATGCGCAGGCGGAAGCCGCCACTGTGACGTAATCTGCGTTGCTTGGGCCCATCGTCACTCAAACTGCAGCGGCCTGAAATAGGGACGTTTCTCCAAAGGTTTCCTGCACGCGCAGTTGCTCTGGTTGTTTCTGGTGGCGGGCGTTTCCCTTTTCACCGGTGGACGAATCATGCACGAGGTCTACAACGTAAATGGCCCCCTCGCGGAGGTCATGGGAACTGAGCTGCGGTGGTGTGCGGCTATTTCACGGCGAGAGATCGATTCATTACAATACTTTCATGTTGGACTCATTGATTATTGCCGGACGATCCTTCCGCTCCCGGCTCATTGTTGGCACGGGAAAATACAAATCATTCCAGGAAACCGCGCGCGCGCTCGAAGCCAGTGGCGCGGAAATGGTCACGGTGGCAGTGCGCCGCGTCAATCTCGACCGCGGCAAGGAATCGCTGCTCGACTACATCGATCCCAAGAAGTATTTCCTGCTTCCAAATACCGCCGGGTGTTATACGGCCGACGAAGCCGTCCGCGCCGCGCGCCTTGGCCGCGAAGTCGGACTCTCCGATTGGGTCAAACTGGAAGTCATCGGCGACCAAGCGACGCTCTATCCCGATGTGCAAGCCACACTCGAAGCCACGCGGGTGCTGGTGAAAGAAGGTTTCACGGTACTTCCCTACACCTCCGACGATATCGTGTTCGCCAAGCGTCTCATCGACGCCGGCGCAGCCACGATCATGCCGTTGGGCGCTCCCATCGGCAGCGGCATGGGCATTCAGAACCAAGCCCACATCCGCATCCTGCGCGAGATGATCAGCGAGGTTCCGCTGATCGTCGACGCCGGAGTGGGCACAGCCTCCGACGCCGCAATCGCCCTGGAACTTGGCGCCGACGCGGTCCTGATGAATACGGGTATCGCGAACGCGCAGGACCCGGTGCTCATGGCCGAGGCGATGAAGCATGCAGTGCTGGCAGGCCGCCAGGCCTATCTTTCCGGTCGCATGCCGAAAAAGCTGTACGCAACGGCCAGTTCCCCGCTCGAGGGCGTGGTCCGCTAGAAAAATTTGGGGCTAACGATTCGCTGCGGTCGCGGAAGTCGAACACAAGGTGGAGGGGGAGGAATTCGAAACCACAGAAAAGAAGAAAGCCGCAGAATCCAGGAGGAATCTGCGGCTCTTTCCGGAGAAATCAAAGCATCTTTACGCTTTCCACCTTCATGGAATCTTTGTCCATGGTGCCAGTGACCGAGACGTGATGTCCCGCATGCGCCTTCAAGGCATCCTGGTTCTCAACCGCGATCACCTTCTGGTCGCTGTCGGAGACGATGACCATCTTCTCTCCCGCAGCGACGCACTTCTTGGTGCAGGCTTCACCAGCCGCGCTGGCGCCTTTCGCCCCGCACTTGGCATCGACAATCCATCCATTGACAGTTGTGCTCTTTCCCATGTCATCGAACGCCATCGCTGACAAAGCAAGCACGAAACCTACGGCAAGACAAACCACCAACATTCTCTTCATGGCCGGTATTCTCCTTTTGAAGCTTCCGTTTGCGGGCCCCAAACCGCAAGCGCGTCTGCACGGGTTACGTACACTCTTCCTGATTCATCCGGTGTGAGGCGAAGAAACTATACCACAGCGAACTCGAGCAGTTGTCATCGAGGCGACGAGTCAAAACTCAGAAGTTGCACCCAAGCAACAGGGTTGTCATGCCGAGTGGAGCCAATGGGGGCAGCGCAGCGTCATGGCGTGGTCGAAGCATACCTGCGATCGCAACGACTGCACCCGTGACCAACCCTATTTTTTCGCAGAGTGACTGGCTACCGGCGCAGGTTTTGCTGGAGCGGGTGCAACATAAATGTATTCGCCCGGTTTGGCGTAACCGAGTTGTTCGCGCGCTTCTTTTTCAATCGCTGTCTGGTCGGTCTTCAAACCTTGAATCTGCTGCGTGTAGCGCTCGTTCTCCTGCTGCACCTGGATAATCTGATGGCGCAGTTCCTGGTATTCAGCGCGCTTTTGCTTGTAGATCACCATTCCATTCGCACCAAACATGACATGCACAAACAGCGATACGGCGAGCAACGTCACCGCGATGGTCGCAATCCGCCGGCGCAGGGTGTAGATGTCAACGACTACCGGACGCACTCGCTCGATCCACGACGCGGCGAAGGCCTCCGCCTGGGGGGCCTGGTCTGCTTCGGTACGCAAACCATCTTCAGGTCGCGGGAATCGCGCCATTCTTCGAGACTGCTTCACAGATATCCCTTCACTCCAAAATCCCATGCTTCGCCGCGGTGCTCAGCTTTTCCAGCCAGCGGTCGCTCCGCGCTCGGTTACACACGTACTACCGGTTCTGTTCCCACGAGTGGTAGCCAACCCACGATCCGTTGTCGAACATGAGCGTCAGTCGGTCCGGGCCCACGAACTGGCTCACCTTGTGTCCGCAGAATTCCCGCGATCGGCCCTTAACTTTTCAGTGAACTTTGACTCGACCTCAGCCGTCAATGGGAAATTCTCCCGCTGTGGAAAAAAGGAACCAACTTTGTCACTGATCGCCTCAACTGTTCCCCGAGTGCTTTTCCTGGTTTGGCCCCTGCGTCCGAGCAGAGCAATCCTCGAAGCACTCCCTGCGTCCAGCGGGCAGAACGTTTCTCCGAGAAAGCGCGGATCGCGGCCCACGATCACGCGCGCCCCCTTCGGGTGCCGCCAAGCCGCATGCCGCGCATGCCTCCGACCGCTCGCTGCGCGTAGGCGAAGGTAAATTCTTCGGCCATCACCGCGCGCCAGCCCGACATCCCAAACTTGACCTGCGTTAGCATGTTGACTCCGCAGGGAAGCTAACAGCCTGCACCTGCCGGCCGGCCGGGTTCCTGCTCGCCAGGCGCTCGGAGCCAGCAGCTAGAAAGCATCCCTCGACGGGTAAATATATGACTGACAAGCGACTCGTCCTTTCCACCGCGGGCGCCGAAGACGAGGCCCGCAAGATTGCACATCATCTCGTCGAGCACCAACTCGCAGCCTGCGTCAACATCGTTCCGCAGATCGAATCCATTTACCGTTGGCAAGGCAAGGTGGAATCGAGCCGCGAGTGGCTGCTTGTGATCAAGACCACTGTCGACAGGTTCGCCGCCGTGCGCGCCGCGATCCGCGAGTTGCACTCCTACGATCTTCCCGAGTGCATCGCCATTGCGGTGGACGATGGCAGCAGCGAGTATTTCGAATGGATCGAGCAGGCGGTGAGAATGAACCGCTAAACCGCGCGTCCGCGCAAGTTGAGCCTCCAATAGTCGAGAAGAAACGGCGGATCGTCCTGCGCGGCCTGTTCGGTCAGCGTCTCCAGGAACTCGGCTCGCATCTCTTCGCCGGGCACGCTGTCCAGATGCCGCCGAAAGATGATGTTGCCAACGAATTCGCGATAGTGCTCAGCGTTATCGAGCAGCGTCGGAGCCTCCTCGAGGGAAGTTTCTACCCCGACGAAGCCGGCGCGTTCGAGCCTGGCGGCCGCTTGTTCCGCGTTCTGGAAAAGCCAGGGCTCTCGGAAGCCCGCGAAGTAACGAGCAAACTTCGGACTCCGTGCGAGAACGTTGGCGCGGCCTCGAAGGCGTGCCAGGTTCGGTCCGCCTCCACACTGGGCTTCGAGCCATCCTCCGGGAAGCAACGCGTCGTGAAGATTTGCGAATAGAAGGTCGTGATCGAGCACCCAGTGGAAAGCGGCGGTGCTCACGATGATGTTGAAAGTGCGATAAAAAGGCAGATCGAGCAGATCGCAGGCAACCACGCTGAGCCGGGTCGAGAAGGCAGCCGCGAGGTGCTCCCAAGCCAACTTGATCATGTTCTCGGAGAGATCGATGCCAACGACGCGGCCGTGCGGCAAGGCTAGGAGCAGCTCGGCGGTGAGACGCCCCGTCCCGCATCCGGCATCGAGCACGACTTCGTCTCCGTGTAACTCAAGTCGCGCGAGAACTTTTTTACCCCAACTGACTTGCGGACCGGAGAGCCGGTGATAGGCGGTGGAGTTCCACTCGCGTGCTGAAGGTTGCCCATCAACCATTTCCTGCCTCAAACACTCGTAACACAGAAATCACGACGCAGTCTCGAGGATCGAACCTGTGGCCGTATCCGTGTAGATCCGTGCCAATCCGTAGCCGAGGATCAAATTGCGTTCAGCGCCTGGTCGAGATCCTCGAGGATGTCGTCGACATTTTCGATTCCAACGGAAATGCGCACGAGACCGTCGGTGATGCCGATGGCTTTGCGTCCTTTTGCGCCGAGGCCAGCGTGCGTCATGGTTGCCGGATGCGAGATGAGCGTCTCGACTCCACCGAGCGACTCGCCGAGTGAGCAGATGCGGACTTTCTTCAGCATCTTGTTCGCATTCTTCAGCGAGCCGGTTTCGAAGCTGATCATCGCGCCGAAGCCGCTCATCTGGCGCTTGGCGAGCGCATGTTCTGGATGGTGGATGAGTCCCGGATAGAAAACGGCTTCGACTTTCTGGTGCTTGCACAGGAAATCAGCGACGATGCGCCCGCTACGGTCGTGAATATCCATACGGGCGGCGAGTGTCTTCACCCCGCGCAAAACCAGCCAGCATTCAAAGGGGGAAAGAATCGCGCCCGACGCTTTCTGCAAGAATGCCAGCTTCTCGGCGTGTTCCTCTTGGGCGCAAACCACGACCCCTCCCAACCCGTCGCTGTGGCCGTTCAGGAACTTTGTCGTGGAGTGCACAACCAGATCTGCGCCGAAGGCGAGCGGTTGCTGGAAATACGGCGACATGAAGGTGTTATCGACGACGAGGGAGACTTTCTTGCGGCGGCAGATCGCGCTGATGTCCGCCAGATCGCTGAGACGCATCATCGGGTTGGTGGGCGTCTCGACGTAGACCATGCGCGTGTTCTTGCGGATCGCGCGCTCGACGTTGTTGGCGTCGCTTGTGTCGATGTAAGTGAACTCAAGTCCGAAACCGGACATCACCTGATTGAAAAGGCGAGGAGTTCCCCCGTAGAGGTCGTTGCCGCAGAGAACGTGATCGCCGGACTTGAGCATGGTGACGATGGCGTGGATTGCCGCCATGCCGCTCGAGAAAACGCGGGAGGCGATTCCGCCCTCGAGTGCGGCGAGGTTTTCTTCCAGGCGCGTGCGCGTGGGATTCGAGACGCGGGAATATTCGTATCCCTTGTGCTCGCCGATGCCTTGCTGGACATAGGTTGAGGTGGGGTAGATTGGAACAGTCACGGCTCCGGTGAGCGGGTCGGGCTGTTGTCCGACGTGGATGGCGCGGGTAGCGAAACCTGGAGGCTTGGGTGACTTCATTTTTGACTTCCGCTTTGGGTGGCTTAGGGAAAAGTCTACCAAAAGAACCTTGGCTGCAATGAGTTGCGGGTAAAATCCTGGTTTCACAAATAACTTGTGGGGAGCTCGATTCGCACAGTCCTTGGACATCCGTCAGGCGGTCGAACGATTCGACCCCGCAGTATTGAGTCCATGGGACTTATGCATCCCTGCCCCCCGTGGCGGTTTCTTGAGCCGACAGCAGCGACGGAAAGCCGGCTTTGAAGCCAAGGCTTTTTGAACATGGTTTTGACCTGTTGAAAAGTACGGGTCGATGGGGATCGTCTTGAGTTGAGTCCAGGGGGGATCCTTCGACCGCGGTCTCGTTGGCTATTGCGGACAACAACTTCGCTCAGGAGGACAGGCTTCCGGCGAGGCCCGCCGCGACAGCCGGCGGGATGTCGGCTACGCCCAAGCCGGCGCTTGACAGACAGCCGGGGGGGCGGCTGTCCCAAATAGATCAGATGCCGCCTTCGAAGATTTTTTTGGAG
>Ga0123356_10008792_pt1 | contig 10004 bp, 9 predicted proteins | sample TergutEmb28metaG_2_FD_92546 | JGI IMG/M metagenome (GOLD analysis project Ga0123356, IMG submission 92546) | Embiratermes neotenicus P3 segment gut microbial communities from Petit-Saut dam, French Guiana - Emb289 P3 | ecosystem: Host-associated > Arthropoda: Insects > Digestive system > Gut ... | reverse complement strand
TCTTGTATAAGCCGCCGCTTTGCCGCAGGCACACAATTAAAACCCTTCAAAATGGGAACAGTAATCGGCGCACACGGCATAGCCATAGTTCCAGTCTACCGAGTAGATGTCTTATTACCAAACGGCATATTATTTACAAACATGGAAGTAGCCGAATTCTTTGGCAACAACGATTTTGACTTCATAATCGGAATGAACATACTCCGCATGGGTGACATGGCACTAACAAACGCCAAAGGCAAATCCGTCTTTTCCTTCCGAATACCACCAGCAGACGAACATATTGATTTCTCGAAATAGAGGAAAAATCACTAAAACAAATAAATCTACAAAAACCCTATAATATCATTGGCATATCTTATTAAATAGGATATTAATATAAAATGAATGTTTACGAAAGTATTATGCAAGGTTTAACCGAAGCCGAAGAATACCAGCAAGGAAAAATCAATGCCCGAAAAACAAAACTAACTGTAAAACCTGCTATTACATTCAATAATAATGATATTAAACACATACGCCAAAGAACTGGATTAAGCCAAGTAATGTTTGCTGGTTCATTAGGCGTTTCACCAAAAACAATAGAAGCATGGGAAAACGGCAGAAACAAACCCGAAGGAGCATCATGCCGCTTACTCGAAATCGTCCGTGACGACCCCGCATTTTTACAACGCTTTCAGGCTGAAGCGAACTAATTTACCAGTATTAAAATCCAGTCATACCATCATAAATTGTCGTTTAACGTTTAAGATAGTGCCAAGAGTGGTGTCAGGCACTGTTTTTCTGCGTTTTTTGTGTTCCAACTTATGTTATAATCCTCTTAATGGCAAATCTTCGTGATAGATTAAAACGTATTCAAGAAACAAAAAAGCTTGAAAAACCTCAGAGTAAGCAGACAACCGCTCAAACTCAAAACGAAGACATACCTGATCTTACAAACAATGGATGGCAGTATTGCGGGTTTAAAGTTTTAAAAAGAGAAGTTAAAAAATCTTCGCCTTTAAAATCTGTAAAATGTTTGCCGGATATACTGCCAATTCTTATTCCCGATTTAAAAAAACAGCAAAAACCTGCACTTGAGGATTTTGTATTTTTTGACCTTGAAACTACAGGGCTTTCAAGCGGCGCGGGTACTGTGGCTTTTTTAGCGGCTTTTGGGAAAGTGGAATCAAATTCTTTGTGTATAACCCAGTATTTATTACTGGATTACCCGGGCGAAAATGATTTTTTGGTAAATGTACTTGAAGAATTTAAAAAAGAAAAAGTAATAGTTACCTTTAACGGCAAGTCGTTTGATTCACAAATTATAAAAACAAGATGTTTAATGAATAGGTTTAAACCGCCGTTATATTGGCATGTTGACCTTGTGCATCCGTCCCGCCGTCTTTGGAAAAGTATAATTCAGGATTGTTCGCAGGGTTCGATAGAAAATAAAATACTCGGTATCGATAGAATCGGCGATATACCCGGAAGTCTCGCTCCGGAAATCTGGTTTGATTTTTTAAAGACAGGAAATTGCGAACGGTTAATAGGTATTTGCGATCATAATATTTCTGATATAACAGGGCTTGCCGCGATTTTAAATTCAATGATTGTAATTGCCGGTACTCCGTTTAAAATAGGTAAGTATAATTACGATATTGAACGCCTCGCGAGGTCTGTTTACGCATACGCCTATGAACAGATGAAACAGTATAAATATGAAAAACCACTGGAATTAATCTCACTTGCATTGGAAGTTTTAGAACCTGATACATTCTGGTATGGTAAATTGGAACGCCGAAAGAAACGATTGATAAAAAAAATAAATTAATATAATATAAGCCATGTACGATTATAAACAACCCTGGAAGATATTAATTTCAGATACTGTAAATTCACTCTTAAGTGAAGCTGGTGTCAGCGAACAGATAACCCCCGAACAGGTAATTGGAGAAAACCCGCCTAATCCAGAAATGGGAGATATCGGTTTTCCTATGTTCGCGTTTTCAAAATTATTACGCAAAGGTCCGCCGCAAATAGCTGTAATCGTACAGGATAAAATAAAACAATTTTTGGAAAAAGAAGGTTCTAAAGCGGCTGTTGAAGCTCAAGGACCATATTTGAATGTAAAAATGGACAGGGCACAAACTTCAAAAGCTATACTTAACGAAGTTTTTAAAGATAAAGATTTTTCTTTTGGAAAACCAAATACCATGAATGGCAAAAAAGTAATGGTAGAGTTTTCCAGCCCAAATACAAATAAACCTTTGCATCTTGGACATCTTAGAAATGACGTATTAGGTGAAAGTGTTTCGCGTATTTTAAAAGCCTGCGGCGCGGATGTACGCAAAGTTTGTATTATAAATGATCGCGGCATTCATATTTGTAAATCAATGCTCGCGTATAAAGAAAATGGTAACAATACGACTCCGCAGTCGCGAGGAGTTAAAAGCGACAGGTTTGTAGGAGATTGGTATGTAAGCTTTAGCAAAAAACTTAAAAGCGAAGTTGATGAATTAATAAAATCCGGGGTTAAAAAAGAAGAAGCCGAAATACAAGCGCCTTCAATGAAAAAAGCCCAGGAAATGCTTCGTAATTGGGAAGCGGGTGACAATGAAACAATGGAACTTTGGAAATTGATGAATAATTGGGCTATAGAAGGAATGAAAAAAACTTATGAACGCACAGGAATTTCTTTTGATAAATATGATTTTGAAAGTGAAACATACAAACTTGGCAAAGATGAAGTTTTAAAAGGATTGGAAAAGGGAGTATTTTTTAAACAGGATGACGGCTCAATCGCGGCGGATCTATCCGAAGAAAAACTCGATAAAAAAATATTAATGCGAAGCGACGGTACGTCAATTTATATAACACAGGATTTAGGTACAGCAATAACCCGTCAAAATGAATGGCCTTTTGAACAGTTAATTTATGTTGTCGGTTCTGAGCAGCAGTATCATTTTAAAGTTTTGTTTGTCTTGTTAAAAAAACTTGGATACACATGGGCGGAAAACCTGCATCATCTTTCTTATGGTATGGTAAACCTGCCCGAAGGAAAAATGAAAAGCCGGGAAGGTACTGTAGTAGACGCCGATGATTTAATTGATTCGCTTAAAGATATGGCGTTAGAAGAAATTCGACAGAAGGGCAGGGAAGAAGCGGTAGGAGACCCGCAAGTTGTCGCGGAAAATATCGCTCTAGGCGCGCTTCATTATTTTTTATTGCAAACAAGTCCTGTAAAAGATATGCTTTTTGATCCAAAGGAATCGCTTTCATTTACGGGAAATACAGGTCCTTATTTACAATATATGGGCGCGCGAATTTCTTCGATGCTCCGCAAAAAAAATGAAGAAATACAAATGGAAAATGAAGAATCGTTTTCATTGCTTACAAGTGATATTGAATGGGAATTAATAAAAATAATCGCGAATTATCCCGCAACGATAAGTGAAGCAGCCGAAAATCTTGATCCTTCAAGTTTTATTGGGTATTTATATGAACTTTCAAAAACATTCAGCCGTTTTTACCATGAATGTCCTATTTTAAATTGTGAAGATCCCAATCTTTCCAAAGCCAGATTAAAACTTGCTTATGCTGTTATGTTGATATTAAAAGATTCATTTCATCTTGTTTGTATGCCGTTCTTGGATATAATGTGATGTTACAATTTTAAACCATTTATTAAAATTTCGTGTGCGAACCGAAGGTTCGAGTTCGTTGTGGTTCGTGGTAAAAATTCTTTATTTAAGGATTTAAAAAAGCAAGTGAAACAGAACCTTGTGTAAAAAACAAAGTTTTATCTTCTGTTTTAATAATACATCTGCCTGCCGGATCAATTCCCTGAAATATTCCTCTTGTTAGAATTTTTCCCGGTTTTTCTATAGAATTAAATACTTTGTCTTCCGCTTCAAAGATAACCGCTTTCGCGTTAATGCAATCCGCGAGAGAATTCCATTCCGACGCTAGATGACGGTTTCCCTGTGTATACGCGGCTTTTGGTTTAAATTCAATTTTTACTTTTTCATATTCATTTAAAATATTTTTTAAAACATTTTTTCTTGATATATGATGCCCGATAATTTCCGCGCAGCTTGTAGCTTTCCCGGAAGGTACAGTGTTATTTATATTTACACCAATTCCTGTTGTAAGCCATGTAATTAAATCACCTTCTCCTGAAATTTCTGTAATGATTCCGGCTATTTTTCTGTGATTAATATAAATATCATTGGGCCAGCGAAGATACGCTTTTTTTCCGCAAATCCCGGAAACACACCGGACAACGGCGATTTGCATTAATAAAGAAAGTTGGGTGTATTCTACAATCGCGAGTTTTGGTCTTTCCAAAACGGAAAAGAATAATCCACCCTGACGTGATATCCAAGATCTGCCGTGTCTTCCTCTGCCTGATGTTTGTTTTTCCGTTGTTATAATACTGCCATCGGCGGCTTTTTGAAGCGCGAGCTCTCTTGCCCTGTCCATTGTGCTGCCGGTATTTTTATAATGATAAAATAGTGATTCTTTTTCACCAAATTCCCAGGGGTATAAAAAATCTTTTTCTTTTTTTGGATCAAGAAGATAACCTGTATCTTTTGTTTCGATTAAATAACCGGATTCAACAAGAGATTGAACATTTTTCCATACAGCGACTCTTGATATGCCAATTTCTTTCGCCAGTTTTGTTCCGCTAAGGGGTTCGCCTTTTTTTTCTCTTAAAGAAGCAAGTATCTTTACCTTGCTAGAAATCATAATAACTCCTTTAAACCATTATAAGGCAAGATATAAAAAAACACACGCCGCCGCTGCCAATAAAACACCGGCTAATAATCGCGCCCAGTACAATTTAAAGTTTACCTCTTTAAAAATAAAAATGCCAATAATAAATGTCCAAAAAACATTAAGCTGAGTTATACTCCAGGCGACAGCGTTAGGTATCATTCTATATGAATAAATTGTTAATAGGGTAGCGCATAAAAACATCGCTCCTGATACAAATGGCAGCCATGTTTTTTTGTTTATTTTAAAAATATCATTTAACCTTTGTTTGGCGGTTGAAGGTTCACTTGGCTTGTTTCCAATTATCATATAAAAAATAACCGAGAATATAATCAAAGAAATTGAATGATATAATAATTGAGCGAATGTAAATCTTTCACCGGTAATCGCGGGTCTTGAAACTATACTGTTAAAAAGAGCGGAAAAACCGAAACATACTCCGGAAAATAACGCGTACAATATTCCCAGTATTTTATTTTTTTTAACACTTAAACCTTCCGGTACATTAAGTCCGTCTGTTATATTTTGTCTGCCAAGTTCAGTATCAGTTTTTACCTGGAAAATTAAGGCTGAACAGAACATTATTGTCATGCCAAACAATAGAAAAAACATCTTAACTAGAGAAGTCATATCGGCAATTATAAAAAGAATTAAAAGAGAGCCAACGGGTCCTTGAATATTTTTCCATTGGTTAAAACGCGTAAGACCTATTTTATCTATGGCTAAATTATACGCAGCCATTCCAAGAACCCAAATAAATCCGCGTAAAACTGTTAATAGATGCCAGGGAGAAAGCAGGTTTTCCGGTTCTTCAAAGCCAAAACCCCAAATAATGGTAATCAAAACAATAGTTCCAAAAAAGTAAGCTATACCCATCCACATTGTATATAGAATTACATTTTGTTTTGAAAACTTTCTTGGTACCGCGTAAACAGCAAAAAGAATACTCACTATTAAAGAAAAAATAAATCCAAGCGTCATTTTCGTTAACCACCTTTATTCATAGGTTAACAGAAAGTTATTATTATATCAATCACCTGATTGTAAAAGTTACCGGATATCTATAACGGCAGGAAACCGGCTCTCCGTTCGCGTACGCGGGGATGCCCCTCCTTCCGGTAAAAAGTCTAACAGCGGCTTCACCAAATCCCCTGCCTTCCGGTTCTTCACGTAAAATTATAATGTTTTGAACAGTTCCTGTACGATCAACAAATAATTCCAATATAACTCTGCCTTCAATTCCAGATCGTAAAGCGATAGGAGGATAAACAAGAGCCGCTTTTAATAAATTTTCATCAAATGAAGGAGGGATAGAAACAAGATGCCTGGGTAGATAGTATTCTTCAATATATTCCTGTACATGGAGAGTTCCAGCTTCGACAACTTCCTGTATAGGAGGGGTATCAGTTTCGATCATAATTTCCGCGATTTCTTCTACCAAAGGTATATCAGAATCACGTATAGGCAAAGGTAATTGTAATGGAAGCGGAGGCGGAGGTTCCGGTAAATCAGGAATTTCTGATATATCAGTTAATCTTATAACTCTTGCGTTTTCTGTAGGTAACACCACTTTTTTTTGAGTATCAAAAGTTAAGAATAAAATTATTACAATGTGTAAAACAGCGGCAAAAATAAAGATGTAAAAGCGAAGTAGTTTTTCATTCATTTGTTTTTACCGTAAAACTTACAACCCGGTATTGCAATACCTGTAATACTTCCAATACATTGTTAATATTTATATATGGAGTATTTCTGTCCGCAATGATATGCACTCTTGTATTAGGAGCTGTAATATAAAGTTCTGTAATTTTATTTTCAAGAGCCTGAAAACTCGCGGCGTCTCCGTTTAGAAAAATATTGCCTTCATAATTAATCCAGACTTCAAGGTTTTTTTCAGCTGTTGTACGTAACGCTGTAGTGGCTTCCGGATAATCAATTTTTACTTCTTTTCTGTAATTAATTAAAGAAACAAGCATGATAAAAATCAAAAGAAGAAAAGCAATGTCTGACATGGAAAAAGTGGGAATAAAAAAAGCTTTTCTTTTTTTTCTTATTTTCATTAAATGATCCTATAAGTCATCTTTTTTCATGGAAAAGGAAAATGATTCAATTTGAAGATCCTGGGCAAGTTCGACAAAAGAAACTACATTCTGCCAGCGCGCCTGGCTGTCGATTGTTATGATAACAGAAATGTTGGGATTAACTCTTTGCGCTGTCTGGATAAGACTTGCCGCGTTTGAATTATTTATTATTTCTTCATTGTAAATAATCTGTCCATATGAATCCATTTCAAAGCGCAAAAGGTCTTCTTTTAATATTAATCTTGTTGAATCCTTAACTGGAAGAGTTACAATAAAACCATTATTTATATTAAAACCAGCGATTACCAGAAAATAAATAATCAATAAAAAGGCAAGATCACTTGCCGCGCAGGTTTCTAAAAAGCCATTTTTTTTCCGGCGGTTTATTCGCATAAAATAACAGCCTTAAACATTAACCTGGGGATCACCCATATATGTTATTAAATCTGAACATAAACCTTCAACCTTTGATGTAAATTTATCTACTATATGACTGAAGATTGAATGAGAAATCATCGCGATGATAGCGATTATTAATCCAAATACAGTTGTAATTAACGCTTCATAAATTCCGTTCGCGACAATTTGTGCGTTTACTTCTGTTGCTTCGGCAATTGATCTAAAAGCGCCAATCATTCCGGTTACTGTTCCCAAAAATCCTGTTAATGGAGCCAGAGAGCCTAGAGCTGTAAGAAAGTTAAAACCGTTTTCCAATGAGTTAACGCAGTTAGCAGCCTCTGTTTCGGCGGCTTTTTCCGCGCGTTGTAAATTAAGTGAATTATCGGCATTTTTCTTTTGTGTTGAAGCGTTTATAGGTTTAATATATTTTAATAATGTAAAAATAATTCTGGCGCCCATTCTTTGTTTTGTCAATTCTGAAAGATATTCTACAGCGCCAGGATAATCGTCATTTTTTACAAGATCAGTAACAATATCAGATATGTCATCCATTTTTAAATTTTGATATGAAATAAAAATAGCGCGTTCTATTGTGATCGCTACCACTATAACAGAAAAAGCCAAAAGAGGCCACATTATAATACCGCCAAGATTGAATAATTCCATTACAGAAAAAGTTGTAGTTTCCATTTTTACCTCATATAATTATTAATAAAATAATAAACAATTAATATATGAAAATTACGGCTTTGTCAATTATTCTTTTGTCATTCCTTGCAATAACATTGTGAATATAAAAGCAGCCGCCAACCCTACCGCGACAGTAAACCCTATTATATTAACAGGTGTAAAGCCGCTAAAAGATAAAATGCCGAATGAAAAACCGGAAGTAATAAAAGATAAAAATACAGCAAATCGAGTAAGTTTTTTATTATTCGCGTTTTTGCTTCCAGACATAAAAATATTAAAATCAGTCCCCAAACCAAAAACCAAAATTAAAGCAGTAATAGGTAAAAATCCCAAAGGTATCTCTTTAATAGTAAGGACAGCTAAAGCGGCTAATATACCCAAAGCGGGAGTTATACAAATTATTAAGCTTTTTTTCCAGTGGTATACATTAAAAATTATAATAGAAATAAAAATATAAGCTATAAAAAATAATAACACAATAATCCTTGTAAGGTTATCTAAATCGTGGTTTATATCTTCTTCTTTATTGATTAAAAACACAAAATCATGTTCATCTGTTATAGATTTAAAAATATTTAAATCTTTTGCATGAAACGGAAATACACATGAATAATAATATCCGTTTATTTCACCTATCCATAGGTTAGAAACCTCTGCCCAGGGTATTTCATTTTCCGGAGAGTAATAAATTTCCGAGGCAGAAAATTCAGCGAAAAATATTTCTTCATATTCCGGCGGGAATCCAAGGTTTTCGTACTGTAAGCCAGCTAGTGGTAATAAAGCGCTCATGGCTTTAAAGGTTCTTTTTTGCTGTTCTAGTGAGGGGACAAACAATGAAGTTCCCATAAATGAATTCAAATTTCCTTTGACGATTTCCTCATTCAGCCGCGAGGTAAGCCATTCTTCGTTTTTTAAAGTTTCTTCGACGCTGCCGCCAGATACAATGAAATACCAGGGGGAAGAGCCATAATCCAAAGCCATTGCCGCTTTTTTTTCCGATTCTTCAAGGAAAGATGACATTGTGTAAAGAGAACCTAAATCAGTTTTAATTTTTAAACCATGTGGATTAATAAAAAGAATAATAATAAATATTACTGTTAGAACTGAAACAATAATTATTCTAAATATGGGAGGTATTGAAATTTTAAAACCATCCAGAAATCTTAAATGTCTTTTATTTTCATCCGGCAGCTTTAATAAAGGATAGATGCAGTAAGCGGTAAGAAAAGAGCTTATTAACCCTACCATTGTAAAAACAGAAAACTGTTTAAAAATTGGAAAAGGAGTAAAAAGAATAGTAAAAAAGCAAAGTGTAGAGGATACAAAACACATAATAAGACTTTTGGAAATTAAAGAACGAATTTCATTTCCGTTTTTTAACGCCGCATTTCCTCGCCACGAAATAAAAAAATGGATAGAATAATCTATACATATACCTATTAAGGTTGTGCCAAAAATAAATGTAAAAACATGAATTTCTCTAAAAAATAGAAAAACGACAGTTGTTGCCATAACTAAAGAGATTAAAATATCCAGTATCGAAAAAATAATAGGAATTGGAGAACGGAAAATAATAATAAAAAGCAAGAGGATAAAAACCAATGATATTATAAATAGTATAGTGATTTCTTTTTGCGCGCTGGAAGCGCTTTCGAAACTGTGAAAAGGAACTCCGGAAAAATAAATTTCCAATTCTGAATCTGTTTCTTTAATTAAAGCCGCGGCTGAATAAAATTCACCAATTATGTTATCTGATATATTTGTAATGGAAACCGCCTGAGGAGAAAGCGTCATTCTAAGGATAACATACCAAATTTCATCCATTTGGACAGACAGAACATCTTCTTTAATACTAAGGCTGCCGCTTGTTAATAAAAAAGACGAAAGGAATTCTATCATTCGTCTTTCTGTAAGTAAAAAAGGATCTTTATCGATATTATCAAGCGGTATATAGTTAAACGCTCCGTAAACAGAAGCAAGAGCATCCATAGCGATTACTTCCGCGTTTCCTTCTTCCAGTAATTCAATTGTATTTTTCCCTGCGATAACAAAACGGGATTTGTATAAATATTCAGA
>Ga0123356_10008791_pt1 | contig 10005 bp, 7 predicted proteins | sample TergutEmb28metaG_2_FD_92546 | JGI IMG/M metagenome (GOLD analysis project Ga0123356, IMG submission 92546) | Embiratermes neotenicus P3 segment gut microbial communities from Petit-Saut dam, French Guiana - Emb289 P3 | ecosystem: Host-associated > Arthropoda: Insects > Digestive system > Gut ... | reverse complement strand
CCGGAGATTGCGGGTGCTGTTGGGATTGTAGCAAGCTCCCCTACTCCTTTTACCCCGTAAGCAGCCCTCTGTGAAAGTTGGCTTTTGGTATTTAACGATGCATCTATCAGTATCGTTTCTATCTCGGGTGCTCCCGTTGCACGTATGAGACCTAATGTTCCATACTTTGCAATAGGACGCGAGTTTATAAGCGGAAAATCCTCTGTAAGTGCATATCCTACACCCATGAGTACCCCACCCTCGATTTGACCCTCGGCAGCTTTTGGATTTACAACTGTTCCGAGGTCGTAGGCTGCTGTTATTCTTTTTAAGCTCCCCACTTCATCAAGCTCGGCTACTTGAGCCGCGTATCCATAAGCTACATGACTGACAGGGTTAGGTTTATCGCTACCCATAGCATCTGTATGCGGAAAGTACTCACCATAAAATTCAGTCCCGTTAAAAACAGAAAAATCACTTAAATCAATTTCGCCCAGCAGTTTTATTCTCTCTAACATCTTTCGCGCTGCGATTACTGCTGCTTCCCCCGAAAAAAGTGTTTGCCTTGATGCTGTTGTTGTTCCGGAATTTGGAGTGTATTTCGTATCAGGCGGATCAACAATCACCATATCGGCAGGGACATTTAAGGTTTCACAAACCATCTGTGTCAAAACTGTTGCCATACCCTGCCCTATACATGCTGCACTTGAGCGCACATGAATCTCACCGTTTTCAACCGATATGGTACATCTGCCGACATCGGGAACTCCGACACCAAGACCAGAGTTTTTAAATCCGCAGGCGATACCTGTATGCTCGGATACATCAAACGCATATTTAACGGCAAGTAAACACTCTACTAAAGATGTGCTTTCGTCGGCAATCTGACCGTTTGGTAAACACTCACCGGGTTTGATTGCATTTTTATACCTGATTTCCCATGGAGAAAATCCTGCCATTACAGCTAATTGGTTAAGGTTGTTTTCCATGGCAAAACAGGACTGCGGCACTCCAAATCCGCGAAAAGCACCGGCGGGTGGGTTGTTTGTGTAAACAGCTGTTCCATGTACTTCAATATTTTGGAAATTATACGGTCCTCCGGCGTGAGTGCAGGCACGTTGTAAGACAGGACCTCCGAGGCTGGCATATGCTCCTGTATCCGAAATAATTTCAGCTTTAACACCTGTGATTATTCCGTTTTCATCACATGCGGTCGTAAAATCAATCTCCATTGCATGTCGCTTCGGATGCACCATTATACTCTCAGCCCTTGAGAGCTTAACTTTAACAGGTCTATTCGTCAGCCGGGCGGCAAGCGCGGCGTGGTGCTGCACACTCATGTCTTCTTTTCCGCCAAATCCACCACCGACCAGCATTGACCTGACTCTAATATTTTCTGCAGGAATACCAAGCAGTCCGCTTATTTCTCTTTGCTCATCGTATATGCTTTGACCGCCTGTAATAAGTAAGAGCTTGTCAGAGCCATGCGGCACTGCTATTGCACATTCCGGCTCCATAAATGCATGTTCTGTAAAAGGTAATGAATAGTGATTAGTAACAACATATTTGGAAGCAGCGATAGCAGCGGCGGCATCTCCGCGTATCAGACTTTGTTTGCTTAAAATATTTCCGGTTAAATTATTTTCATGTATTAAAGGAGCACCCTCAGCGAGTGCTTCAAGCGGTGATGAAAGCGGCTTTAACTCTTCATACTCAACTGTTATCAGCGATAATATTTCGTCGAGACTTTCATTTTTTTCTGAGACCGCAAGAACTATGGCATCTCCGACATATCTTGTGATATCGCCTTGTTTTATGAGTGCATCCCAGTCTTTTACAAGGTGACCGCATTTAATTTCACCGGGGATGTCCTCTGCTGTTATTATCCTTATGCAGTCGGGATGCTGTGCGGCTTTTGCTGCATCTATTGATATTACTCTTGCTCTCGGATACTTTGCCCTGAGAGCTTTTGCGTAAACCATTCCTTCAACAACCATGTCGTCGGTATAAAGACCTGTTCCGAGCGTTTTTTCGTCAGCATCTACACGATAAAGGCTTTTTCCCAGTTTAGCGGTTTGGTCTTTTTTTGGTATCTCAATATTTTCACGTATTAAAAGTGCTGCCATTTGCACGGCATCTATAATTTTTACATATCCCGTACAGCGGCAGATATTTCCTTGGAGCGCTTTTTTAATATCTATACGGGTCGGGTTTTTATTTACATCGATTAAAGCCTTTGCACTTATAACCATTGCGGGAATACAAAATCCGCATTGAACTGCTCCGGATATTGCAAATGAGTATGCAAAGACTTCCTTTTCTCTTTCGGAGAGACCCTCGACCGTGATTATATTTTTACCTTCCAATTTATCAAGAGTTGGAATACACGCTCTTGTTTTTACTCCGTCAATCAGCACCATACATGTGCCGCATGCACCTTCCGAGCAGCCTTCTTTTACCGAAGTTAAACGCAAATTTTCACGCAAAAAGTCAATAAGCCTTTGTTGCGTGTTTGAATATTCAACTGTTTTACCGTTTACACTAAGAAAGGGCATAATAATCCTCTAATGTGTTTATGTCTGTAAAGTTTTCCGGGTTTTCCGGTAATACCGCCAAGCATATCTGCGGATATTTTTCGCGTAAAACCCTGCCACCCGTATCGCCTGTGAGCGAGAGAAGCTCATCACGTTTTGACTCTGGAAATAACACTGGAGTGTTTGGAGAACCATCTGTCATCGGATATATTATCTTGTCCGGATTTAGCTTTGAAGTATTAATAATTTGTGTTATGTCGCTTATTGTTAGTTTTGGACGGTCTGCAGTCATAAATAAAAAATGTGTGCCGGAGGAGTTCTCCACTGCGAGCTTTATGCTGCTGCTCAGTCCCCTGCCGGGGTCTGTATTAATTATTGCTTTAACCTCATTTGGCACAGTTATTTTAGTAAGCCTTGTTTTTGTTGTGACAATCAGCTTTTCAAATGCTTCTGTTTTATCGAGTAAATCAATTGCGTGTTGCAACAGTGGTTTACTTTTAAGCTCCATAAGCAGTTTATCTTTTCCCATACGTGCTGATAAGCCTGCCGCCAGTAATATTATTGATAATTTCATAATATGAGTGTTCCGGTTTTTCCTGCAAGCCCTTCCCGCGCTGTGGTCAGCATTGTTATTAGAGCTTTACGGTTTTCTCCTGAGCTGACAAAGCTTATTGCGGCCTCTACCTTCGGCAGCATTGAGCCGGGTGCAAAATGTCCTTGCCCGATATACTGCTGTGCTTCATTTACTGTCATTTCGCTCAGCCATTTTTGCTCAGGCTTACCGAAGTTTATTGCCACTTTTTCGACTGCAGTGAGTATCACAAGCATGTCTGCTTCAAGCTCTTCGGCAAGCTTTGCACTTGCAAAATCCTTGTCAACTACCGCAGATGTCCCTTTTAAATGTCTCTCATCGGTTTTTTTGACCGGGATTCCTCCGCCACCGACTGCAACGGGAATTTGACCTGCATCCAGCAGTGCACGTACTGTGTTGCTTTCAATTATTCCAATCGGTTTTGGCGAGGCCACAACACGCCTAAAGCCTCTGCCTGCGTCTTCTTTCATATCATAACCGCGCTTTGTCATTTCGTCTGCTTCTTCCCTGCTGTAAAAACTGCCTATTGGTTTTGTCGGGTTTTTGAACGCAGGGTCATCTGCATCTACCAGCGTTTGTGTAATGATAGTTGCAACAGGCTTTTGGATATTGCGGCTGAGCAGTTCCTCGCGAAGTGAGTTTTGAATGTCATAACCGATGTAGCCCTGGCTCATAGCCACACACACTGACATCGGTATGTAAAAAAGACTTTCATCAACTTTTGCCGCAGTTTCCATGGCAAGGTTAATCATTCCTACCTGCGGTCCGTTACCGTGGGTCAGTATTACTTCATACCCGTCCTCTATAAGGTCGGCAATAGCAACAGCAGCGGTTTTTACCGCAATCATCTGCTGATGCAGATTGTCACCAAGTGCATTTCCTCCGAGAGCAAGCACAACGCGCTTCATTACAGACACCTTGGGATGCCGCCTGAGGAAATGATTTTTCTGAGCATATCACCCGGGTCTTCACATTTTGAGAGAAAAATCATAGCAGCAATTATATATGGTTTAAATCCTGCTTCTTTGTATAAAAGCTCACGGTAGCGGTCAAACACCTGCATGTCAACCTCGCCTTTTTCACAGCTGACTCCGGTTATATCTGCGGGCAGACAGTGCATATACAAGGCAGCACCGTCTTTTGTTTTTTTCATTATCTCTTCTGTACAAGTCCAGTTATTAAAGTTTTTATTTTGCTCAAGCAGTTCCTTTTCAAGTGCTTTAATCCCGTTTGAGTCGTCCTTTTCATAGAGATTTGTTCTTTTTTCCATAGCTGCGAAAGGTGCCCAGCTCTTCGGATAGACTATATCGGCATCCTCAAATGCTTCCTCCATACTGTTAGTTTTGCTAAAGCTGCCACCGCTTGCTTTTGCGTTTTTATCGGCTATTTCCAGTGTTTCACCCATAAGCTCATAACCCTTCGGATGGGCTAATCTAACGTCCATTCCAAAACGGGTCATAAGTCCTATTATTCCTTGCGGTACCGATAGAGGCTTTCCGTATGAAGGTGAGTATGCCCATGACATTGCTATTTTCTTACCGGCAAGATTATCAATTCCGCCAAAATAATGGATAATATGAAGCATATCTGCCATTGATTGTGTGGGGTGATCTATGTCGCATTGGAGGTTTACAAGTGTAGGTCTTTGGGCGAGAACACCCTCGGCATGTCCTTTATGAACCGCCTCGGCAACCTCACGCATGTAGGTATTTCCTTTTCCTATAAACATATCGTCGCGTATTCCTATGACATCTGCCATAAATGAGATCATATTTGCTGTTTCGCGGACTGTTTCCCCGTGTGCTATCTGACTTTTGCCTTCATCCAAATCCTGTACTGTCAGCCCGAGATAGTTAGCTGCGGATGCAAATGAAAAACGTGTCCTTGTTGAGTTGTCACGAAACAGGCTCACTGCAAGTCCGCTGTCAAATATCCTTCCGGATATATTATTTTCACGAAGATGCCTCAGCGCATCTGCAATTGTAAATACTGCTTTTATTTCATCATCACTTTTGTCCCAGGTCAAAAGAAAATCATTTTCATACATGTTACGGGTTTCCAAATTACGAAGCTCATCGGTATATTTTTTAATATTAATTGCCATATTTGTTCTCCATTCTATTGTTAGATATTACACCGCTCCATCTGCATACATAGTTGGCAGCACTGCAAAGACCGCTGCAGCGGTGACCAAATCCTGTTTCCATGTAATTTCATTCGGAGCGTGTGCCTCGGCTTCGGCACCGGGTCCGAAACCTATACAGGGAATACCGTTACGACCCATGATGGACACACCGTTAGTTGAAAATGTCCACTTATCAACGAGCGGGTGTTTTTGCCGTGCTGCGATTGTGGATGGTGAACCTATACGTTCACTGCCGTAAAGGCTGTTATAGCTTTTTATCATTGCTTGCGTAACAGGGTGGTCTTCGGGAATTACCCATGTCGGGAAATAACATTCGATTGGATAAACGCAGCCTGTGTAAGAGGCTTTATCATATTCGTACATGGACACCGTTACGTCGCCGCCGTACTTTTTTACTGACGGTAAAGCGCGTATTTCATCGAGACAGCTTTCCCAGGTTTCACCGGCAGTCATACGTCTGTCAAGTGAAACAGAGCATGAGTCAGAGACGGCGCATCTGCTTGGTGATGTGAAAAATATTTCACTGACTGTTATTGTCCCCCGCCCTAAAAAGTTTGCTTCTTTCCACTCGGGATTATATTTTTCATTGAGCATTTTTACGAGACCTTTTATATGCGTATCGTCATTTGCATCATTTTCGTTTAAAGAGCGGACATCCTGCAGAATATCAGCCATTTTGTATATTGCATTGTCTCCGCGCTCAGGTGCGCTGCCGTGACATGACACACCCTTGACATCGACCCGGATTTCCATACGTCCGCGCTGCCCGCGATATATACCACCGTCGGTTGGCTCGTTTATAACTACAAACTCAGGCCGTACTCCACCTTCGTTAATGATGTACTGCCAACAAAGCCCGTCGCAATCCTCTTCCTGAACCGTTGCTGTCACAAGGACTGTATATTTATCACTGAGCAGGTTCAGATCCTTCATGATTTTTGCGCCATATATGGCACTGACAACGCCGCCTTGTTGATCTGATACTCCGCGCCCGCCGATTTCCTCATCGTTTTCATAGCCCTTAAACGGGTCGAATGTCCAGTTATCAAGATTTCCTACACCTACGTTGTCTATGTGACCGTCAAATGCAATGAGAGTATTACCTGCGTTAGCGCCGGCGCTGCCCATATAACCGAGCAGGTTTCCCATCCCGTCGATTTCGACTTTGTCAAAACCGAGTTTTCGCATCTCTTCGGCTGCCCTGTCAACTTTACCTTTTTCATCACAGCTCTCGCCGGGCAAACTGACCAAATCCCGCAAAAGCTTAGTCATATCTGCTTTATAAAACTCAGCTCTTGCTTTTACAGCTTTAAAATCCATATTCAGTTCCTTATCACATTTTCTCTTAAAACTTTGCTTTAAAAGACATATTAAACTTCTGAGAAAGCATCTTTACCCATTCCGCATGCAGGACATGAAAAATCTTCGGGTACGTCTTCCCATTTTGTTCCGGGTTCGATATCAAGCTCCGGTTCTCCGAGCTCCTCGTCATACATATACCCGCACATACATTCATACTTCATTTTTCTAATCTCCTTTTTTATTTTTAATATAACAATTTTATTTTTAAAATACAATCCTTTGATAATTATCAGGGTCGGTGTCACCTTCTGTACTAAATAGCAGGAATTTTGAGTTTTTATCAACTCCGGCTTTCGTTCGAAGCTCTGCTAAATCGTCATTTAAAAGCAGCTCAAGTAAAAATCCTACTCCTGATGCTCCCGACTCACCCGATACTACAGCAGGGTCGCCTTTCTCCGGCTTAGCAAGTGTCCTCATTGCTTTTTCTGTGTGTCTGTCATCGATTGTTACAAAGAAATTGCCGTTATTTTTAAGTATTTCCCAAGCTGTTGTACTCGGCTCTCCGCAGGCAAGCCCTGCCATTATTGTTTGCATATCGCCTGTCACATTAACAGGCTCACCGTCTCCTTTTTTTACCGATTTGTAGTAACAGTCTGCGACATGCGGCTCAACAACAAACGATACGGGTGCTTCTTTACCGTAATAATTTGATATTAGTGCCTGAGCTGAGCCCGCAAATGCTCCTACTCCTGCTTGTACTATAAAATGAGTCGGTTTTACATCAAGTGCATCAAGCTGACGGCACGCTTCGAGCGCCATAACTGCATATCCTTGCATAATCCATCCCGGGATGTCTTCATATCCTTCCCATGCAGTGTCTTGTATTATTTCACTGTTTGGTGTTTTTGCCGCCAGGTCTTTGACAAATCTGATTGTGTCATCATAATTAAGCTCCGATATTGAGGCCTCGGCTTTTTCTCTGAGTATATGCTCGAGCCTTACCTCGGGGCAGCCCTTGTTCATGTATATAACTGCTTTTTGCCCAAGCTCTCCGGCAGCCCATGCAACGGCGCGCCCGTGGTTGCCGTCTGTTGCGGCAAAAAACGTAAACTCTCCAAGCTGCCTTGCTGCATCCGGCAGCGTTTTATAGTCGAGCTCCCATACTGACCTGTCAAGCTTTTGCGCTATATACGATGCTATGGCAAATGTGCAGCCTAACGCTTTAAAAGAACCGAGTCCGAATCTGAAGGATTCATCTTTTACATAAATGCCGCCTACTCCAAGCTTTTTTGCAAGCTTATCGAGTGAAGCAAGAGGTGTTACGTCATATTGCGGAAAGCTTTCGTGAAAATTTTTAATTTTTTCAACTGTTTTAACATCCATAAGTGACATGCTTTTTGAATTGTCACTTTTTGCTATGTTATTTTCTATCCACTTTACCATTAAACCCCGTTGAACTCCTCAATTAAAGCATCTACGTCATCTGCCTGACCTCTTACGGCTTCAAATGATTTATCCTGTCCATACCAAAGATCATTAAGTTCTTCTACTGTTTTTCCCTGCTGCTCTACCCATGTGTAATACTTCAGATTGTGAATCCTTTTACGGTCAAATTCTGTCAGTTCAAGCAGGTTGTCTGTTGCTGCGCCGTATATACTTTTTGCATAGTCAAATGTTGCACATCCGTAAGTATATTCTCCCTGTTTAGCTCTGAGCTCTTCAAGTCTTGACATGTACATCTCGACCGAGTCAGTAAGGACTGTAGCAATAACGTCATTTTCTGTCAGGTTGTAATATTTGGCAAATTTGATTGCACAAAGCATATTTGCGATGCCTGATATTCCCATAAGTGCAAGGTTTTCAACCTCATTATCATTTAATCCCACTTCTTTGGTTAAAAATTCCTTACCTGATTTTTCGTTAAATAATCTTAGTATTGCGATTGCATCGTTATCGTCTATGGCTATAGCCATATCTGTATTTTTAATATTGTGTATCCACGGAATGTGCTTGTCGCCGACTCCTTCAATTCTGTGGTCGCCAAAGCCGTTATTGAGTATTGTTGAGCATTGCAAAGCTTCTCCGACGGCAATTTTGCAGTCTGAATAAATTTCCTTAAGATGGTCACCTGCGGCTAGTGAGCCTCCCGAGCCTGACATCAGGCAGATACCTGCAAGATTACAGTTTCCGTCTTCTTTATGATTTTCCTGCCTGTAGCTTTCAAATGCTTCGCTTACAGCATTTCCCGTAACCTCAAAATGCCACAGATAGTTGCCCATTTCCTCAAACTGATTAAATATCATAGCATCGCTGCGGGTTGCTTTCAGATCATGCGTTTTGTCGAAAATTTCCTTAACATTACTTTCTGTTCCTTTTGTAGCTATAACCTCTCCGGCAATAGCATATAACCACTCGAAACGTTCTCTGCTCATGCCCTCAGGTAAAATGGCAACAGACTCACAAGCGAGCAGCTTGGAATTAAACGCTCCCCCTCTGCAGTAATTACCGGTAGATGGCCAAACGGCTTTTTGTGTTTCTGAGTTGAACTGTCCGGTCACAAGCCTTGGAATAAGGCATCCGTAGGAAGCACCAACCTTATGACAGCCTGTCGGGAAATACTTGCCGACCATGCATATTATTTTTGCATCAACTCCCGTAAGCTTTGAGGGCAGTACTATGTAGTTTGGCTTACTATACAACCCGCCGCTTAATTTTTGCTCATTTTTCCATGTTATACGAAAGAGATTTAATGGGTTAATGTCCCATAAGCCCACACTTCCGAGCTTTTCTTTAATCTGTTCGGGTACAAATTTCTCCGGGTTTCGCATTTGCCTATATGTCGGCAGGATTATATTATTCTCTCTTGCTTTTTTTATATTCAGCTCAAGAACCTTTTTATTAACTGTTAAGTCTATCATATTTGACACCATCCTTTATTTCAATATACCACATTTTTAGAGTAATTTACAGTTTTTAGTGGAACTTTTATAAAATTATTGTATAATTAACATATGAATATCATACTAAAGGGTAATATTTGTTATAGCAGGACACCACAGCAGCTCTCCGTCACCGGGGGCGGATATCTTGTGTGTGAAAATGGTATATCAAAAGGAGTCTTTGACCATATCCCGGAAAAATACACCACTTTCCCTGTAAAAGACTATGCTGATAACCTTATAATTCCGGGACTCGTTGACTTGCACACACATGCACCGCAGTTTGCTTTTCGCGGACTCGGAATGGATATGGAGCTGCTTGACTGGCTTAAAACATATACATATCCCGAAGAACTTAAATACAATGATATGGATTATGCCGGTAAAGCCTATGAAATGTTTGTCCGCGATTTGTCGTTTGGGGCAACTACGCGAGCTTGCATTTTTGCAACAATGCATGTCCCTGCTACTGTTTTACTCATGGAAATGCTTGAAAACAGCGGTATTGTTTCT
>Ga0123356_10008790_pt1 | contig 10005 bp, 8 predicted proteins | sample TergutEmb28metaG_2_FD_92546 | JGI IMG/M metagenome (GOLD analysis project Ga0123356, IMG submission 92546) | Embiratermes neotenicus P3 segment gut microbial communities from Petit-Saut dam, French Guiana - Emb289 P3 | ecosystem: Host-associated > Arthropoda: Insects > Digestive system > Gut ... | reverse complement strand
TGTCAGTTTTGCTTTGGAATATGTAAGCCTCACGCCTACCTGTTTCTGTAAATGCCTGCCCTATAATCCCAGCGAATGCAAAACCCATATCGCGGTCGGTATGGTCGCCATCGAGATCAGTGTAGAAACGACGAGCATTTCCACCGCGGCGGTTTTATTTCTTCCGTATTGTTCCGAAAAGATTGCCACCATTGTCGCGACAGGCATGGTATTTGAGACGATGATAATAGTTTTCACGAGCGGGTCCAACGGCAGGAACCACACGATAACGGCTGCTATCAAAGGTATGATGAAATTCTTATTGAGCGCATTCTCCATCACCAGCCTTTTTTTGAAAGAACCGGGGCCGAACCCGTCTGCGAGCATCGTACCGATCGAGACCATCGCAAGCGGCGTAGCTACCGCGCCGACGATATCCAGGTAGCCCTTCGCGATACCGGGGAGTTCGACTCCGCTGTAGCATATTACAATGCCGGCGATAGCGGCGCATATGCCCGGATGCGCGATCGTCTTTATGCCGCTGATTATGTTTTCTTTTACGCTTTTTACTGTTTTTACCTTATTGCGGTCCATCATTTTGATGCCGAATGTAAAAAAGAAAATATTCAGCGCGGTATTGGCCCCGATCATATAGAGCAGCCCCAGATCGCCGAAAAACGTGAAGGCGATCGGAAGCCCCATGAACCCGTTATTGGGGGCCATCATAGCGAATTCGTATAAGGCCTTGTCTTCTGCAGGGAAGCGCTTGCCGCGGCAGTACAGTTTTGCGTAAAGTACATATAAAAACATAATGCCGAACGAAATGAATAAGGCGAGCAGAAAGTTGATAAAGATGCGGCCTTCCATATCGAGTGCCGCGGTCCTGCCTATGATGAGAGTCGGAAAGCCGACAAAAATAATGAACTTATTTATGCTGTTGATCGCGGCGTCAGTGAAGAAACCGAGTTTCTTACAGAAAAACCCCGTCAGAAGAAGAAGGAAGAAGACAACGAATAGTTCGACCAGCATCGGTTTATCTGTTACCGCGCCGGCGACGCGTATGGCTGCCTTATTTCAGCGGAGATATCGATCGTGATATTTGTATAAGCCTGACCGAGCGTTTCTTCAAGTCGCCCTGCCATGAGGCTGGCAAACGGACGCTCCGTATAGTAATGCCCTGCGTCGATCAGGGCGAGGCCTTCGGCTTCGGCAAGCCTCCATTCGTGATGCCGTACGTCGCCCGTGATGAGCAAGGAGCAGCCTGTCCTGACAGCGAGCGGGATAGCGTCCCCTCCTCCTCCGCAGACTGTCATGACTTTCAGCACGTTCTTTCTTGAATCGCCGCTGACCTTTATATCGGCGCCGGTACCGAGCGCGCTCATGACGCGCGCGAACGCGCCTGCCAGATCCGTAGGGCTCGAAAACCGTCCCGTACGCGTATACGGCGCGATATGCTTAAACTCTTCCGCTATATCAGGATGCAGCCTGTCGTCCCAGGGCGTAAGGCCAAGCAGGCGGCGAAGCTCGTCGCTGAGCCCGTCCTCCGCGGCGTCAAATGACGTATGAGCCGCGTATACCCCGATCGGCGACGGAGGTTCGGCGAGAAGGCGCCACACATATCGGCCAACCACGCTGTTTTGGAGTATTTTGCTGTCTGAAGCGGATCCGCCCGTGAAAAACAACGGGTGGTGTACGACGACCATGTCATACCCGCCCCGTTTCGCTTCGCTCACCACATCAGGGGTCAGTTCGAGAGCGACGAGCACACGGTCTATCTCCTCGGCGGCAGGTTCTATCTGCATACCGTCGTTGTCCCATTCAGCGGTCAGATAAGGCGGAGCTATCTGCTCAAGCGCGTGAATCAAATCTGATTTATCGATCATAGTTTTCCTCTCCCGGTGCGCATAGTATTATCTCACAAAGACGGCCTCTTTCTTCCGCCGTCGTTTTCCCGATCACATTCCAGCCCGACCCGGCAAGCCACTCTTCAAGCAGATTCTTCTTTGTGCGCGGCTGCAATATGTATTTCTTAAAGCTTCCTGTTTTATCAGGATCAGCCTCAAGAATCGATATGATCGTCTCGCCGCCGACCCCCGCGATGATTACCGTATCCACTTCCGCGGGCCCAAGCACCTTAAGCCCGTCCCCGAGCCGCAGGTCAAAAACACCGTCATTGCGAGGAGCCGCAGGCAACGAAGCAATCAGTTTCCCGACACCGGCGCGCGCTTTCGCAAGCGGCCCCGGGCTTATATCCGTAAGTACGGCAAACGGCGATACGCCCGACCGTACAAGGTAAATGGGCAGCAAAGCATGGTCGGTCCCGATATCCGCAATGCTTTCGCCGGCGCGTACAAAGGCTGCCATCGCCTCAAAGCGGGCGGATAGCTTCTTCTCCCGCACTGTCTACTCCAAATAATCCTTTATGACGCGGCTGCGCGATGGATGCCTCAATTTCCTCAGGGCTTTCGCTTCTATCTGGCGTATGCGCTCGCGCGTGACGTCGAATTGTTTGCCTACTTCCTCGAGTGTTCGCGCGCGGCCGTCGTCAAACCCGAAACGCAGTTTGAGGACTTCCCTTTCGCGTTCGTGCAGCGTATTCAATACGCTGATCAGCTGCTCCCTGAGCATAACTGCCGAGGCGGCGTCGACAGGCGCCGGTATGTCCTCGTCCGGGATAAAGTCCCCTAGGTGGCTGTCTTCCTCCTCGCCTATCGGAGTTTCCAGAGAAACCGGTTCCTGCGCGATCTTTTGTATCTCGCGCACCTTGGCTTCGCTTATATCCATCTCCGCGGCGATCTCCGCCGGCGTCGGGTCGCGCCCGTACTCCTGAAGCAGCTGCCTTTGTATGCGTATCTGCTTGTTTATCGTCTCGACCATATGGACCGGTATACGGATAGTGCGCGCCTGATCCGCGATCGCGCGCGTTATCGCCTGCCTTATCCACCAAGTCGCGTATGTCGAAAACTTGAAGCCCTTCTGCCACTGGAACTTGTCAACAGCTTTTATTAGGCCGAAGTTCCCCTCCTGAATCAGGTCCGGGAAGAGCATCCCGCGCCCGATATACCTCTTTGCGATCGACACTACAAGCCTCAGGTTCGCCTCGCAGAGTTTACCCTGAGCGTCTTTTCCGATCAGGATCAGCTCTATCTGCTCTTTCGCGGTTTCGGGATCAGTCTCCGGTATCAGCGATATCCGCTTCAGATATTCCCTGTAATAAGGATCGAGCTTCACGTTTCTTGGCCCTGTAACGGCAGGCGGCTTGCGCCTGCGCGGCGGCGGCGGAAGCGGCAGCAGACCGTGCCTGTCGAGTTTGCGTTTGTCGTTGCTCGTCATTTTCAGGCGGAAGCCGCTCGACAAGCGCTCAAAATACCTCGCCAGCGAATCCTTTTCATCCTTGATGCTGCGGTCGCCGTCTTTATTATCGTCTTCGAGATCGGCTGTTTCCTTGAGGTACTCACGCTGGACCGCGATGCGCTTGTTTATATATTCACAATACGTCGGATTGATTCCCAAAGGCCTGCTTTCATCGTCGATATAAAGGTCTACAGCCTGTTTGATAACAAAGACCACAAATACTCCGAAATCATGCCCCCGGTATTTTTCGCAATTCTCGACAGCGTACGCAAGCCCGTACTCCGCGACCTGCATGAGGTCCGCAAACGTGTTTCGACTGTCCAGCGCAAGTTTCACGATGGCTACCGCGTTGCGCAAATAAGCCTCTGTCAGCGCCCTTTGCGCGGCGGTACCCGCCTCCATTTTCTTGGCCAGGTCGACTTCCTCATCCGCTGTCAACAGCGGCACAGCGCCTATCTCTTTAAGGTACATACGCACAGGGTCGTCTACAGCCATCTCTTTCGGCAGAGTGGCCTCGAGGTTCACCTTGCCGTCAGGCGTGATGGCCTCTTTTTTTACCTCGTCTTCTTCCTTTTCTTCCTCGATCACGGAAAGCTCAAACTCGTCAGGTTCGTCACGGTCGCCCGACTTGATCTCAACACCGTGCGCCGCGAGCCGTTCCAAAAATACGTCGTACTGCTCCTGATCGATCTCAAAATGACACAGGCTGTCGTAAATTTCCGTGTCTGTCACCCGGCCGCGTATCCGCGCCTTGTCGAGGAATTCCTCGAGCACCTCTTCCGTCGTCTTCTCCCTGATCTCAATATCAGCTATCATAAAATCACTCACCTCTTCTTCCGCATCTTATATCGTTTTCTAACAATTTGATCCTGTTTAGTATCTCCGTCAATTCTTTCAACGATGAATCGTCTGACCCGGCCGCTTCTTTTAGTTCCTCTTCCTTTGCCTTCAGCATCGCGATCTCCAGCTTTGCCAGATACTCGTCGATCTGGATCCCGTCTTCGCTTCCCGACCCTTTCGAAGCCTTTCTAAGGACCGTGTCGAGCGCCGCCTGATCGGCCTCATTAAGCGCTTCTGTCAGCTCCGCAGTCGTGGGCGCCGCACCCGTATTTCCCTTCAGTGTAAGCATCGCGTCCATAACTCCCGAGTAGTCCGATCCGGTGAAAAAATGCCTATAGCCCGCTGCTTTATCGAAAGCATAAGCAGACGTGAGAGCAAGGGCAAGTATCCCGCAAAGAAGATCGTCCGACGGAGCGGCCTTTTTTGTCTCGGCCTTCTCGTACCCCTGGCGTTCCTTCTCTCCCATGGAACTGCCTTCGACCTGCATGGCGATCGCGCTTTCCGATATGCCGGATTCCTGCGACAGCTTTTTGACATAGTAGTCCCGTTCCACAGGAGACAAAGGCGCTATCAGTTTCGCGGCCTCTTTAAGAAAATCCGCGAGCCCGTCCGAAGCGTTCAGGTCGTGGCCCTCCCTTATCAGGTCGAGCTTGTAATCGTACATCGGGGTAGCCCCCCTGAGCGCCTCTTCGAACCGCTCCTTTCCGTACGCCCGTATATAGTCGTCCGGATCCTTCGCTCCCTCGAGTGTGAGCACACGCACTTTCAGTCCGGCCTCCGCCAGCAGATCCATACACGCAAGCGCCGCTTTTCTCCCGGAATCGTCCGAATCGAGCGCGAGCACGATGTTTTTCGTGTATTTTCCAAGCAGTTTCGCCTGCTGCTGCGTAAAGGCTGTGCCAAGCTGCGCGCAAACGTTTCTGACGCCGTGCATATACAGCATTACAAGATCCATATACCCCTCAACGAGGATCGCAAACTTATTTCTTCGTATTTCTTCCTGCGTTACGTCCAGCCCGTACAGATTTGAGCCTTTTACGTAAACTGACGACGCCGTGCTGTTTATATACTTGGCTTTCGCGTCACCTTTTAAGTCACGGCCGCCGAAGCCTATTACCTTTCCGCGGGTATTGACTATGGGAAACATTACACGGCCTTCAAACCGGTCTCTTAAACGGCCTCCGCTGTATTCGTTTATCAGGCCTACTTCCAATGCTGCTTTGCGCATCTTTTCGTCATTTTCAAGTTTTGAAGTCAGCATACGCCCGCTTTCGTCCGCGTATCCTATACGAAATGCTGAGATAGTCTTTCTGTCCAGCCCGCGTCCGAGCATGTATTCCAGCGCCGGATTGCCCTCTGCCTTCATTGCCTCATAATATACGGATCTTGCACCACGGTTCACCTCGTACAGAGCTTCCTTCCCTTTGTCCGCCGAGAAAGACCCTCCGGGCTGCCAGTCGATACCGTTTTCCTTTGAAAGCCTCTCGCATGCATCCAGAAAATCGATATTGTAATACTTTTCATAAAATGTGATTATGTCTCCCTTTGCTCCGCATCCAAAGCAAATATAGTTCCCGCTGTCCTCGTATACGTGAAAAGAAGCCGTTTTTTCCTTGTGAAACGGGCACAAACCTGACCAGCTCTTGCCGCTTCGGCGAAGCGACACAACCCGGCCAATAGTTTCAACGGTATCTACCCTATCTTTGATCTGTTCTACGATATTTATATCTTTAGACAATAGTTTTTTCCGCTTGAGCAATTCCCCTTTTAGCTATTTTTTGCACTGTTTATATATTCAACATTAATATGGTATTTCCTTTATTTAGCGGAAAGCCCGTACAAGCGCATCCACAAACCCGTCAAGTGCGCGATCGCCGATCCCGGTCCTTAAAACCGAGACGTCAAACCCGTGAAAACATCCGGGATATAGATGAAATTCGACCGGTACGCCCGCCCTGCTGAGCCTGGCGACATATTCTATCGTTTCGTCTCTGAATGGATCCAGATCTCCTATAATCGTATATGTCGGAGGCAGCCCGGCGTAGTCTTCCGCCCTGGCGGGAGCGGCATATTGCGGCACATCCTCAAGATCGCCCAGATACAGCGACCAGGCCAGCTTGTTGCACTCTCCGAACCAGGATTTGCTATCCTGTATCTCAATACAGGAGGGAGTATCGCACCTGTCGTCTATCATCGGATACAGGGGCATTTGAAACATCACCTCAGGACCGCCCCGGTCCCTCGCGAGCAGCGATAACGCCGCAGTCAGTCCGCCCCCGGCGCTGTTTCCGGCTATCGCGATGCGGTCTTTGTCCGCCCCAAGTTCTTCCGCGTTGTCGTGCATCCACTTTAGCGCCGAATAACAATCCTCGAGAGCGACAGGGTATTTATACTCAGGCGCAAGACGGTACTCGACAGACACGACGACGCACCGCGCCTCTTTGACAAAACGTATGCACAAGCCTTCGTCTTTCTTGATAAAACCGCCCAGGTATCCGCCGCCGTGTATCCAGAGCAGAGCCGGCAGGACCTCACTGCTATTCACAGGTTTATATACCCTGAGATAAACACCCTCTTCTATATATCGTTCCGTAACTTCAACTTCTTCGTCGGCCGGAAGCCCTGTCATTTCGTATTCGTCATCCATCATTTGCCGTATGCAGCCCGGCAAATCGTTCAAGTCAAAGCCTGGACACATATCGTACATCTCCAGCAAATCGGGGTGGACCCTGTCTCGATAATTCGTCGTCATCAAAAACCTCCTTATAAAACTATTTCAGCGAAACTGTTCGGCTTATAAGCAACCGGCAAGAATACGTCTATCCCGTTATCCGTGAGCCCTCTTTTACTATCCGGCCCGTAAACCAAAACCCTGTGTTTCTTTCCCTTGTTCTTTTGGTAAAAACGCTCCGCTCCGGCTTCGGCTGCGTCGATCATTTTCCTGCTGCGTTCGTTTTTTACGGTTTCGGGCACCTGCCCTGCCATATCCGCCGCCCTGGTCCCCTGCCGTTTCGAATACTTGAATACATGCACGCGCGCAAAACCAGTATTCCTGACGAAATCAAGGCTTTCCTCAAAATCATCGTCTCTTTCCCCCGGGAAACCAACTATAATGTCCGTCGTAATAGAAAACAGCGGATCGATACCGCGCAATCCTTTAACGATTTCAGAATAATCCTCCGGCGTATACGACCGCCCCATCTCTTTCAGCGTTTTTTCGGAGCCGCTTTGCAGCGAAAGGTGGAACTGCGGACAAACGCCCTCTATCTTCGCGATCTTTACAGCTTCGCCCACGCTCATCACATTCGGTTCAAGCGATCCCAAGCGCACACGGTATTCCGCGTCCTTTTCGATCGAGCAGACACTTTCCACAAGCTTATAAATGTCGTCATGCATCGCGAGATTGACTCCTGTAAGCACCAGTTCCTTATATCCGGCGTCCAGCAGCTCTTTAGCCTCACTTACCACGTCCTCTACCGGCCGGCTGCGCACCGGTCCTCTGGCGAACGGTACGATACAGTACGCGCAGAACCTGTCACACCCGTCCTCCACCTTGATAAGCGCCCGCGTCCTGGCAGCGAGCAGCCGCGGGTCTCCCGCAGATTTGTCTTTTTCCCCACCGACAAAGTCGCGGGAGACCCCGGTGCTCGACGCAATAATTTCCGCCGCTCTTTCTTTGTCCAGGCTCCCGACAACTATATCAACTTCCGGCATTGCCGATACTTTCTCGCGGTCCACCTCCGGCAGACATCCTACGACGCAGACCAAAGCCTCAGGATTCGCTTTTCTGGCCTGCCGTATCCGTTGTCTGGTCTTGCTGTCGGCTATAGAAGTTACCGTACAGGAATTAATCACGCAGATGTCCGCCGTCTCGCCTTTTTGAGCCTGCGCAAAACCCAGCGCGTCAAAATCCGCAGCAAGCGCTTCGGACTCCTGCTGGTTGACTTTGCATCCAAGTGTCGTTATCTTGTATGTTTTCCGCATTTTAAAAAAGCGCCGGGGCTTATCCCCGGCGCTTGCTCACTAAGCTTTATTCGAGCGGTATCACCGGCAGGGTCAGGACTGACGGGTGGTCGCCGTCGCGGTAGACCTTGTGCAGTGTCGTCGTCGCCGGACACATATGCCACATGATGTCATAAGTCTCTACGTCGGTGGGGATGTCGATGCAGCTGATTTCAAGCTGTATCCGCTCTCCTGCCCTGAACATATACGACATTGGCCGCATCTGGAGTTCGTACTCGCAGATCTCGCCCGGCTCGGGATAGTCAAACTTTGTGTAATCATGTTCTATTTCCCACGGCACGTCGCGGTCGTAGTCGCGTTTGCGCAGAGAAGCCTTCAGCCACCCCTGAGCCATGGGATATATGGCATCCGAGCCGAACACGCGCACATTCGCGCGCCAGCATGTATCCTTCTGATCGATCGACGCCCAGAACTTGAGGCGCGGGGCGCCAACGCACATAAGCGGTTCCGCGAGCGGGGGTGATACATATACCAACCGCGCGCGATCTTCTGTTACAAAAAGCGGGGGCTGTACGAATGAGTCGGGCTCGTCGTTGAAATAATCCGGCTCTTTCGAAAGCTGCTCGAGGCTGTGGAGATAGAAAGGCACATACTCCATGTTCTCGACCGGAAACTCCTTGGCCGTACGCCATTTTTCAAGGCCGGTCACATGATAATATACAGGATCCTCGTCCATGATCCCGTTATCGATGCCCTTCAGCCAGTAGTCATACCAGCGCAGCAATTCGTCGTGGTCGCCCTTCCATGGACGTACGCCCATATCGGTATAGAACCTGAGCTTCTTTGGAACGTCTTCATTCAGCCTGTTATACACATTTATCTGAGGCTCAGAGAAGAAACTGAAGAACGGCCCTCCGACGTAGGTAGGCACGTTGATTTTATCAATGCGCTCTATAACCGAACGCTCGCGATAATACGGACCGTCGAGCGGATTCAGCATAAAGTCATAGAGGATGGGGTTCTTCGTCGGGTATTTCAAAAGATGGTAGAGGTATGGGTACTGACGCAGGTCCGGATTTTCCATCGCCTCTTCCACTATCTTTTTGAGTTCCTCCGGTTTATCCTCGTACGCCACCTGCATTGCAGAGCGCGTATTAGGCGTTATTGCGTAACCGCAACGCGCCGGATAAGTACCGGTGTATAGTCCGTACAGGAATATATTCAGCACGCCGCCTTCATACTGGCCGTGTTTGTAAACGTCGTCACCGTATATTTCCCATGGGGCGATACACTTCAGGCTTGGAGGCTGAGCCGCGGCAAGCTGGAGCTGCGCGTTGGCGAAATAGCAGATACCCGCGCCTCCGACGCCGCCGTCGCACCAATCCTGCTTGGCCAGCCATTCGCATATATCGTAGCCGTCCTCTCCGCGTTCGTGTTTGTTCATCATGCCGTCGTGATAGCCTTCGCTGTCACCGAGCCCGCGGAAGTCCGCGATCGCGAACGCATAGCCGCGAGCTGCGAAATAATACGGATCGCCCGATTCTACGGACGCCTCAAATATGGATTTTCCGAATGGCTGCGGAGGAGACTCAAAAACCTGACAATCTTTTCCGTATGGCGACTGTGACAGTAATGCGGGAAACTTACCTTCCGCATCGGGACGGTACACGTCCACAGCAAGCCCCACGCCGTCGCGCGCGGGCACCATAAATGTTTCTTTGATAACGCCGTAAACCGGTTCTGATACTTCCTCCATGACAAACTCCTTTCAAATATTATTCTATTTCAAGCTCTGGCTCTTCCGCCGCGGCTTCTTCAAGCGCTTCTTCTTCGAGAGCGACATCCTTGTCAATAGCGGCTTCGGCTTCT
>Ga0123356_10008789_pt1 | contig 10007 bp, 8 predicted proteins | sample TergutEmb28metaG_2_FD_92546 | JGI IMG/M metagenome (GOLD analysis project Ga0123356, IMG submission 92546) | Embiratermes neotenicus P3 segment gut microbial communities from Petit-Saut dam, French Guiana - Emb289 P3 | ecosystem: Host-associated > Arthropoda: Insects > Digestive system > Gut ... | reverse complement strand
TCCGGCGGCGAGCGCCAGCGCGTCGGCGTCGCCCGGGCGCTGGCCGTCGGCCCGCAAGTGCTGTTGATGGATGAGCCGCTGGCGGCGCTCGATTTGCAGCGCAAGCGGGAAATCCTGCCCTATCTCGAACGCCTGCACGACGAGTTGGACATCCCGCTGCTCTACGTCAGCCATGCGCCGGACGAAGTGGCGCGCCTGGCCGACCACATCGTCGTCCTCGACGCCGGCCGCGCCGTGGCCAGCGGGCCGCTGGCCGAGACCCTGGCCCGCCTCGACCTGCCGATCCGCCTCGGCGAGGACGCCGGCGTCGTGCTCGAAGCCACGGTCGGCGCCATCGACGACGAATGGCACTTGGCGCGCGTCGATTTCGCCGGCGGCAGCCTGTGGACCCGCGACCGCGGCCTGCCGACCGGGCACCGCGCGCGCATCCGGGTGCTGGCCCGCGACGTCAGTCTGGCCGTCACCGAGCCGGGCCCAAGCAGTATCCAGAACCGTCTCGACGGTATCGTCGACAGCCTCGGCGACGACGAGCATCCGGGCCTGCTGCTGGTGCGTGTCCAGGTCGGCGCCAGCCGGCTGATCGCCCGCCTGACCCGGCGCTCGGCCGCCCAACTCGGCATCGCCGCCGGCCGCCCGGTGCGCGTCCAGGTCAAGTCCGTGGCACTGATGGAATAAACAAGGACAAGCCGACCGTGTCGGATATCAGGTGAGCGGACAAATTTTTGTTGCAATGCACAAGAATTTCTGCAAACTAGGGAGCCTCTGAATTTCTCCGCAGGTTTTCCCATGGCGACATTCCGTTGCGCCACCTTGGCCGCAGGCAACGACACCAAGCCGGCCGAAGGCAGTCGGCGCCTGATCGACGGCATCGAGCGCGTGTTCTATGACGGCTATTGGATCAAGACCTACCCGGTCCCGGCCGATTCGCTGGAAGCCAAGAAACGCCTGATCGAGGCGCTGACCCGGCGGCTGTTCAACCACACCGAACACGGCCTGAACATTCCCGGCACCCGCCTCGACGAAGCCCGCGCGGCCTACGATGGCGAAACCGACCCCAACCGCCGCCGGGTCAAGGCGGCGATGCTGGCCGGCGCGCTGTTCAACCGGGCCACCGACATTTTCCGCAAGCTGGTCGAACTGCAAGGCGCGGGCATCGAGATCGGCAACGACGACGCGCTGATGCGCGAATGCGGCCAGCGCCTGCTGGAAGCCATGGAACTCGGCCGCTTCGTGCTGCACCGCAGCGGCGAGGAAGGCATCGACGAACTGTGGGGCGAGCCATTCCGCGCCTTCTCGATCCCGGTCGAGGATTTTTTCGAAAGCCGCTACATCAAGATCGGCCAGACCCTGCGCGACATCGACCGGATCGCCGCGGCGATGACCGGCTGCCTCGCCCACGTTCCGGCCTTCGCCGATATCGCCCCGGCGATCGCCGATTTCGCCGCCGCCGCCCGGGTCAAGACCGAAACCCTGCGTACCGACCCGGATATCTTCGACGTCTGGGCGCGCCTGGCCACCGCCGGCGAACGCCTGGCCAACCATCCGCCGCGGCCGGTGGCACGCAGCCACGGCTTACCGGCCTATCATATCGGCGACGGCCTGCGGCTGATCCGCAACGGCCGCGATCTGGTTTTCTACATCACCCGCGCTCGCACGCCGATGCCGAAAAGCACCCGCGAATACGTCGCGCTTTGCGCCAGCTACTTGCAGACCGGCCGCTTGCCGCACCTGCCGCCGCCGCCGCCGGTGTGAATCGGCGCTACTTGTTGTGCCGTTGCTGCGTGGCGGCGCGCAGCACGTCCGATTCGAGCACCTGGGTGTCGGTGCCGATGCAGCGGATCATGTCGATTTCCTCGACCGCTTGCAGCACCGCGCTGTTCTGCTCCGTACTACCGTCGCGTCGCGCCGCCTGCCATTCGGCGACCAGGAGTTCCTGCGCGCTCAAGCCGGTAACCATGCCGGCCGGCACCCTGGCGCCGAGCTCGATCAGCGCCCGCACCACTTCCGTCCGCTGGCCGCGCACGGCCATGCTCAGCGGTGAAGTCGGCAGGCTGTTATCGGACAGATTGACCTTGGCGCCGCGCGCCGCCAGTTCGCGCACGATATCGACGAAACCCATGAAGCAGGCAATGCCCATCGGCAGACCGGGATCGCCCTGGCCGTCGGCCAGTTCGACCGGGGCGCCGGCATCAAGCACGGCGCGCACGTTTTTGAGGCGGCCGCTGCGAATGGCCTTGATCAGTTCAAGTGGAGTCGTCACGGCGTCTCTCCGTTCAATTATCTGTCGTAGGCCATGAATTCATGTTACGCCTCACGGCAAGTCGTGTCTTGCTCAATAAGGATTTCTTGACTTGTCCTGGCTGCCCCTTGGGCACAGCCTAAGTATAATTATCGAACAGGCTCCGCGACAGCCCACCGGCAACGGCAGTGCCGCTTCCCGACCGCCCGCGGTAGCACCTATTCCCCTGATGCATGACCCCACCGAGACAGCTACCGCGCCATGGCCGATCATCGTTCGCTCGCCCATCATCTCCAGCAAGCCGTCGGCCGCCGGCCGGCGGCTGCGCTCTTGCACGCTGGCGGCCGGCAGTGGACCTGCGCCGAATGGCTGGATGACTGCCGCCAGTTCGCCGACGGCCTGGAGGACAACTGGCAACCGCTGGCCCGTGGCGGCGACAGCCTCGCCCTGGCTCGCCTGACCTGGGCTTGCAGTCTGGTCGGCCGCCCGTTCTGGCCGCTGGCGCCAGAATGCCAAGCGCCACCAAAACTCCCAGAACTGCCCGGTATCGCGCTGATCGTCTCGACCAGTGGCAGCGAAGGACAGTCCCGGGCCGTGCCGCTCGGCACCGTCCAACTCAATGCCGCGGCGGCGGCGGCCAACGCCCGCCTCGGCCTGAACGCGGGCGATCTGTGGCTGAACTGCATGCCGCTATTCCATATCGGCGGCCAGTCCGTCCTCTGGCGCTGCGCCCGCGCCAATGCGGCGATGTTGCTGCACGACGGCTTCCAGGCCGAGGCCGTCGGCGACGCCCTGCAAGCTCATCGGGTCACCCACATTTCGCTGGTGCCGGCGATGCTGGCCGCCCTGCTCGACCACGGCGTCGCGCCGCCGGCCAGCCTGCGCGTCGCCTTGATCGGCGGCGCCGCCCTGTCGCGTCCGCTGCATGAGCGGGCCACCGCCGCCGGCTGGAAGCTGTGGCCGAGTTACGGCATGAGCGAAAGCAGCGCCCTGGTCGCCGCCCACAATCCGGCCGACGGTCCCTGGCATGAAGGCCTGGTCGGCCGGCCGCTGCCGGGAACCGGCGTGTCGATCGACGACGATGGCCGTATCCGTCTGCGCGGCCAGCAACTGATGAGCGGCTACCTCGACGGCGGCGGCATCGAACCGGACGGCTGGTTGCGCAGCGGCGACCTCGGCCGGCTCGACGAGGCCGGGCATCTGACCGTGCTCGGCCGCGCCGACGACATGCTGATCAGCGGCGGGCGCAACATCCATCCGCAGGAAATCGAATCCTGTCTGGCCGCCTGCCCCGGCGTCCGCGAGATCGCCGTCAGCGCCCGCCCCGATCCGGTATGGGGCGATCTGATCGTCGTGCTGGTGGTTGGCCCGGTCGAACTCGACGCGCTCCAGGCCCATGCCCGCCAGCATCTGCCGAGCGCCGCCTTGCCGCGCCGCCTGGTTCGCCTCGAGCGCCTGCCGCGCAACGCCGCCGGCAAGTTCGACCGGCAAATGCTGCGCGATCTCGCCGCCAGGGCGGGAGCGTGATCGCCACCCTGCGGCGACGCCTGGCCAATCCCGAACTGACAGCCCGCTTGCAGCGTCTGGCCGCCGCCGCCCCGGCCGCCGCCCCGGTCAGCCTGTGCCTGCCGCTTGGCCACGGCGAACGCGACTGGCTGGAACTGCTTGGCCCCGGCCTGCCGTTCCACTACCGGGCGCGCCCGGCACAAGGCCAATTCCGCCTCGGCATTGGCCATGCGCTGCGACTCGATAGCGCCGGCGAGCACCGTTTCGCCGCCCTCGACAACGCCTTCGCCGGCATCCGCGAAGTCTGGCGCCACGAAGGAAAAGCGCTGGCCTTCGCCGGCTTCGCCTTCGCCCCGGACAACGATGCGCCGCTGCCCAACGCCCAGTTGAGCATTCCGGCCATCGCCCTGGAAAGTGTCGACGGCCACTGCGCGGCGACGCTGACGGTTCCCGCCGGCCGCATCGACCAAGCCGTCGACGCATGGCGATATTGGCTGGATCGCCTACCGCGCCGGCCCGACCTACGCCTGCCAGAATGGCTGCCGGCAACGCCGGAAACCCTCGCCGCGCGGGCCTGGGTCGCCCGCTGCAACCAGGCTCTGCAAGCCATCGCCGGCGGCCGTGTCGACAAGCTGGTGCTTGGCCGCGAACGGCGCCTCGCCGCCGCCGCCAACATCCCGCCAGCGGCGGTTCTCGCGCAATTGCTGGGGCAGCAGCCGGACAGCCTCATCTACGCCTGCGGCAACGGCCGCCAGACCTTCCTCGGCGCCACGCCGGAACGCCTGGTCCGCCTAGTCGCCGGGCAAGTCGACGCCGACGCCCTGGCCGGTACGGCTTGGCCGGCCTCGCCGGAATTGGCCGGCGACAAGAACCGTCACGAACAATCGCTGGTGGTTCGCGCCGTCTGCGCGGCGCTGGCCCCGCTATGCGCCGAGGCGCCGCGGGCCGAAGCGGTCCAGACGCACGCCGCCGGGCACCTGAGCCACCTGCGCAGCCGCATCTCGGCCCGTTCCCTGCCGGCGACCAGTCTGTTCGACCTCGTCCGCGCCCTGCACCCGACCCCGGCGGTCGGCGGCTATCCCGGCCCGGCCGCGCTGGCCTGGCTGGCCGCCCACGGCGAACGGCGCGGCGCCTGGTACAGCGGCGGCATCGGCTGCCTCGACCAGAACGGCGACGGGGAATTCTCGGTGGCCTTGCGCTCTGCCCTGCTCGACGGCAATACCGCCTACTTGCAAGCCGGCGCCGGCATCGTCGCCGGCTCCAACGCCGACAATGAACTGGCCGAAACGGAAGCCAAGTTCGGCACCATGCTGGCCGCCCTCACCGCGACCCCGCGCGCCGTCCCCATGCACGGGACGCGCTGAAAGGGGAGCGGGGAAAGGAAGCGGCTACTCGCCGACCACGTCGACGCCGGCCGGCGGCACGAAGCGGAAAGTCGCCGCCGGCAGCGCCGGGTTGCGTTCCAGGGCCGAAAAGCGGATCAAGGTCGTCTGCCCGAAACTGTCGCGCAATTCCATGGCCTTCAAATCGTCGCCGGCAAAGCCGATGCGCACCCGTTCGAAACCGCTGTCGCCGCCTCTCGGCACGGCGTCGACCCAGAACAGCCCTTCGCGCTCGCCGGCTTCGGCGAGCGCGAAATTACGCTCCAGGTCGTTGCTGCCGGCCAGCAGCGCGGCCGGCGAACCGACTATGGCTTGGCCGACCCGGCGCACCGTGACCTGCTGCAATTCGCTGTCGTAAATCCAGAATTTCTCGCCATCGCCGACCACCAGTTGCGGATAGGGTTTGACGATTTCCCAGCGCAGCTTGCCCGGCCGGGCGATGCTGACCAAGCCGGAGGACGGCTGCGGCTTGCGCCCGCCCGTGGCGACCACCACTTGCTCGAATTCGGCTTTCAGCGTTTTGGTGCCGGCCAGGAAGCGGTGCAGGCGGTCTATCGCGCCGGCCTCGGCGAACAGCGGCAGGACGGCAAGCAGCGCCGCCGCGCCACAGGTAGCCAGTGCTTTCATTCCATTTCCTTGCGCGCCAGCACTTCGCGGCCGCCGCGGCCATCCATGGCCGAGACCAGGCCGGCTTTCTCCATCGCCTCGATCAGCCGCGCCGAACGGTTGTAACCGATGCGCAGATGGCGCTGAACCAGCGAGATCGAGGCGCGACGGTTTTTCAGCACGATATCCACGGCCTGATCGTAAAGCGGATCGTTCTCGGCATCGTCGCCGCCCTCGCCGGCGCCGCCGTCTTCCTCGTCATCGCCGCCGGCGCCGCTCAGGACGTCGGCGACATATTCCGGCGCGCCGGTCGTTTTCAGGTACTCGACGACGCGGTGCACCTCGTCGTCGGTGACGAAAGCGCCATGCACTCGCGTCGGATAGCCGGTGCCGGGCGCCAGGTAAAGCATGTCGCCCTGGCCAAGCAGCGCCTCGGCGCCCATCTGATCGAGGATGGTGCGCGAGTCGATCTTGCTCGATACCTGGAAGGACAGGCGGGTTGGAATATTGGCCTTGATCAGGCCGGTAATCACGTCCACGCTCGGGCGCTGCGTCGCCAGCACCAGATGGATGCCGGCGGCCCGGGCTTTCTGCGCCAGACGGGCGATCTGCTCCTCGACTTTCTTGCCGACCACCATCATCAGGTCGGCCAGCTCGTCGATGACGACGACGATGTACGGCATCGTTGCCAAGGGTTCCGGCGCTTCCGGCGTCAGCGACAAGGGGTTCGGGATGTGCTCGCCCTTCTTCCCGGCTTCCTTGATCTTGCCATTGAGGCCGGCGATGTTGCGCACCCCCATCGCCGACATCAGCTTGTAGCGTTTTTCCATCTCGGTCACGCACCAGTGCAGCGCGTTGGCCGCCTGCTTCATGTCGGTGACGACCGGCGCCAGCAGGTGCGGGATGCCCTCGTAGATCGACAATTCGAGCATCTTCGGGTCGACCATGATGAGGCGCACATTTTCCGGCTCGGATTTGTACAGCATCGACAGGATCATCGCATTGACGCCAACCGACTTGCCCGAGCCGGTGGTGCCGGCAACCAACAGGTGCGGCGTCTTGGCCAGATCGGCGACCACCGGCTGGCCGCCGATATCCTTGCCCAGGCATACCGTCAGCGGGCTGGTCATATCGTTGTACGGCTTGCTGGAAATGATTTCGCAGAGCTTGACCATCTGCCGCTTCGAGTTGGGCAGTTCCAGCGCCATGCACGACTTGCCAGGCACCGTCTCGACGACGCGGATCGATATCATGGCCAGGGCGCGCGCCAAGTCGCGGGCGAGATTGACGATCTGCGCGCCCTTGACGCCGACCGCCGGCTCGATTTCGTAGCGGGTAATGACCGGGCCGGGCATGGCCGCCAGCACCTTGACCTGGACGCCAAAGTCGGCGAGCTTGCGTTCGATCAGGCGTGACGTGTATTCCAGCGTTTCGGCGCCGACCATCTCGGTCGCCGGCGGCGCCGGATCGAGTAGGTGCAAGGGCGGCAGGATGCCGCCGAGCACGGCCTCGGGAAAGAGCAGCGACTGCTTCTCGCGCTCGACGCGCTTTTCGGCCTTTTTCGATACCGGAACGTCGACCGGCGCCGGCGTTTCGATAAGGATAGGCTCATGCAGCTCGCCCCGGCGTTTTTCCTCCTCGACCACGACCTCGCGCTGCTGCGCCACCTCGCGGCCGATGCGTCGGTCGCGCCAAGCCTCGATACGGCCGATCGCCAGCCCGGCCAGCACTTCGAAAAACAGGCCGAGGCGCTCGAAGGCCCACAGCCAGGACATGCCGGAAAAAACGCTCCAGCCGGCGGCCATGGCCAGCAGCAGGAATAGCGTGGCGCCGGTATAGCCCAACAGCTCGCCGAGCAAACGGCTGATCTCGAAGCCGAGCATGCCGCCCGGACTGAGCGGCAGTTCCGCCGGCAAGGAATGAAAGCGCAAAGCCTCCAGCGCGCAACTGGCGACCAACAGGAATACGAAGCCGAGCAGGGCAATGAACAGCGGCCGATGGTCGGCGAAGCCGTCCGATTTGAGCCGGCGCACGCCCCACCACACCGACATGCCGAGCAATACCACCCACCACCAGGCGGAAAGGCCGAAGACATAGAGCATCAAGTCGGCCACCCAGGCGCCGGCGCGGCCGGCCGGGTTGTGCAGGCTCGGCGTCGCCACCGCATGCGACCAGCCCGGATCGTCGCGATGAAAGCCCGACAAAGCCAGGATCAGGAATAGCGTGACGGCGCCGACGCCGAGCCAGCGCGATTCCTGCAACAACATACCGATCTTGTCCGGCAGCGGACTCGCCCCTCTTTCCAGGGTTTTAGCCATGACCTTCTTCATGAACCCAGGATCACCACCAGATCGCCCTCGGTGGCAATGTAGCCGCTCAGTTCGAGATCGCGCATGACCTTGCTGACCATTTCGCGCGAGGCGCCGATCATGCGCGCCATGTCCTGTTTCGAGATTTTTTTCTTGATCACGCGCCTGCCCTCCTCCTCGATCGACACGTCGAGCAAGAGGCGGGCCACCCGACCATAGACATCGAGCAGCGCCAGGCTCTCGATCTTGCGGTCGGCCTCGCGCAGGCGGCGGACGAGAATCTGCATCAGCTTCTGGGCGACCAGGAAATTGTCTTGCAGGCAACGCTGGAAAGCGTCCTTGCCAAGCACCAGCAATTCGCAGGCTTCACTGGCGACGACGCTGGCCGAACGCGGACTGCCATCGATCATGCCCATCTCGCCAAAGGACTCGCCCGGACCAAGCCAGGCAAGAATGATTTCGCGCCCTTCCTCATCGGTATTGGTCACCTTGGCGCGGCCGGTGAGCAGGATATAAAGGGAATCGGTCACCTCCCCGGCGCGCACCACGAAAGCGCCGCGCTCGACGCGGCGGCGGCCGCACACCTTGGACAGCTTTTCCAATTCCGATTCGTTCAGCCCGGAAAACAGCGGCACATTGCGTAGCACAACCAGGCTCAGACCATATTGATTCGTCGCCATAAATCATTTTCCGTTCATGGGGTTATAACATGATTATAAACCGCTTTCGCAAACAAGGCGGCAGGGCGGGAAAAACCGTGGCCTCCACGGCAAGGCTATAATTTTCTCCTCGACCAACCCAGAGGAATGTCATGTCCGCATCGTCCCGCCATAGCCCCCTCATCATCCTCGGTTCCGGCCCGGCCGGCTACACCGCCGCCGTCTACGCCGCCCGCGCCAACCTGAAGCCGGTGCTGATCACCGGCCTCGCCCAAGGCGGGCAACTGATGACCACGACCGAGGTCGACAACTGGCCGGCCGACGCCGACGGCGTCCAGGGCCCCGAACTGATGGCGCGTTTTGAAAGCCACGCCCGCCGTTTCGACACCGAGATCGTCTTCGACCAGATCCATACCGCCCGCCTGAGCGAGCGGCCGTTCACGTTGATCGGCGACGCCGGCAGCTACACCTGCGACGCGCTGATCATCGCCACCGGCGCCTCGGCCCAGTATCTCGGCCTGCCCTCGGAAGAGAAGTTCGCCGGCAAGGGCGTTTCCGCCTGCGCCACCTGCGACGGCTTCTTCTACCGCAACAAGCCGGTCGCCGTCGTCGGCGGCGGCAACAGCGCGATCGAGGAAGCGCTGTACCTGGCCAACATCGCCAGCCACGTGACGCTGATCCACCGCCGGGACAAGTTCAGGGCCGAGAAGATCGTGCAGGACAAACTGTTCGAGAAGGAAAAGGCCGGCAAGATCACCATCCACTACAAGCACACGCTCGACGAAATTCTCGGCGACGACTCCGGCGTCACTGGTCTGCGTCTCAAGAGCACGCAGGATGGCAGTACGCGGCAGGTGGATGTGCACGGCGTCTTCATCGCCATCGGCCACAAGCCGAACACCGACATCTTCGCCGGCCAGTTGGCGATGGAAAACGGCTATCTGGTCACCCAGGGCGGCCGCAACGGCAACGCGACGCAAACCAGCATCCCTGGCGTCTTCGCCGCCGGCGACGTGCAGGACCAGATCTACCGCCAGGCCTGCACCTCGGCCGGCACCGGCTGCATGGCGGCCCTGGACGCCGAGCGTTACCTCGACCAGGCGGGCTGACTCCCGGCGCAACATGATCGACCCGGACGATCTGGCCGCCTTCCATGCGGCGGCAGCGGGCAGCCGGCCGCTGCCCGATTCCGGCCGCATCCAGCGCCAGCCGCGGCGGCCGCCGCCACGACCCTTGCAACACCTGGCCGACGAACGGGCGGCGCTACGGGAAAGCCTGCACGGCACGATCGGTTTACAGGACCGGC
>Ga0123356_10008788_pt1 | contig 10008 bp, 7 predicted proteins | sample TergutEmb28metaG_2_FD_92546 | JGI IMG/M metagenome (GOLD analysis project Ga0123356, IMG submission 92546) | Embiratermes neotenicus P3 segment gut microbial communities from Petit-Saut dam, French Guiana - Emb289 P3 | ecosystem: Host-associated > Arthropoda: Insects > Digestive system > Gut ... | reverse complement strand
GAGGTCGAGGTGGTTTGTGGGCTCGTCGAGGAGCAGGAGGTCTGGTTCGAGCACGAGTTGGCGGGCGAGAGCGAGCCGTTTTTTCCAGCCGCCGGAGAGGGTGGAGATCGGGACGCTGTGGTCGTCGAAGCCGATCTTGGTCAGAATGATCGCTGTTTTAGTTTCCGCCGCTTCCACATCGCCCAGCGCGAGGAGCAGTTCTTCGCGCGGTGTGGCGGCGGTGAAGAGATCCTGTTGGGCGAGGTATCCGATTTTCAGGTTGCGTCGCGTTTCGATTTCGCCTTCGTCGGTGTGTTCGAGGTCAGCGAATATTTTGAGGAGTGTGGATTTTCCTGCGCCGTTTGGGCCGAAGAGGCCGATGCGTTGGTCGTCGTAGATGCTGAAGGTGAGGTTGGCGAAGAGTTGGCGATGGCCGAAGGATTTGGTGAGGTTTTGGCATGCGAGTAGGAGGGACATGAGGGCTCCGAGAATAAAGTCGGGGCGTATTATAGCGGAAATGTTTTTCGTAAAGTTCGTAAAATTCGTGGAGAGGGGCGAAACACGCTGAAGCGTGAACTCCGGGTGGGATTGGGCCGATAAGTATTCATGATGAACAAGCTTGGCGGTGCAGGAGAGAATTATGGTTGGCACGCAGAAGAAGGGTGTGGATGTCGTGGTTGCGTTTGTGCTGGCCTTTGTGCTTGGAGGATGTGACCCCACCAGCGCCCCCTCCAGTGATCACTTCGAGGCATGGGTGAGGGAGAACGGAGGTGATGTCAAGGATCTTAATGGGGCAATACTAAAAGATGGTTACGCTTTAATACACAGGGCTGCTCAAGAGGGACGTGTGGATATGCTTGGTTGGTTAAAGGACCGAGGCGCGGATGTTAATGCCAAGACCAATAGTGGCTGGACGCCGATGCATTCGGCGGCTCGTGGCGGTCGCGTTGAGGTGATGAAGTGGTTGAAAGAGCAGGGCGCGGATGTAAGCGCAAAAAACGATGACGGCAAGACGCCCATGTTTCCGGCAGCTAATGGTGGTCACGTCGAGGCCATGAGGTGGCTGAAAGAGCAAGGCGTAGACGTAAACGCCAGGAGCAACGATGGTTTGGCACTCATGCATTTTGCGGCGATTCATGGTCGCGTCGAAGTCATGAAATGGTTGAAAGAACAGGGCGTGGATATCAATGCCAAGGATCATAAAGGCAGGACGCCATTAGCTGTCGCAGGTTCTGACGAAGCGAAGGAATGGTTACAGGCGAATGAGGCTGAATAGCAAAACAGAGCTGCGAGCGTAAGCTCGCTGTGTGTGACGTCGCGAGCTTACGCTCGCAGCTCTGTATTGTTGATGCCGCTTCGGGTATGAGTGCTCGCCTGTCGGCTCGCGGCTAAACTTTGGATCGGCTACACTGCGGGCTATGGCGCTTGCTGAAATTAGAGATGTTGAAAAGGCTTATGCGGGGCGGTCGGTCCTGAAAGGGATTACGTTTGATTTGCAGAAGGGTGAGCGGATCGGGCTTGTGGGTGCGAATGGGTCGGGGAAGACGACGCTTTTGAAGATTATTGCGGGCGTGGAGCGGGCGGATCATGGGGTGGTTTCGGTGGCTCGTGCGTGCAAGCTGGCGTATGTTTCGCAGATACCGAACCTGGACCCGGAGCAGACGCTGCATCATCAGGTTTCGCGAGTTTTTGCGGAGGTTCATGATCTTGAGCGGCGGTTGCATGAGGCGGCAGAGGAGTTGGCGGGTGATCCGGATGAGGCTGCGATTGCGAGGTATACGCGGCTGGAGGCGGAGTTTGAGCATATGCGGGGGCATGATATAGCGAGGCGTGTGGATGCGGTTTTGCATGAGTTGGGGTTTGCTCAGCGCGACCTTGAGATGCCGATTAAGATGTTGTCGGGGGGGCAGAAGTCGCGGGCGCAGTTGGCGAGGTTGTTGTTGGAGGGGCCGGACTTGATGCTGCTGGATGAGCCGACGAATCATTTGGATTTGCCGATGCTGGATTGGCTGGAGAATGCGATCGCGGAGATGGACGATGTGGCGTTGATCGTGGTTTCGCACGATCGCTACTTTCTGGATTCGGTGGTCGATGAAGTTTTTGATATGGTCGATGGGAAGATCGAGAAGTATCCGGGGAATTACTCGGCGTATACGGATTTGAAGGTGCAGCGGCAGCTGTCGCAGCAGCGTGCGTACGATCAGCAACAGGCGTACATTGCGAAGGAAGAGGAATATATTCGGCGGTTCGGTGCGGGTCAGCGGTCGAAGCAGGCGCGTGGGCGGAAGAAGCGGTTGGATCGTTTGAAGGCCGGTGGAATGAGTGGTCTGGTGGAGACGACGAAGCTGGTGGATGCGGTACGTCGCGATGGGAAGCGGGCGATTTTGAATTTGGAGGTGAAGAGGCCGTCGGGGTTCGATGTGCTGAAGGTGAAGGGTTTGACGAAGGGTTATCCGGATAAGCCGTTGTTTGAGGAGGTGAGTTTTAATCTCACGCGTGGTAAGCGGATTGGGATCATCGGGCCCAATGGGAGTGGGAAATCGACATTATTAAATATATTGGCGGGAGAGAATAAGGCGGATGCGGGTGAGTTTAAGTGGGGACATGGTGTGAGTCTGGAATACTTTCGGCAGGAGCATCAGACGCTGAACCTGGAGAATAATATATTGGAGGAGTTTCAGTCAGCGAAGATCACGGCGACGCAGCAGGAGATGCGAGATTTGGCGGGATTGCTGCTGTTTTCGGGGGATACGATCGAGAAGAAGTTGAGCGTGTTGTCGGGCGGGGAGCGGGCGAGGGTGGCGATGGGGAAGATGTTGCTGAATCCGTCGAACATGATTTTCATGGATGAGCCGACGAATCATTTTGACATGGCGACGTGTGAGGTTTTGGAGGAGGCGTTGGATAGTTATGACGGGTCGGCGTTGATTATTTCGCATGATCGTTATTTTTTGGATCAGGTTTGTGATCAGTTGCTGGTGTTGCGGCCGGCGCATTTGGAGGGTGAGCCGTGGAAGTTGTATCAGGGGAGTTATAGCGATTATCTGGAGTCTGTTGCGAAGGAGAAGTCGGTGATATTGGAGCGGAAGGAGGCGGAGCGGAGAGAGGAGGCAGCGGCGAATCGTCGTGCACAGGAGGCTCGTGAGAAGGAGAGGCGGAAGGTTGCGGCGGCGAAGCCGAAGAGGGTTGTGGGGAAGTTTGCGAAGATGACGGTTGCGGATTTGGAGTTGGCGATTACGCGGCTGGAGGGTGATTTGGCGTCGCTGGAAGGTTCGTTCGGTAATCCGCAAGTGGCTGCGAATCAGCAGGCGATGAAGGAGTTGATGAGCAAATACGAACAGGGCAAACGCGACCTTGCGGAACTCATGACGGCGTGGGAAGCGAAAGCCGAGGAATGAATCCGGAGTTCACGCTTTAGCGTGTTTCGCGGAAGAGAGGGAAGCACGCTAAAGCGTGAACTCCGGGGTGTGATGGTTGAAGGCTCGTTTGTTTGTTCAGATGACGAGCGTTGATCTTCGATCAACGGCTAAACGGTCGTCGTTGTTATGTGGAGGGTTGCGGCGTCGCGAACCGTCCCACTACAATGTTGCCTCTCTCTTACCAAGGAGTCCTCATGTCAACCCACCCCCCAACCAACCAACAACCCGTCGTCACCGTCATCGGCGGCGGAATGATCACTCGTACGCAGCTTCTTCCGACGCTCTACCACATGCAGCGGCAGGGTGCTGGGGGGGGGATCGGTGATATCCGCATCTGTGCGCTCGATACCAGGCCGATCGTTGAGATGCAGCAGGATGCGGCGTTGGCAGCCGGATTTCCGGGACAGGGTTTTGTGCCGTTCCCTGATCCGGCCAAGACCAAGCCGACGGAATCGTTTCCGGAGCTTTATCGTGAGGTGCTCAAGAGTGCTCCGAAGGGTTCGATTGCGGTTGTCGCGGTGCCGGACCATTTTCATTACTCCGTGATTAAAGCAGCTCTCGAAAACGATCTGCATTTGTGCGTGGTTAAGCCGCTGGTGCTCAAGCATGCCCAGGCGGAAGAGATCGAGAAGATGGCGATGGAGCGTGGGCTTGTCGTCGGCGTCGATTACCACAAGCGATTCGATTATCGCAATCTGATGGCCCGAAAAGACTACCGTGCCGGCAAGCTCGGCAACTTCCGACTTGCACAAGCCCACCTTCACGAACCGTGGTACTACCGCGACTCGAACTTCCAGAACTGGTGCACGTGTGAGAACTCCGACTTCTTCACCTACGTCGGCTGCCACTATGTCGATCTCCTCGCCTTCATCACCGGCCTGAAACCGACCTCCGTCTCCGTCTACGGCATCCGCGACAAGTATCCCAACGGTCGCGAGGGATTTCTGTGGACCGACGCCCGCGTGATCTGGGAGAATGGTGGATGCCTGAGCGTCGCGAACGCCATCGGCTCACCCGACGCCGCCGCCGGCGGAAACTCCCAGGGCATGGTCATGTGGGGCCAGGGTTCCAACGACGCCACGCTCCTCCGCCACTCCGACCAATTTCGCGGCGTAACCAACAGCCACACCGTTGCCGGCAGTGACCCCGGCGACACGATCTACAGCGAGCCGAACCCGGATTATTTCCGCCTGCTCGATCAGGGCGGCGGCGGGCTTGTGCCGGTGGGTTATGGACATCGAAGCGTCGAGTACATTATTGATGCATGCAAACAGGCTGGCGCGATCGCGTTGCTGGCAGACCGGCAGAAGTTGCTCAAGCAGCTTGATGCGGAAGGTATCATGGCTACTCCGGCGAATTCGGCGTATAACGAACTGGTTGTCGAAGCGGGGCGATTGAGCATCATGAACGGCGGTCGCGAAGTTGTGATTGAATATGGCTCGCATCCCGGTGTACGGTTCCGTTAAGGTATCCGCCTCTTGTACTGCTTTCTTTTTTTTGGCGAGCATTGATCTTCGATCAACGGCTAAACATGATACGGGTCGCCCAAGGGCGACCGTTAAAAGGTGCAGTCGCATAGAGGGCGTGGATGACAATAAGCAGGAAATGAACTAAATTACCAAACATCTGCGTTCATCCGCGGCTCATTGAAGTCCTAACCAAATGGAGATCCCATGGCCACTCGCGAATTCCCGCTCACACCCGTCGATGTCCCACAGGTTGAAACCAAGAATCGGCGGATCAAGACGCAGATTCCGCATCCGGATTCGATTGCTACGCTAACAAAGCTTCGGAATATGGAGCCGCGAAGTATGGGTGGGCAGCCGCCGATTTTGTGGCATCATGGGCATGGTGCGACGGTTTCGGATGCGTATGGGAATCAGTGGCTCGATTTTTCGGCGGGTGTGCTCGTTACTGCCAGCGGACATGGGCATCCCGCGATCATCAAGGCCATCACGGATATGGCGAATCAGGGGCTTTATCACTCGTATTGTTTCCCGACAACGATCCGCGAACAGCTTGTTGCGGAGATTACCAGTTGGCTGCCGGCTCCGCTTGCGAGAGTTTTTCTGCTTTCGACGGGTTCTGAAGCTGCGGAGTGCTGCATCAAGCTCGCTCGTACGCAGGGGCAAAAGATTAACAAGGACAAGAATATTCTCGTCACGTATGAGAGTGCTTTCCACGGTCGGACGCTGGGTTCGCAGCTTGCTGGCGGATCGGCGGCGTTGAAAGCGTGGATCGGCGAGCTCGATCCGCGGTTCGTGCAGGTGCCGTACCCGGATGGTTTCCGTCAGAAAGATGTGTCGTTCGAGTTGTTTGAACGGTCGCTCAAGGAGAAGGGCGTCGATCCGGATCGCGTTTGCGGCGTGATGAGCGAAACGTATCAGGGTGGCAATGCGACGATGTTCACGCCTGCTTATGGGCAGGCGCTTCGCAAGTGGTGCGATAAGCATAAGGCGTTGCTGATTTTTGATGAGATTCAGGCGGGATTTGGTCGGACCGGCAAGGCGTTTGGTTTTCAGCATCTGGGGATTGTGCCGGACTTGGTTGCGTGCGGAAAAGGTATTTCCGGTGGGATGCCGCTGTCGGCGGTGCTGGGGATTCGGGACGTGATGGACCTTTACGGGCCGGGTGAGATGACTTCGACGCATTCGGCGAATCCGATCTGTTCGGCGGCGGCGCTGGCAAATCTGCAAGTGATCCGTAATGAGAAGCTCATCGAAAATGCTGCGAAGCTTTCGCCGATCCTTGCAGAAGGCTGCAAGGAAATTCAGGCTGCGTCGAAGGGACGTATCGGGCATTTCGCGGTCTGCGGGTTGGTTGCGTCGATGCAGTTTACGCAGGTTGGTACGACGACGCCCGATCCGGATCTTGCGTGGGAGCTCGTGCACAACGCGATCCAGCAGGGCGTGATGCTTTTTGCTCCGGTCGGTTTCGGCGGTGCGGCGGTGAAGCTCAATCCGCCGTTGGTGATAGATGAAGCTTCGCTGCGTGAAGGGCTCGTTGTGCTCCGCGAGATTATGAAGAAGATCGCTTGAACTACCGGGACTGAACGGCATGCAAGCATGCCGGCAAAATGAACCGACGGCGTGTGAGTAGTGTGGTTGCGCCAAGTCCGAGCAGGGCGAGGCTGGCGGGCTCGGGGATGATGGTTCGGACGTTGATGTCGAGCAAGATGTTGCCGAGCTGGTCGTCGTAGATGTGGAAGGTGACGAGGCAGCCTGGCTGAGCGAGCGTGTTCCAACTGTTGTTTAGCATGATGGAGCCGTCGTCGGAGGCGAGTATGCCGAGCTCGCTGATGGTTCCGCGTGAGTCCGCCCAGAACGCGGGCGAACCGCCGCCGTAACGGATCAGTTCGTATGTGGCGTTGGTGATGCCGGCTGGGTCGCCGACGAGGTTGAGCCAAATGCAGTCTCCGTCGGGCATGGTGATCGTCGAGCTGCTGCCTGTGAGGACGAGTGGGTTTGGCGTGTCAACGCTACAGTCGAACATGGCGTTGGCGTTGAAGATCAAGTTGCCGTTGATGGATGCGATGTTTACGGAGCCCGGTCCGTTCACGATGACGGTGCCGTTGTTGTTGGTGATCTTGGGGGCGATGAGCGAGCTTCCCTGGCTGGCGGTGAGCGTGACGGTTCTTCCAGCCGCGTTGTTGATGCCGCCGGAGAGGATCAGTGGGCCCGCTCCCGAGACGGTAATCTCCAGGTCGCTTGCGGTGGTGGTGATCAGTTGCGCGGCGATGGTTTGCGTGGCGCTGCTGGCGGAGCTGATCGTTGCGATGCCTGCGGGATCGTCCATGTGGATAGCGTTTCCGCCGAGCGTGTAGGCGAGGTTGCCGGCGAACTGCAGATGTCCGATCAACTTGATCGAGTTGAGGTTGACTGCGGTTTGCGTGCCTGATCCGTCGAAGATGGCGGTCGATCCCGCGGTCAACGGCGGCAGGTTCGTTGACCAGTTGGCGGGCGTTGACCAGTCTCGGTTCGTTCCTTTGGCGGTCCAGGTTGCCGTGGTCTGCTGATTTTGCAGGATGTCGATACGGTCCGCGAGGTACTGCATCATCGTCTTGCCGCCGATTCGGATGTTCGGATCGTTGTCGATGAGCGTGGCGTATGACATCATCGGCAGTGAAGAATCGGCGAGCACCCATTGGTTTGTTCCACCGCTATCGTCGATGGTGTAAAGGTTCGAAGCTGACAGGTTGAAGAACACACCGCTGGCGTTGGGCGAGGGCGGCGCGTTGGGGTTGCTGCTCAGAGCTGTTCCGGCAGTCCAGTATGCGTCGATCATGTGAGCGACGCCGGCGAGCATGTAAGTTCCATTGACGTTGACGAAGACGCCCCCGCCTGAATCGCCGGCGGAATAGGCGCAGCTGCCGGGCATATTGACAAATGGCATGGCGATGTGGCGGTAGCCCTGGTAGGAGATTATGTCGGTGACGATGTTATTTCCCCATGTCAGGTTGGTTCGTGCGCCGGAGGTTGCGTATCCGTAGGGCTGGCCGTTGTTGGTGAGCACCGTTCCCGGCGGTCCGCCGTAGCCGGTCATGGTGACCGAGATGGTATTGCCCTGATCCAGCTCCTGTGAGATGACGCCGTTGTAGAGTGGAGCACCGGGGTTGCCTGTGGAAAGCGTCAGGTGCATGAGCGTGATGTCGGAAGTTCCCACGCGTTCGACGTAATCGATGACGTAACTGGTTCCCTGGAAGAGGAAGGTATTGCCAGGGTTCCTTGCGACGTGCGAGGCGGTGATGACGACGTTTGGCGCGACGAGCGTTGCGCTGGCGCCGGCGTGATTGCCGACGTATTCGACGCCTTGGCCGTTGGCCGGGACGCCGAGGTTTTGGGTTCCGCCGCTGTCGCTGTTGTAGACGACGATCGCTCGGGCTGGCTCGGTTGGTATCACGCTCATGGTCAGGCTTGCGGCGATCAGTGATGATGTTGGAAAGAGTCGGTAGGGCGGTGAGGCTTTGACATGTTTTGTCTCCCAGCCTCTCTCACCTCCTGATTGAATGGAAATGGAGCCGTTCCGCGAATGGCTTGCCATAACAGTTAATATGCCTCAGTCGTCGTATAAAATCAAAGAGATAGGTAGAGATTTATATTATCGGAACAGGCATTGTGTTATGCTTTTGGTTCCAGCTTGCCGTGGAGCAGGTCTTCGATGACGGCAGCGACTCCGCAATCGTTTTGCGATTTTGTTACACGTTTGGCTGTGGCCTGGATGGCGGGTTTTGCGTTGCCCATCGCGAAACTCAGGCTCGCGCCCTTGAGCATCGCGACGTCGTTGGTGTCGTCGCCGATGGCGATGACCTGGTTTGCGTTGATTTTCAGCTCGGCGGCCATGGACTGGATACCGGACCATTTGCTTGTTCCTGGCGTGAAGATTTCCAGGACCTGTACGTCATAGAAGAGCGAACGCATGGATTGTATGGCGATGCGTTTTCCGAATCGCCAAGTGATGGCTTCTTCGAGTTCGGCGGTCTCCTGCGTGTTGACGACGATTCCGAGCCGGACGATTCGGCCGTGATGCTCCGGCGGGATCCCGCCGCCCTCGCAGATCCGCGATGAGACCCGATGGATCAGTGACCACTCCTGCGTTGCATGGTGTGGCGGGGCGTGGTCGGTCATCAGATAGATCGGCATTCGCGTTGCTTGATCGTCGGCCTGCATCATGACGGCGTGGCCTTTTGAGCCGAGGAAATCGATCGCCTCACGAGCGAGTTCGTCGGCGATCCAGCGGGAGTGGATCGCTTTGCCGGAGCTCATATCGCAGGTCATTGCGCCGTTGACGAAGACGCCCGGCCCGCGCAGGTCGAGTGCGGCGATGACGCCGGCGCTTTCGGTTGCGTTGCGTCCCGTGCAAATAGCTACATGTATCCCCACCTGACGTGCCTGCTGCAGAGCATCCATGTCCCGCTCATTGACCTTGTGGTCGCGACCGATCAGGGTACCGTCGAGATCGCAGGCGATTGCTTTCCAATGTGATGAGAATGTTGACACTGCTCTAAACCTCGCAGGAGCGGCAGGCAAGCCTGCCGGCTAAATAAGACGGGTCGCCCAAGGGCGTCCGCTAAAATTCTGATACAGTTCTTCGATTCGTTGGACCATCACTTCCGCCGGGAATCGCTCCAAACAATGCTTTCGTCCCAATTTTCCCATTGCTTTTGCCGTCGTGCGGTTGGATGCGAGTTTGATCATAGCTTCGCACAATTCCTTTGCATTGCCGGTCTTGACGAGGAATCCTGTTTTTCCGTCGATGCATACTTCGCCGGCGCCGTCGCAGTCGTAAGAAATCACCGGTACGCCCGCCAACAGGCCCTGTGGCAACGCCCGCGCCAAACCCTCGCGGTAGCTCGGGTGGACCAGTGCGTCGGTGGCTGGCAGGAGTCGTGGGACTTCGGTGGGGGGGACTAGGCCGGTCATTGTTACACGGTTGGTCCATCCTTTTTCTGCGAGCGTTTTTTCAAATCTCTGGCGGAAGACGCCGTCGCCGATCCACATGAGATGGGCGTCGGGTACCTTTGTGAAGAGTTCGTTTGCGGTGCTGAGCAGGTCGTCGTGGCCTTTGAGTGGCTGCAGTCAGGCGATGGTTCCGAAGACGAAAGCGGTGGGGG
>Ga0123356_10008786_pt1 | contig 10009 bp, 13 predicted proteins | sample TergutEmb28metaG_2_FD_92546 | JGI IMG/M metagenome (GOLD analysis project Ga0123356, IMG submission 92546) | Embiratermes neotenicus P3 segment gut microbial communities from Petit-Saut dam, French Guiana - Emb289 P3 | ecosystem: Host-associated > Arthropoda: Insects > Digestive system > Gut ... | reverse complement strand
TTCAATGCCGAGGTTCCCGAGCTTCGCGGCATGCCGTTCACGGGAATGGTGGCCACCCAGAGCTACATCGCCGCACATCCGGAGGTGATCGCGCGGGTCACGCGCGCCATCAGCGATGCGCTCCGGTTCAATGTCGAACACCCGGCCGAAACCCGCGATGCGCTCTTTCAATATTCGCTGATCGCCGATCGGCCCGTTTACGACGGTATGATCCGGCAATACCAGAACGCGGCGGCACGGTCTCCGGTGTTGACCGAGCCCCAATTCGCGAACCTGGTGAAGTGGGTTCAGCTCGGCGAACAGGAACCGGTCAAGACCAGGTTCTCCGACGCGGTCGACAATCGCTTCGCCGACAAGACCGCCGCGGAGAGCCTGGGCCGGAAATGATCGGCGACACGATGCGTGAGGGCAACGCGTCGGCGCCCCGAAAAGCCGATCGCATCGCCCATATCATCCTGATGCAGCTGGTGCTCGGCGTGGCTCTGCTCGCCGGCTGGGAGTCCTATGGCCGGTTTGTCGATGGCAGCCTGACGAGCATGCCCAGCGACATCGCCGTCCGCCTGGCCCAATGGGCGGGATCGGGCCTGTGGCTGCATGTCGCGACGACGCTGTTCGAGATCGTGGCCGGGGTCGCGATAGGGGTTCCGGCCGGGGTCGCGGCGGGCCTGCTGCTCGGCCGAGCCAGGCTGCTCGGCGCGCTGCTCCGGCCCATCGTCACCCTCCTCTACAGCGTGCCGTTCATCGCGCTGACGCCGCTCCTGATCATGTGGTTCGGCGTCGGGATCGCACCGAAGGTGATCCTGGTCGCCATGTCTTCGTTCTTCCTGATGTTCTTCGCAACGTTCTCGGGCGCGCGATCGGTCGACTCCGACCTGATCGCGACCGTCGACATCATGGGAGCGACCCCGCGCGAGCGCTTTCTCAAAGTGATCGCGCCGGCGTGTGGACCCTGGATCGTATCGGGAATCAAGACCGTGCTGCCCTTTGCCCTGATCGGCGCCACGATCGGGGAAATGCTGGCGGCGCAGGCAGGCGTCGGAAGCCTGCTGTCCAACGCCGCCAACGATTTCGACATTGCGGGCTTCTACGCCGCCCTTTTCATATTGATGATCCTCGGAATCCTGTTCCGGACTCTGGCGCAACGGCTCGAAGACTGGCTGTTGCGCTGGCGGCAACGGGTCGAATAGGCCGGCCCTTCTGCTGCCCATGAGCGATGCCGTGATCGAATTGGCCGGGGTCACCAAATGGTTCGCGATGCGCGGCGTCAGCGCAGAAGCGCTTGGCGAGGTCCGGCTCAAGGTCGCGGCGGAGCGCTTCGTCGCCTTGACAGGACCATCGGGCTGCGGAAAGTCCACTATCCTCAATTTGGTGGCGGGGCTGATCGAGCCGACGACCGGAGCGGTGCTCTATGACGGCGCCGCGGTCGGACACCCCAACCGCCGCGTCGGCTATATGACGCAGAAGGACACGCTGCTGCCGTGGCGGACGGTCGCGGACAATATCGGGGTACCGCTCGAACTCGCCTGCCGCGCCGTGCCCAAAGCGGAACGGCACGATCGCGTCGCGCAGATGATCGAACTGGTCGGGCTCGCCGGCTTCGAACGGCACTATCCCGCGGAGTTGTCCGGAGGAATGCGCCGCCGCGCCGCCCTGGCACGGATGCTGATCTATGAACCCGAGACCCTGCTTCTCGACGAGCCATTCGGCGCGCTCGACGCGCAGCTCAAGCTCGTCATGCAGCAGGAGCTCGCGCGTCTCACCCAGACGCGCAAAATGACCGTGATGTTCGTGACTCACGATTTGCCCGAAGCCATCGCGCTGGCGGATGAGGTGGTTGTCTTTACCAGGCGCCCCGGGCGCATCCGGACGCTCTGTCCCATCCACCTCCCCCGGCCGCGCGATGTGGTGTCGGTCCGCTTCACGCCACAATTCGCGGCCTACCACGACCTGCTTTGGAACGAGCTCAAACAGGAATTCGCCGACGGGCCGCCAACGTGAGAGCCGCGAACGTTGCCGGCATGACGCCGGCCCGTGCGCGAAAGCGTTGGCCCGCCCCATCCGGAGCCGCGGTCATTATTCCGCTCGGCCGCGTTCTCATCGTGCTGGCCATGCTCGGCGTCTGGCACTGGGCTTCCGGAAGGCTGGTCGCGCCGATCTGGATCAGCGACCCGGTCGATGTCGCCGCACGCATCCGGACCTGGCTCGGCGATGGCACCCTGTCCCGCAATCTGGGCGCGACCGCGGCGGCGTGGGCGGGCGGTTTTGCGATCGGCGGTATCGCCGGCATTCTCGTCGGCTTCGTCCTCGGCGTCGCACCCGTGGCCGACCGTGTGCTTGCGCCCTATCTCGCCGCGCTTTACGGGCTGCCGAAGCTCGCGCTTCTTCCGCTGCTGGTAATCGCCTTCGGCATCGGTCTCCAATCCAAGATCGCGTTGGTGGCGGTCGTCATTTTTTTCATCACGCTGCAGGCAACACGCGACGGCGTCCGCGATATCGATCCCGATCTGATAGCGAATCTGCGGATCATGGGCGCCCGCCGGCGCGAATTACTGGCCAAGGTCCTCCTGCCGGCAACCCTGCCCTGGATCTATAACGGGCTGCGTATCAGCGTCAGCATCACCCTGGTCACCACAGTGGGCGGCGAGGTGCTTTCCTCGAACCGGGGACTGGGTTACCTGATCGCCTCCTCGGCGGCTCGCTTCGACACCGCCGGCGTATTCGCCGCGGCGGTCGTCCTGATCGTGATCAGCCTCGCCGTCAACGCCCTCCTCACCCGCACCGAAGCGTCATCGTCGGCGTGGCGCGGCCGTTAGTACCTTTGCCCCGACAATCTGACCAGTTGCTCGGCGGTTGGCCGCAACGGCGGCAGCTGCCCTGGATCGACGACGACGCGGACGCTTCGGGCGGTGCCGGGCGGGCGGTGGATAAATCCGGCGCGTTCGAGCGTGACGATCATCTGGTAGACGGAAGGGGCAGTCACCTGGAAGTAACGCTGCGGATCGGCCTCGGCGGGCGGACGGCCGATGATCTGTGTATAGACATAGATGAAAGGCAAATACTGGCCCTGCTTGGGCGTGAAACCCGGATCCGGAAAGGAAGGCCGTCGCCACGAGTTGATTCATCTGCTCCGCCCCACCTAAAGCCTTGAGAGGCAGCAATGAACATACGGGACCGGGTCGAACTGCGCCAAGCGGAGCCCGACGAACTGCTGGCGATCGCGCGTAATCGCCGGGACGCCGGTGCTGCCGGCGACACGCCAGTTCGACAACATTCGAAAATCTTGCGCGAATAACTCATCACCATGTCATTATGCGCCCAAGTAGCGAGGGACATGGCACGTGAGCACAAAACGATCCTCTAGGGTGCACGCCTGTCGAAATGATTGCAGGCATGCGGCCGCTCCCTGACCCTATCCTGGCACGCATCGTTCCACGTCTTGCGGAGGTGCCGGGCATCTGCGGGGTTGTCCTCGGCGGGTCGCGCGCAAGGGGAAAGGCCCATGCAACGTCCGACTATGACATCGGCCTTTTTTACGGGCCGGATGCCTCGCTGGACACGGACCGTTTGCTGGAAGCCGCGCGGAACCTGGTCGACGATCCTGGCGCGGCCGCGGTAACCCCGGTCGGCGGCTGGGGACCGCACATCGTCGGAGGAGGATGGCTCAGGATCGAAGGACGCAAAGTGGACTTATTGTATCGTGGGGTCGAATCTGTGCGCGCCGTTATTGACGAATGCCGCGCGGGACAGGTCTCGATCGACTATCAGCCGGGACACCCCCACGGCTTCTGTTCCGTGATCTGGATGGGCGAAGTCGCGCTTTGTCGGGTACTGCACGATCCTCAAGGCGTGATCGCAAAGCTGAAGGCAGCGACATCGCCATATCCCGACCGGCTCCGGGATGCACTGCTGCATAAGTTCCTTTGGGAGGTCCTGTTCAGCATCGAGAATGGCGAAATTGCCGCCGGACGTCGCGAACAGACGCATATCGCCGGGTGCATATACCGGGCTCTCTGCTGCACCGCCCAGGTCTTGTTCGCTCTCAATCGGCGTTATCTGATTAACGAGAAGGGGGCAATCGCGGAGGCGGCTGGTCTCCCGCGCACGATCCCCGGCCTTGTTGACCGGACCCGGCGCCTGTGGGAGGCGCTCGGCAGGTCGGAATTCACAGTCGCGCTCTCCGATCTCAGGGGCATCGACGGTGAACTGCGGGCGCTCGCGGCCACCAACTGAACTCGCCCCTCCCCCGCTGAAGGACGGCCGCAGCCAAGGCTGGAGTTCGGATCGTTCGGCAATGTCTCCGTCGCGCTGGCTGGCGCCGTTTCATGCTGGCGCCTTCTGTTGTTTGCCAGATTGATCCTTGTTCTCTGCACCGTGTCGGACGCGCGGATCAGCCGAGTGGCAGCATCGCCGCCGCCGATCCGCCGGAGAAGGACATGCCGACGGACCGCGGAGAAGCGGTCGGAAAGTCGGTTCGCCGTTTTGGTTACTCGACCACCGCGATCATCTCGATCTCGACCATCGCCTCCGGCTGAGCAAGACCGCTGATCTGGATCGTCGTGCTGGTCGGACTGGCGGCACCGAAGTATCGCATGCGCACGTCGGAGCACTGAAAGAAGGCCCGAAGGTCCGTGACGAAGGTATTCGTCTTGACAACGTCGGCCCAGGTCGCACTGGCGGCTTTGAGGCAGGCATCCAGATTCTTGAAGGTCTGCTCGAGCTGTGCCCGCATGTCGCCGGGGCCGACAATGTTGCCCTCCGCGTCGCGTCCCAGTTGGCCGGCGATGTAGATCGTCTTGCCCGGGCCTTTCACCGTCACGACGTGCGTATAGGCGGGCTTGCCCTCCTGCATGCGGACATTGACGCCAGCAGGCTGGATCCGATCGATCTTCACGGCCATCTCTCTCTCCCGTCACAGATGTTCATCGGCGCCGTCGGCCATCTATCGCCACCGGCAAGGCTGCCCCTTGCCCGGCATCCCGCCGAGCCTCGAAGCCGGGCACGAGACGCCCGTTCCACGGCTCCGGCCCGGCTGCCGCGCCTACTGGGTGCGCAGGGCCTTGAGCCAGTCGGCCACGGAACCGCCGCTGCCAATGTCGGCGCGAACCAGCCCGTCGACAATGAAAGTCGGCGACACGTGGATCCCGTTCTGGCGGGCATATTTACAGTGCCACTTCACCTCCCGGTCGAGGTCGGGGATTGCAAAGGCCTCGGCGAGCTGGATGCCGCTCAAGCGCTCAATCCGCTTGATGATGTCGTTGGGCGTGGCGTCGAGATTGGCGCCACCGCAATGGTGATCGAACTCAAATTCTTCCCGATGCGCGGCGACCGCCGCCATGACGGATTTTGCCGCTGCCTTGCCGCTTTCGAGGGTCGACGCGGCGAGAATGCAGCGCACAATTACGCCCGAATACATGTGCCAAGGCTGGGATTGGAGGCGCACCTTCACGGTGATGCGGTCCTCTCCCGCTTCGCCGAGCAGGCCGTCGAGTTTGCCGAACGCCTTCACCGAAAATGGGCAGGTCGGTTCAAGGAACGCCTCGAAGACGGTCGGACCTTGACCCCAAACAAGCGGATCAGCCCGCCATTCATTGTTCATTGCGATTCTCCGTTCGCAGCGCGGACCCGAAGGGCGAAGGAGTGTTGACCGTACCGCTCCCAGCCCCCCTCGCTCAAGTGAAAACCAGGCCGCCCGGATCATACCGGAGGAGGGTCGGTTCGGAGGCGTGCGCCGATGACTCGATCGTTCGGTCTCATTGGAGTATCGTTTGGGCATGTGCCACTGATCGGTTGCTGATACTGTCTGATAATGGTTACTGGAGGACGCGACGATGAACTCGAATGCAGACGGCGTGCACACCAGGATTGAAGACGCTTCTCCCCCGTCGGATGCGCACGGCGCGCCGGTGACGCCGGCATTGAAGATAAATTTTCTGTCGCACGGCACGCTGGAATCGCGCGACCTTGAATTCACCCGGAAGTTCTATGAGGAGTTCCTTGGGCTCGAAGTCCGTCGCACCAGCCCGATCTCGCTGATGGTGCGGCTAGGCGGAGCCCACGTTTATGCCGTGGTCCACTCCAAGCGTCCCGCGGAAATGAATCTCCTCAACCATAACGGGCTCGATGTGGAAACCCAGGCCGATGTCGACGAGGCGCATCGTATCGTCTGCGAGCACGCGGAGAAATGGCGTCTGCACAAGATCAGCAAGCCGGTCCTGCAGCACGGCACCTACAGCTTTTATTTCTGGGATGCGGATGGCAACGCGTGGGAGATCCTGACCAATCCCAAAGGCGGCTACTCCTGGCTGTTCGAACTCGGCGATCTCGAAGGCAAGGGTCATTTGGACAAGAAGTTCAAACGCCCGGGCGTTGACACCTAGTGCGGCTCGTCACACTGGACGCACGGCCTCGCCCCGGCGTCGTTCTCGGCGAGGAGATCGTCGACCTCACCGGCTGCGGCGAGGTCATCGGCGCAGCCGGCGATGTGCCCCGGACAGTACGGGGCATTCTCGAAGGCGGGGATGCTGCGGTCGATCTGGTGCGCCGGATTGCGGATCGGATCGGCTCCACCCCTCGCCTCTCGGAGCGCCTTCGGGAGCAGGGTGCGCTCCTCAGCCGGGCCACCGCCCGACTTCTTGCGCCGGTCCCCGACCCGGGCCTCATCCTGTCCTGCGGCATGAACTATCGCGCGCATCTGCAAGAAATGAACACCCCGGTTCCCGCGTATCCGACCTCGTTCACCAAGAACGCCAGCGCCGTCATCGGCCCCGGGGCGCCGATCGTGCTGCCGGCGTCGCATCCCGACATGGTCGATTGGGAGGGCGAATTCAGCGTCGTCATCGGCAGGCCCTGCCATCGGGTGGCGGAAAAGGATGCGCTCGACTATGTCGCCGGTTATACGCTGATCAACGACGTGTCGGCGCGTGATTGGGTGGAGCCGGTGTTCCAGGCATCCGCGGTCATGAGCGGCGTTCTTGCCTGGGAGCGCAACCTGCTCGGCAAGCAGTTTCCAACCTTCTGTCCGATGGGGCCGGTGCTGGCGACGAAAGATGAAATACCCGATCCTGGCGCCGTCGAGCTCACGACCAAACTCAACGGCAAAACCATGCAGTCGGCGAATACCGATGACCTGGTGTTCGGCGTTCCGGAGCTGATCGCCTACTATTCGAAATGGTATCGGTTCCGACCGGGCGACGTCATCACGACCGGCTCGCCCTCCGGCGTGGGGTTCGGGCGCGATCCCAAGATCTTTATGCGTGCCGGCGACCGCATCGAGATCCACGCCAGCGGCATCGGCACCTTGTCCAATCCGGTCGCTGCCGCGTCTTGACGGGCGGCGCGCCCATCCCGCCAGACAGGGAATCGAATCGATGAGGATCGCCTGGTTCAACGGTGGTCGATTGGGATTGGTGGAGAACGACCGCGTTTATGATGTCTCCGCGGCGTTGCGACGGTTGCCGCCACTATCCTACCCGGGGCCGTGGGGTGATCCGTTGATCGCGAACCTCGAAAGGATGCGCGAGCCAATCGCCGCAGCGCGGTCCGAGGCATCCTCCATTGCCATTGCCGAGGCCCGTTTTGCCAGCCCGGTGGCGCGACCGTCGAAGATCGTCGGCACGCCGGTCAACTATCTGAAGCATGCCGAGGAGGCCGCCGCCAATCGCGATGTCTTCACCCACCGCTATCAAGGCGGCATCGAGGAACAGGGTTTGTTTCTCAAGGCTGTGAGCGCCCTCGTTGGTCCCGGCGAGGGTGTTCGCGTCCGCTTTCCCGATCGACGCACCGACCACGAGATGGAACTCGGCGTCATCATCGGGACGCCGGCAGCCGCAATCGCCGAGGCAGAAGCGCTGGCACACATCGCGGGCTATGCCATCGCGCTCGACATGGTGGTGCGCGGGCCCGAGGATCGCAGCTTCCGCAAATCGGTCGACAGCTATGCGGTGCTGGGACCATGGCTCGTGACCGCGGACGAGATCGCCGATCCCGGCAATCTGGATTTCAGCCTCGCCGTCAACGGCAAGGTGCGTCAACGATCGAACACGCGGTTCATGATCATGAGCATCGCGCGGCAGATCGCCTGGGCCTCCACCTTTTATACGCTGTGGCCCGGCGACATCATCATGACCGGCACGTGTGAAGGCGTCGGGCAGGTGCGTCCCGGGGACACGATGCGCTGCGAGATCGAGAGTGTCGGCGACATGGAGGTACGGGTTTCAGGATGAGAGCCGTGTCCACAAGTCAAGGTCCCTCTCGCGTCGTTTTCGGCGCGAACGGACGCGGGCTTGTCGTCTGGCGTTTTTGGCCAGACGACCGGAGCTGACCGACGCGGCATCACAGGGAGAGAGCCATGGCAGTCAAGAAAACGATCGTGGAGCCTTCATGGGAAGCAAACTATTCCTATTCGCCGGCGGTCGTTACCGAGGGCGGCAGGACGATCTGGTTGGCGGGGCACACGGGGCATGTCGACGCGACGGGACAATCGCTTGCCGGGAATTTTGACGGCCAGACTCATCAGGCGTTCAAGAACATCGAGAAGACGCTCCAGCGCGCGGGCGGCACACTTCGCGACATAGTCTGGATGACGGTGGCAGTGTCGGACGGGCGCTACTCGCAGCGCTTCACCGATCTACGGAAAGAGATCTACGGACAGGATTTCCCCGCAAGCACATTGCTGACGGTCGCAGCCTTCGCGCTTCCCGAGATCATGGTCGAGATCACCGCAATAGCGGTCGTCGCGTAGAGCCCGCCACGCTTGCGTCGCCGAGGCGCGGACGGCCTCGCGGTCTGTGGTCAAAAGGCCTTATAATTTCCACGCCATGGCAATCAAATATTCGTTCTTCAATGACTATTCCGAGGGCGCCCATCCACGGATATTAAACGTGCTGGGGGACACCAATCTGGCGCAGGAAACCGGATATGGGGACGACAGTCTCTCGAATGAAGCGGTTCGTCTCATAAAGCAACAGCTCCAGGCTCCGCACGTCGACGTCCACCTTGTCACCGGCGGGACGCAAGCGAACCTCGTCGCGCTTGCGGCTATGCTCAAACCCTACGAATCCGTGATCGCCGTCCAGTCGGCCCACATCAACGTTCACGAAGCCGGCGCAATCGAAGCAACCGGGCACAAGATCAATGCGATCGAGGGCGCGGATGGAAAACTCACGCCGGCATCCATTCGACGGACAGTCGCGCAACACACCGACGAGCACATGGTAAAGCCGCGCGTCGTGTTCGTCTCGCAGGCAACCGAACTCGGCACCGTCTACGCGAAGGCGGAGCTCGAAGCGATCTTTGCGACCTGCAAGGAGGCGGAGCTTTATCTGTACCTTGACGGAGCCCGCCTGGGTTCCGCAATCGCCTCCAAGGCATCCCACCTGAGCTTCGCCGACCTCCCGCATCTCACGGACATGTTTTATATCGGCGGCACCAAGAACGGAGCCCTTCTCGGTGAGGCCCTGGTGATCGCGAACCCTGCGCTCAGGGAGAACTTCCGCTTCTACCTGAAGCAACACGGCGCACTCCTCGCCAAAGGACGAGTGCTCGGCGGGCAATTCGTGGCGCTCTTCAAGGATGGCCATTATCTCGACCTCGCGCGGCACGCGAACTTGTTGGCGGCACGACTATCGGAAGGCATCGCGGCGAGCGGCTACCGGTTTCTGAGTCCCCCGACGACGAATCAGATATTCCCCATTCTTCCGAACGCCGCCATCGATCGCCTCCGGGAAAAATACGGCTTCCATGTCTGGGCACCTGCGGACGACGGACATTCCGTCATCAGACTGGTGACGTCCTGGGCCACGAAAGAAAAGGCCGTTGAAGAATTCCTTCAAGATTTGCCGCGCGCCTGACGGCCGCGCCGGCACCGGCGCTGCGCCATACCGATCTTCGGCAACCAGCCGGATCGCAAAGCCCTATCGCCGCAAGGCAACCGCCAAGCGGCGTCGGCTTTGCTCAAGCGAATCCCGCCAAATCCGCGCGCGACCATGCGAGCGATGCGGGGCGCGCGTGG
>Ga0123356_10008785_pt1 | contig 10010 bp, 8 predicted proteins | sample TergutEmb28metaG_2_FD_92546 | JGI IMG/M metagenome (GOLD analysis project Ga0123356, IMG submission 92546) | Embiratermes neotenicus P3 segment gut microbial communities from Petit-Saut dam, French Guiana - Emb289 P3 | ecosystem: Host-associated > Arthropoda: Insects > Digestive system > Gut ... | reverse complement strand
GCGCAGTGGTGTGCAGTCAACGTCGCTGCGCCCGCTCTGGATCAGCGTCGCGAAATGCGCATAGAGGGCGGGATACTCGCGTTCCTGCAGCTGCTCTGTGCCCGACGGCAGGCAGAGCAGCGTCCCACCATGCTGTAGCTTGAGCACCCCGGCGTCGCTCTCGACAGTGATGTCCCAGGCAGGCCTACCGATCTTGCGCCAGTCCAAGTCCAGAACGATCTCCGCTCCGCCCGTATCGCAAAATATCATGTTGGCCGCAATCGGCGCGCCACGATTGGCGGGGTAGCAGAGCCTCGCTCGCGTAAGAAGGAATGGACGTGGAAGGATGCGCGTCAGGATCGACAGCGCATTCACGCCAGGATCGAATACCCCAAGCCCCCCAGGTGCCCAGATCCACGGCTGGCCTGGATGCCAGACGCGTACATCTTCGTGCCAGACGGCCGCGACATGCCTGATCTGGCTGCCTGCCAGCCAGGCGCGCGCCGGCTCCACGGCGGGCGCGAAACGAGAATGCCAGCCGGCCAGCAGGCTCAGATGAGACCGCTCGGCCTCCTCGCGCAGGATGTCGACCTCCGTGCAGGTCGCGCCCGGTGGCTTTTCCAGGAACACGTGCAAGCCGCGCGACAGCGCGAGTGCGGCGAGCTCATAACGGTTCTGCGGGGGCGTGCACAGGGCGACTGCATCGAGCGTACGGTGCCCCGTCAGCAGCTCCGCGAGGCTTTGAGCGTGCGGGACTCCGGCAACCCCCGGCGTGTTTGGGCTGGCAGTCCCCGCCAGCACGAAACGCTCATCGGTCGCTATGGCCGGCAGATGCTGATCGCGGGCGATCTTTCCCAGGCCGACCAGGGCGAGACGGATCGGATTCATTCAGAGCACTCGCACCGAGATGCTGGCCGGCGGTCCAGCCTCGAGTCGATTGCGCAGCGGCAGTGTGAACGGCGAGGCCTCGATCTCGAACAGATCGCCCTGCCGTGTCTGCACGCCATCACGGTACGACAACGTTGCCGTCCCGAAGAAATGCACGTGAATATCCCCTGGGCGACGGAACTGCCGGTACTTGAAGTGATGAAACTCAAGGTTCGCCAGGCTGTGCGACATGTTGCGCTCGCCGCTCACGAAGGGTTTCTCCCAGAGGACGGCGTTGCCGCGATGAATGCGGCTCACCCCCGCCACGTGCGCCGGCGGCGTGCCGACCAGCAGCTCCGGGCCAAGCGCCGCCTGGCGCAGCTTCGAGTGAGCGAGCCACAGATAGTTGTGGCGCTCGGTCACGTGATCGCTGAATTCGTTGGCGAGACAGATCCCGAGGCGAAACGGTGTGCCATCCGGTCCAATCAGATAGATCCCGGCGAGCTCGGGTTCCTCGCCGCCATCCTGCGCGTAGCTTGGCAGGATCAAGGCTTGCTCCGGGTGAACTAGCGATGACCCATCGCCCTTGTAGAACCACTCGGGCTGAACACCGGTCTGCCCGGCGGAGGGTTTACCGCCTGTCAGTCCCTCCTGAAAGATCCGCATGGAATCCGTGAGCGCCGCTGCCGCTTGTGTCTGATGCATCTTGTCCCGGCTCTCGGCGGAGCCCAGGTGCGTGAGCCCTGTGCCACTCATCATGAGGTGGGCAGGATCTTCGTGATCGATCGGTGCCAGAATACGGCCTGCCGCCAGCTCGAGATCGATCCGCACGCCATCCGCTATCCCACACGCCTCGAGTGCGCCCAGGAGATCGGTGCCCAGTGCAATGGCTCGCGTTGCCAGCTCGCGCATTGTGGCGACGCCCTTGACGACAACCGCGCCATCGTCCTGCGCTGCTATCAGCGAGCGCGTGCCGTCTTGTGCACGATGCTGTAACAGTCGCAAGCTCATGTCTGGTCTCCCGCGATCCAAATCGAGATTCCGCAGCCGGCGCCAGGAGCCTTGATGTGTCGACCGACATATAGGTCGGCTACCGACTTGGAGATATGCTTATCGCCAGGCAAATACAGAGCTGGGAGAACGGCAAGGTGGTCAGCGAGAACCCGCTCCTGGGCGAGGTGGCTCGTAGTCTGCGGCGCAAGCAGCCGAGGGGCGCAGGGCGGCGGTTGCATGATGAAATCGCCAACTGGCTGGGAGCCGCCATTCTATCCGGCAAATACCCGCCCGGAAGCATCTTGTGGGGGGAGGTCGAGGTTTCCGAGGCACTCGAGGTGTCCCGGACCTCCTATCGTGAGGCCGTCCAGGTGCTGATTGGCAAAGGCCTGGTCGAGAGCAGACCCAAGACGGGCACCCGGGTCCTGCCCCGCGAGCGCTGGAATCTCCTCGATCCGCAGGTGCTCGCCTGGGCGTTCGCCGAGGAACCCGACATCGATTTCGTCCGTCATCTGTTCGAGCTGCGCGCCATCGTTGAGCCGGCAGCCGCTGCCCTCGCGGCCGAGCGGCGCACCGCTGCTGACTTGAAAGCCATCCGCGCAGCATTGTCGGCCATGACCCGGCAGACACTCGCGACTGACGCCGGGCGCGCCGCCGATCGGGACTTCCACGATGCCATCTTGCGAGCCACACATAACGATGCCCTGATCGTGCTGAGCTCGAGCATTGGCGCCGCGGTCAAATGGACGACGGTGTTCAAGCATCGCAGGCGCGGGTTGCCCCGCGATGCCATTCCCGAGCATGGTCTTGTCTACGACGCCATCGCGGCAGGAGACCCGCGGGCGGCGCGCGATGCCATGCATACGCTGGTCGACCTTGCCCACAAGGACACACGGTTATCGATGCGCAAGCGCGTCAAGGTCTGACGGTCAGCCCGCGGGACGCGCAGTAGCCTCCCTGGCCGCCGCCGCTGGTTTTGTGCCCCAAACAGCGTAAAACAGCACATAAGCCTCACAAACGACGGTCAGCAGGAATGACAGCTGCAGCCCAAAGCGATCGGCGAGGGCGCCCTGCGCGATGACCAGCGCGCCCCCGGCGATCGCCATGATGAGCAGCCCGGAGCCCTCTTCGGTTAACGGCCCAAGTCCCCGGATTCCAAGGGTAAAGATCGTCGGAAACATGATGGAGTGAAACAGCCCGACCGAGATCAACGCCCACATCGCCAGCGGGCCGTCGCTCACGATCGCGATCGAGACGGCAATGGCCGCGCCGATGCTGAAGTAAGCCAGCACCCTCTCGGCGGGCACTCGGCGCATGGCGAAGCTACCCAGGAAACGCCCAACCATCATGCCACCCCAGAGTAAGAACAGATAGTGCGACGCCTGCTCATGCGTGAGATTGCCGATATTTGGCTGCGCGACAAAGTTGATGAACAGATTCGAGACACCGATCTCGGCGATCAGGTAGATGAAGATTGCCGGTACGCCAAACACCAGGTTACGATGCGCCCACAGCGAATGCTTCTTGCGCTCTTCCTTCGCCGCTCGACGCGTGGTCGCGCCCATGTCGGGGAGGGGGAAGCGGCTGATAACCACTGCCAAGAGCACCAGCACAGCAGCGACAATCAGATAGGGGAGCTGCACCGACTGCGCATCTGCCAGCCGTGCAGCCAGGGTCATGTCGTGAGCGCCAGCTGCCGCCGTGCCGGAGGCGGAACGTCCGAGAATGAGATAACCGCCGAATAGTGGCGCGAGCGTCGTACCCAGCGAATTGAATGCCTGCACCAGGTTCAGGCGCGATGACGAGGTTTCCGGCGGCCCTACCACGGCCACGTACGGATTCGCCGCAACCTGCAGCAGCGTGATCCCGCTCGCAATGATGAAGAGCGCAGCTAGCACCACGCCGTAGGAGGGAATGCGGGCCGCAGGAATCATCAGCAGGGAGCCGCTCGCCATGATGATGAGGCCGATCACCATGGCGCGCTTATAGCCCACCCGCTCGATCAGCCAGGCCGAGGGCAGCGATACGACGAAATAGGCGATGAACCAGACGGATTCGAGCAGCGTGGTCTGAGTGTAGCTCAGGTCGAATACCGACCGCAGGTGGGGGAGCAGAGTGTTGTTGATGACCGTTATAAAGCCCCAGATGAAGAAGAGACTTGCCAGTAGCGCCAGCGCAGGAGCATAGCGTGTCTGGTTCGGAGCCACATTGCGTGTGCTCGCCAGATGCCCGATCGGGAGCGGTTGCGGCATGTCAGTCCCCCCTCGTCATTCTCTCTAGAATCCCAGTCCCGGGCGGCGCGCCCTGCCCCACTAGTCTGAGCACAGACTTGTCCTGCCCATATTGTCTGAGTATATACTAGCCCTCGGGTTTCCGCAGCGCTCAGGCCCGGGTCTACCCGCCATGCGTGCGCCTTCGGGCACGCCCACCGCGATGATCAGGTGCAAGAATTGACTATGCCCGAGATCTCACCCACCGGCGGACGCAGGCTGCGCTCACAGGCCTGGTTCGACAATCCGGCCAACATCGACATGACCGCGCTTTACCTCGAGCGTTACCTGAATTTTGGCTTGAGCGTCGAGGAACTGCGCTCGGGGCGGCCGATCATCGGCATCGCTCAGACGGGGTCGGACCTCTCGCCCTGCAACCGTCATCACCTGGTGCTGGCCGAGCGTGTGCGTGAGGGCATCCGCGAGGCGGGCGGCATCGCGCTCGAATTCCCGGTCCATCCGATCCAGGAGACAGGCAAGCGACCCACAGCGGGTCTGGATCGCAATCTGTCGTATCTGGGGCTGGTCGAGGTGCTCTACGGCTACCCGCTTGACGGTGTCGTGCTGACCATTGGTTGCGACAAGACAACGCCGGCCTGCCTTATGGCGGCCGCGACCGTCAATATTCCGGCCATCGCCCTGTCGGTCGGACCGATGCTCAATGGCTGGCATCGTGGAACGCGGACCGGTTCGGGCACAATAGTGTGGAAAGCGCGGCAGATGCTCGCTGCCGGTGAGATCGACGGCGATGGTTTCGTTGCGCTGGTCGCCTCCTCGGCGCCGTCAACCGGCTACTGCAACACCATGGGTACGGCCACCACGATGAACTCGCTGGCGGAGGCCCTCGGCATGCAGCTGCCTGGTGCGGCGGCCATCCCGGCGCCCTATCGCGACCGGCAGGAGATCGCGTACCGTAGCGGCAAGCGTATCGTCGCGATGGTGGCGGAGGACCTGAAGCCCTCCGATATCATGACCAGAAGCGCGTTCCTCAATGCGATTGTCGTCAATTCTGCGATCGGGGGGTCGACCAACGCCCCGATCCATCTGGCTGCCATCGCGCGACATGTCGGGGTCGATCTATCCGTTGACGATTGGCAGACCTATGGCCACAAGGTGCCGCTATTGGTGAACCTGCAGCCGGCCGGCGAGTACCTCGGCGAAGACTACTATCGTGCCGGCGGGGTTCCTGCCGTCGTGGGCGAGTTGATCCGGCATGGCCTGATTGCGCAAGACGCCATGACCGCGAATGGCAAGACAATTGGGACGAATTGCCGCGAGGCCCGCAGCGCTGACGAGCGGGTGATCCGGCCGTTCACCCAGCCGCTCGTGAAGGAGGCTGGCTTCATCGTGCTGCGCGGCAACCTGTTTGATGCCGCGCTGATGAAGACAAGCGTCATCGGTCCGGAGTTCCGCGCGCGCTATCTGTCCAATCCCGACGATCCGGAGGCTTTTGAGGGTCCAGTGGTCGTGTTTGACGGACCGGAGGATTATCACCGTCGTATCGACGATCCGGCATTGAAGATCACGGCGGATACGCTTCTGATCATGCGCGGCGCCGGGCCGATCGGTTATCCGGGCGCCGCAGAAGTGGTGAACATGCGGCCGCCTGACTATCTGATCCGTGCAGGGGTCCACGAGCTGCCGTGCATCGGTGACGGCCGCCAATCGGGAACGAGCGGGTCGCCATCGATCCTCAACGCCTCGCCCGAAGCGGCGGCCAACGGCGGGCTGGCGCTGGTTCGTACGGGAGATCGTGTCCGCATTGATCTCGCCCGCGGCACGGCCAGTGTCCTGATCGCACCCCAGGAGCTCGCTGAGCGCCGCCGCGTGCTGCTGGAAAGCGGCGGTTATGCCTATCCGGCAGCGCAAACTCCATGGCAGGAAATCCAGCGTCGGCTCACCGGTCAGCTGGCAGACGGTGCCATTCTGGAAGGCGCCGAAAAATATCAGCGTATCGCGCAGACCAAGGGATTGCCGCGCGACAATCATTGAACGGCCCTTGCTCCTGACAGATGAGGGCCTGAGCGGAGGCCGCTTGGTGGAGACAGCGTTGATCGGTGTCGACTGGGGTACGAGCCGGTTGCGTGGTCTGCGCATAGACCCGAAGGGAGAGCTGCTCGAGTGCCGTGACAGCACGCAGGGTGTCGGCCGCGTGCAAGACCACGCTTTCGCTGCAGCCTTGCATGAGCTCATCGAGGGCTGGCAGATGCGAGAAGGTCGCACCCCGATCCTGATGTGCGGCATGATCGGCAGTCGCCAGGGATGGCACGAAGTCCCGTACGTTGCTTGCCCGGCCGCTCTGGCCGATTTCCTCCCTCATCTGCAACGGGTGGAAACGGAAGGCGGTCCGGCGCACATTGTCGCAGGTGTTTCCACACGGGACGCGTGTGGCATTCACGATGTGATGCGTGGGGAGGAAGTGCAGATCCTTGGCATTGCGACATCCAGTGGCCGGCAGCTGGCGATCGCACCAGGAACCCACAGCAAGTGGGTCACGGTGGAGAACGGTCGCATCCTTGACTTCCAGACCTACATGACCGGAGAGCTCTACAGTCTGCTACGCGAGCGATCGACTTTGGCCTGGGTCATGTCATCGTCCGCTGAGACCAGTCCAGCCGACGACGCCTTCCTTCTCGGCGTGCGCCGGGCGCGTGCCGACCCTGGTCTGCTGCGTCTCCTGTTCAGCGTCCGCACATGCGGGCTGTTCGATGATCTGCCGTCGGCGGGGCTGGCTTCCTATCTCTCCGGTCTGTTGATCGGCAGCGAAATTGCTGCTGGATTGCAGCGCCATGAGGGCGGCCAGATCACCTTGATCGCATCTGCAGCGCTCGCGCACCTGTACCGGCTCGCGCTGTCGGATGCAGGCTACACCGATGTCGCCTGCATCGACGGCAGCGCGGCTGCGGCGCGGGGGCTATGGCGGTTGTGGGAGCTACGCAGGGGGCATGAAGGACAGCAGGCATGACCACCTCACCGTTGTGGGAGCGTGCTCTGGCAGAGATGCCGCTGGTGGCCATCCTGCGAGGCGTCGTGCCCGACCAAGTCGTAGCGGTCGCTGCGGCGCTCAAGGACTGCGGCTTTCTGTGCTTGGAGGTTCCACTCAATTCTCCTGATCCGCTGACCAGCCTTGCCCGTCTCCGCGGTAGCTTCGGCGCAGAGCTCCTCATTGGCGCGGGGACAGTCCTCCAGCAGGCTGAGGTTGCGGCCGTGCATGAAGTGGGTGCGGACTTCGTGGTATCCCCCAACACGGATGCGGCCGTCATCCGCATGACCAAGGCACGCGGGCTGCGGTCCGTGCCGGGGTTCGCGACACCGACTGAGGCCTTTGCCGCTCTGGAGGCGGGCGCCGATGCTCTGAAGTTGTTCCCGGCCGAAGCGGCACCGCCCGCGATCGTGCGCGCCTTGAAGGCGGTGCTACCTCCCCATGCGCGCGTGCTGCCAGTAGGGGGGATCGAGCCTGCTGCGATGGCCGGCTATGTTGCGGCCGGTGCCGCCGGCTTCGGCATCGGCTCGGCGATCTTCAAGCCTGGACTCGAAGCTGTGGCGGTTCGCGAGCGCGCCGAGAAATTTGTCCAGGCCTGGCGCGCTCTGCGGAGACCCTAGTGCGCGCGGTGCGTTGCGTCTGGGCGGTTGCGGCGGAGCTGGGCGAAGGCCCGTGCTGGTCCGTTTCCGAGCAGGCATTGTGGTTCGTCGATATCAAAGGGCGGCGCATTCACCGATTTCGGCCGCAGAGCTGCGAACAGGATTCCTGGGCCGCGCCCGACCAAGTGACGTTTCTGCAGCCCCTTGGCGACGACAAGTTTGTGGTTGGCCTGCCTGGCAGGCTGGCGAGCTTCGCGCCCGCGACCGGCGCATTCTTGCAGCTCGCATCGATCGAGCAGGACAGGCCACACAATCGGACCAATGACGCGTGTCTGGACGCCGCCGGGCGGCTTTGGTTCGGGTCGATGGATGACTCCGAAACGCAGCCGAGCGGAGTACTGTACTGCTGGGATGGAAAGACCGCTCCGCAGCCGCGCGATCAGGGATATGTGATCTCGAACGGGCCGGCCTTCAGCCCGGATGGACGAACCTTCTATCACACCGATACCAGCCGCCGCCTCATCTACCGCTTCGATGTCGATCCCGATGGGACGCTCAGCCGCAAACAGCCCTTTGTTGAAATCGAAGCGTCGGCCGGCTGGCCAGACGGGTCATCGGTGGATGCCGACGGCTGCATCTGGATCGCACTCTACGGGGGTTGGGCTATCCGATGCTATTCGCCGCAAGGCCAGCTTCTCGAGACGATCTCCTTGCCGTGTGCAAACGTGACGAAAGTCGCCTTTGGCGGACGCGATCTCAAGACGGGCTTTGTGACCACTGCGCGCAAGGGCCTGAAGCCGCAGGAGCTGGCAAGGCAACCGCTGGCAGGCGGGCTATTCGCCTTCGATGCCGATGTACCGGGACTCTCGGTTGGTATGATGAGAACAGGGTGAGTATTTTGACGGCGCAAGGGGAGCCGGCCGACCAATTGCCGAGCGACCCTCGTCCTTGAGGCAAAGCACCGGCCCCCGTGAGGGCTCGAGGCTCAAGTCAGCGTCTCTAGGCGCGCAGTCCCCATCCCGTGCTGCGAGCTGCATCGACGTTCTCCTATACGGGAGCAAGGTCTCACGGAGGTGTTTGCCCGGGGGCCGCTTGGCCAGCCCTGACGTCTTCACGCCTGCCGGTGACCCGGTCAACACCCTTGACCGGCAGCGCATCAGCACCAGATGGACCGCGATGTGGTAAGCAGACCACGGCGTGCGTGAACATCCTCCGCCATCAGAACGGCAACTTTAGCCTTCGTTCCCGAGACGCCGGGTCGCCTGGTCTTGCCCCAGCTCGCGGCATATGTCCTTGTCGTGTTGCGACTCTTAACAGGTGCTGTGAGCAACACTCCATATGCTATCACATGCGGCTTCACACGTGCGACCGCGAGAGGAACTCATGCAGACAGAAGCCGGCAAGAACGCTGCATCTTTGACATCGTCGCCGACGCATTCGGACACGGCCCTGCCCGCCGTGGCTCCTCGGCGTGTGATCGCGGCGCTTGAATCGATGCTCTTGATCCGGGCTTTCGAGGAAAGATCGGCTGCGCTGCAACTCGCGGGGAAATCGCCGCACCGCTGTTCATCTGCAGGCCAGGAGGCCGCTGCCGTCGGCGTCGTGCACTCACTTCGTTGCGACGATCAGATTCTGACTAACCGCCGTAACGCCGGGCATATCCTCGCACGCGGCGCGGACCCCGGCCGTCTCCTGGCCGAGATGCACGGAAAGGCAACCGGATACTGCAAAGGAAAGAGCGGCAGCCCGCATGTAGCTGTCAAGGAGCTCGGCGTCTTACTTACCTCGACCATCGTCGGCGGCGAGCTCTCGCTTGTGACGGGTGTCGGGCTGTCGCGTTCAATGTCGCAGAGCGATGCCATCGTCGTATGCTTCTTTGGTGACGGCGCGGCGTGCCAAGGCGTCTTCCATGAGTCTCTCAACCTGGCTTGCATCTGGAGTCTTCCAATCCTCTACGTCTGCGAGAACAATCAGCTGCAGGCATTCGTGCATCGCGACGAGACGATGCTGACCGAGCACATCGCCGCCTGGGCGCGTCCGTACGGCATGCAGGCTTACACGGCGGATGGTAACGATCTGGAGGCCGTTCTGGACGCAGCGACCGATGCGGTCAACTATGTCCGCAGGGAGCGCAAGCCTTACTTTCTGGAAACGTATACCTATCGTCTGCACGGGCATATGGCGAGCGACAATCTGGGCTACGTCGGCGAAGCCAGACCTGCCACATGGTTGCAGAAGGACCCGATCGACAGGCTGGCAGCGCGTCTCCTGGCGAGAGGCGTGATAGCGACGGCTGACTTCGAAGCAATGCGCACGCGT
>Ga0123356_10008784_pt1 | contig 10011 bp, 5 predicted proteins | sample TergutEmb28metaG_2_FD_92546 | JGI IMG/M metagenome (GOLD analysis project Ga0123356, IMG submission 92546) | Embiratermes neotenicus P3 segment gut microbial communities from Petit-Saut dam, French Guiana - Emb289 P3 | ecosystem: Host-associated > Arthropoda: Insects > Digestive system > Gut ... | reverse complement strand
ACTGACACCTATCGGTGGCATTATGGCGGACAGGCTTAAAAAACAAAAAATAATGTTTTGGCTTGATGTCTCTACAACTTTTATTATTTTACTGTACATGATAGTAAGCGGATTTTTAATTTCGGATATTCCAACCGCGATATTAATTGTTATAGTAAAACTTCTGGCTCTTAACGCGATTCAAGGGATGTATATCCCCGCTGTTCAGGCGGGAGTGCCGTCTTTAGTTCCGCAGGATAAACTTACATCGGGAAATGCCGCTGTCGGTATTGTAAACTCGTTTTCAAGTATGGCAGGTTTGTCTGTCGCGGGTGTGCTTTACGGCAGGTTTGGGCTTTTTCCAATATTGGTTGCAAGCGCGATTTGTTTCGCGATTACAGCGGTTATGGATTTATTTATTCGTATTCCGTTTAAAAAACAAGAAGCTGCGGGAAATGTTTTCCAGTTAATAAAAAGTGATATGTCTTTATCTGTTAAATTCGCGGTTAAAGAAAAACCAATACTGGCGAAACTGGCTTTCATAATATTTTTAATAATTACTCTGTTGGCTTCTTTATTAATTATAGGGCTTCCGATTCTTATTATTCAGCATTTGAAGCTCGGTATGGAACTGGTTGGAATAAATCAGAGTATTTTAATGCTCGGTGGAATTATCGGCAGCATTATCGCAGGTATTATGGGATCAAGATTAACTCTTTCAAGATCATTTTTATATATCGCAATCACTTGTATATTACTAACTTCGATTGGTATTATTTTATTAATCGATGTACCTGTATTTTTAGCATATATCGTAATGACAGTTTCAGGCGCTTTGGTTCTTGCCGCGATGCATACATGCAATACAGTCGCGATAACTTTCGTTCAAAAAATAACACCATCAGAATTAATCGGAAAGGTATTATCGATATTAATGATCGTACCATTTATCGCGAACGCTTTGGGAATGCTGCTTTTTGGAACTCTTTTTGAATATTTTGCGAGGATTCCCTGGATCGTTATTTTCGCGACGGCGATACTGTCAGCGGCTATTGCGTTATTTTCGTGTAAGTTTTTTAATAAAAAGCGATAGTATCGCGAAACTAATACGCGCCTAACTCCAGCGCTCTGTCGATATAATATCTAAATATCTCATAATCGACTGTTTTGGGAATAGAATGATCGCTGTGGGCGATATATCCAAAACCCTGTTTAACAATCGGAATTTTACTTTCCAATTCTTTGTCGATTATTTTTTTATCGTTGGTATAAAGCGCGCGAACATCGATGCCGCCCATTAACGAGATTTTATCGCCAAACTGATTATAAATCCGCAGTAAATCCATTCCAGCTTTTATTTCGATCACTTGCAGACAATCAATGCCGGCTTCGATCATGCCGGGCAGTAAAGGCTCTACAAAACCACAAGAGTGCATGATCACAGGTAATCCTTTTTTGTGAGCAAAATCAAATGTATATTTATGCCCGGGAAAAATTAAATCCCTGTACATGTTAGGTGACATAAAAACCTTTTCTTTAAAACCCAGATCTTCATAATACCAGACGCCGTCGGGGTACCCTTCCCTTTCAAAAAGTATTTCTTGCAATTTTATTGTAAGTTCCGCGTATGTTTGCGACATTTCTGTGATCCAATCCGGGTCTAAAGCCATGCCGGCAAGCATATTTTCGTGTCCGCAAATCGGGTGAATACATTCAAATACATTTACTCCGCTCCACGCGAAAAAACGCTTATTTAAAGCCGCTTCCGCTTTCGCGCTGCGGTAACCTTCAAAATTAATTCTTTTTTCGGGGTCTTGTAAAAGTTTTTCTTTAATTTTTTCCCAATCTTCACGTTCTTTTATCGAAAAATCAATATGCTCCGGCGTGGTATCATGGTATTTATGCCTTCTTAAAAGCGCGCCGTTACCGTCCTTCATTGTGATTGTTTCTTCGTCTTCGCGTATTGTTTCATTTTGATAATCCTGATCGAGCACCATGTTAAAATTCCAGTTTAAATTAATATCAAGATTAAAATGTTCTTCAAGGTTTTCGCCTTCCGCTATTTTGCCTTTTTCCACATAGTCCTTTTGAGTGTCTACCCAAAAATGTTCAAAAATCCCTATCCTGTCTGCTTTTTTTCGCATCAGGATATTTGATATTCTTTCTTTACTTGTCATAATTATTATATTAATATATTTATAATTAATTGTCATGTTAAATAATTGTACAAGAAATTGTTTAGTTTGCGGAAAATGCTTATCTTTTCCAATTCTCACTGATTTTGATGAAAAACTAAACGATAATATAAATTTCCAGCCGCGCGACGGATACGGAATCGCAATCGACATTGGCACGACTACCGTAGTATTGGCGCTTTTGGATCTCTCAAATGGAAAAGTAATAACCCGCCATAATTTTATTAATCCACAGCGAAAATTCGGTCCAGATGTAATCTCCCGCATAAAAGCCGCGAATGACGGGTTTCTTGATAAGCTTCGCGGTTTAATAACAGAAAGTTTATTAAAGGGTTTTAGCGAATTACTGGAATTTCAAAAAATACAATCAAACCAAATAATCGATATATGTATTGCCGGCAATACAACAATGATTTATTTATTACTTGGTTTCCCCTGCGAAAGCCTTGGCTGCGCTCCTTTTAAACCTTCGTTTAATTTGGCACAACAATATAATTTTAACGATATATTTTCTTCACAAGGATTCTCTTGCCCTGTACAAATAATTCCCTGGTTCGCGGCATTTGTTGGCGGTGATATAATGGCGGGTTTACTTCATGTACTGCCGCGGAAAAAAAAGCGGTTTTTATTAATTGACCTGGGTACCAATGGAGAGTTGGTTTTGTATAATGACGGGAAACTGACTGTTACTTCCACTGCCGCAGGTTCCGCGTTTGAAAATATAAATGGAAGCACTTCAGAAAATATACGCGATTTACAGCTTGCGAAATCTGCCGTTAGATCCGGTTTGGAAATCATTTTAGAAGCAAATAATCTTTTATATAAGGACTTGGATATTGTATATCTTGCTGGCGGCATCGGACAAGTTATGGATATAAACTACGCTGTTACAATAGGATTAATACCATCAGAATTAAAAGACAAATGTTTTGCTATCGGGAATGCTTCTCTTGGAGGAGCCGCGTATATTTTATTTTCACCTAATGTATCAGATATCGAAATAAAAAATCTACTATCAAATTTTACCGAGATAAATTTAGCGTTTCACCCGGATTTTAATGATTACTTTATAAAATACATTGATTTTTAGTTTGTATTTTAAGAAGCTATAATTTCTTTGGCGTTATCCAAAACTGTTGATATTTGTTTGCTTGCTTCATTAACTTCATTTACCTTTCGAGTAACGTTTCCGGAAATTTGCTGCAGTTTTTGCATTTCATTAAAAATCGAACCGCTTTGTGTTTGAATATCTTCACTTCCTGTACGCACAATTTCAGTTTCATCTTTAATAGAAGCAATCGCTTTAAGAATTTGAGAACCGCCTTGCGCCTGTTCTTCTACCGCGCTATTTACTTGAGAAAACGCGCTGTCCATTGTTCTTATTTCATTAAATATTAAATTCATGGATTTGACGGTTTCTTCTGTTACGCCGCCGATACTTTGAATGGATATATCCATGTTTTTAATTTCTTGTTTAATGTTTTTTGATTCCTTGCCTGCCATTTCCGCGAGTTTTCGTATTTCATCCGCGACTACCGCGAACCCTTTGCCGCTTTCTCCGGCGTGAGCCGCTTCTATGGCGGCATTCATGGCAAGAAGATTTGTTTTAGCGGAAATATCCTGAATTATTTTATTCGCTTCCTGCAATGTTACGGATCTTTCACGCAGATTTTCTACTTCAGCGATAAGTTTTTGCATTTTTTCATTACCGGACGCGGATGCCTGCGCCAGGTTATCAGCTGTTTTAGTTATTTCGTTTGTTATTGTTTTAACAGAACCGATGTTTGCTACCATTTGTTCTATTGACGCGGAAGAATTGCTTATATGCGAAGCTTGCGATTCAACCGCTTCATCAAGATTATTAATGGATTTAACTATTTTAGAAATATATTCAGATGTTTGTTCAACCGATTTTAACTGAGTAGTGGTTTCAACCAGCGTTTCTTCGGTATTTCCATGAATTACATTTAGAGCCACAGAAGAGTCAAGGATAACATGATTTAGTTTTTCTCCGTTGGCGGTTGCCTTTTCTAAGTGAGCTGAAATATCAGCGGTTGCCTTTTCTACTTCTTTTTTTAGGTTGTCCCGTTCATTGTTTAGTTCTTCGTTTAAGATAGCTTCCTTTTTATCTTTTTTTATTCCGACATATTCAAAAACTATTGTTAAAGCAAAAATAAAAATATAACCTGCTATGTACCTGAACTTAATCGCAAATTCCATTTCATAAGCCGCAGTCCCTGGTCTGTTTAGTAATACGGCAGCCGCGATAATAACCACTGTTGAAGTAATAACTCCCAGGGTCATTTTACACAAAAAAATCGATATTAATGGGAATGAAAACAACCAAATTGATACCCACAAATAAAGAGTACCGTTATTAAGGAGGAAAACGCAGTAAGCTCCGAACATTATAACAGTCGGTATCGGTATGAATTTTAACGGAATCTTCGAACGCAGCGCGATAAGTGTCGCTAATGACGCGAACGCGATGGCAAAGTTGATCGTAGCTCTGGTAGTATCCGCGGATAAACCTTGTATGCCGAATATCGTTAAAGGAACTACAGCAATCATGAATATCGTATTCATGATCATATATCTTACTTGCTCATTAACGTTTTCAAGCTGGAAATAGCGTTTTCCCAGAAATAATGTCTTAAAAGTACTCGGTTGATTGTTCTTTTTCATATGACATAATAGCATTTTTTGTAAAAGTATTTCAAGCAGATAGCATAAAATTTTTAATATTTGGTGTATATTATGAAATATTTGAATATTTTTCTATGAATGATTAGAGTATTTCTTTCTCAATCCATTCAAAACCTCTAAAGAAGAATCAAAATTAAAATTTTCGATTTGTAAAATTAGCTCGCCGCTGTCTTTAATCTTTTTTAAATCATTGATTAATGAAAGACTATCGGGATTGTTGTCTTTAAGTAAAAGCTCCAATTTTTCCAGTAGTTCCAGCGTAAACTCTTTTGTAGGTTCATTTTCCGCGGATTGCCGTGAAGATACAGGTTCTACCGCCTGCGTTAATTCCGCCACTACAGCGTTTAGCTCTTTTTTAAATCTTTCCATTTGTTCCGCGGTAACGCGGTTTTCGCCATCCTTAAGATTTTTTTCAATAGCCGCCGCGGCTTCTTTTAATTCTATTTTTTCAATTTGAGCGGCATTGCCTTTAATTGTATGAGCGATCCTGTGAGCGAGTAAAATATCTCCATTGTTTATAGCGTCGGAAATTTCAGAATATTTTTCACGGTTGTTTCTTACAAAACTATCTTTTAATTTTTTATTATATTCCCTATTAAGATCATCAAGGTCTATAGTTTCTTCTTTTTGCCAGCCTACAGGTTTTAAGTATTTTAAAAGACAACGCCACAATTCTTGTGATGTAAATGGTTTTCCCACACAATCATTCATACCCATACCGGAATATATTTCCCTGTCGCTTGTCATAATATTGGCTGTTATCGCGACTATTGGAACGCCTGTTTCTAACGCGAATATTTTCGCTGCCGCTTCAATACCGTCCATTACAGGCATGTGTATATCCATAAATATTAAATCGAACTGCTTTTTACCATCCAGAGCGGCTGTACTGCCCGACATACGGCTTTTAACCAAATCAAGGCCAATTCTTCCGTTATCCGCTACCACGGTTTTCAACCCTACTCTGGATAAATGTTCGCATAACACATTTTGGTTCATAATATTATCTTCGCAAAGTAATACTTCACCATCAAATAAAGGTTTATCAATATCATCATGTAACCCTCGTTTTGACAAACCTTTTTCGCCGCTTATATTACGAGCTTCAAAAGTAATATCAAAACTGAACCTGGTACCAACATCGGTTGTACTTTCAACATAAAGCGTGCCGCCCATCATTTCTATAATATTTTTACATATTGGAAGCCCAAGACCTGAACCGCCAAACTTACGAGTAGTACCTGTTTCCGCCTGCGTAAAGGGATCAAATATTTTTTCCAATTGCTCCTGGGGTATTCCAATACCGCTGTCTTTAATTTCAAAATACATTGTCACGCTGTTTTCATTATTTTCTTTTATAATCCCTTTCATTTTAATAATTCCGGTATTGGTAAACTTTACGGAATTAGAAAGCAGATTTAAAAATACCTGACGCAGCTTTGTAGGATCTCCGTATAACCTTTTTCCTGTAGACGGTTCGGCATAAAAATGCATAATTAAATCTTTTTCCAGCGCTTTGGGCAGAATAACAGTACGGCAATGATCGAATATATCATGAAGATCAAAAGGAATATTTTCCAGTTCCATTTTTCCGGATTCAATTTTTGAAATATCAAGGATATCGTTTATAATTTGCAAAAGCCATTCAGAATTACTGTAAATATTTCTTAAATATTCTTTGATTTTTGGCGGCAAATTATTATCCAAAGCAAGTTCGGAAAACCCGATTATACTGTTCATGGGGGTGCGGATCTCATGGCTCATATTTGCCAAAAACGCGGACTTTGCCTGATTGGAAACTTCTGCGGCTTCACGCGCTCTTTCCGACATCTCTAATGTCCGTTCATTCGCTTCATTAATTCTAGCCATTACATTTCCGGAAATAAATCTTGCCAAAATAACACATACGATAAGAACAATTAATGTTATAGAAACTCCAATCAAAATAAACAATCTAATTTTATTAAAATCATCTTCTGTGTAAAGCCCTACAAACATCATACCTACAACATTATTATTCGCTCCGAATAAAGGAGAGTACCTCCCAAAAACATCATTTCCAAACAGTTGAATATTACCCGTGTAAACTTCTCCTGCCAATACTCTTTTGCTTACATCATCATCTGCTTTTGTCCCCAGGGCATAAGATCCATCTTCATTCGTAACTGTAGATGAAATACGCTCGTCATATAAAAAAAATGTCACCTCACATCCGGTTAAAGCTTTTAATTGATTTGTTAATCCTTGATTTTCAAGGCTGTATCCCAAAGAAACCGCTCCAATAATATTCATTTCGCTGTCGTAAATTGGCGCGCCAGTCATAATACCAAGACGTATGGTAACCCCATGCACAATGTATGTATCTATTATACCGTTAAGAGCAGAGCTGATATGAGTTAACATTGACAGATCATCTCCATAAATATCCGAGTGTAATCTTGTAAGAACTTTACCTTGACTGTCAACAATTGTACAAAAATCAATTTGAGCCAGCATTTTATACGCTTTTGTTATTTCTAAAATTTCATTACGATCTTTTTTTAAGACAGCTTCAATTAGTTCAGAACTGCTAGATATAATTCCGGCAGAAACACGTGAGCTATCCGAAAGATCACTAATTTCCTGTCTTACAACCATTTCGGCTACATTACTTTTATCATAAATGGCGTTATTTAATTCATTGCTGAACAGGAATATAGAAGAAATTAAAATAATAACACAACTTACAATCGCGAGCGTAATCATGGGTATATAGATATTTCTTCTAATATTCATATTTTTCCCTCATCATTAATATTTTACATTAAAATCATAAAATAGTAACTATCTTAAGGGATATTTTAGTAAATATTAAAAATTTGAGCAAAATATCGAATATTTATCATCGATTATTCATCTATAACTTTAAAAATGGTTGCATTTTTAGAAATATATGATAAATTTACACAGGAGGATTTTTGATTATGTCTATTGGAGATGGATCTGAGTCAATTACCGAAGTAGTAGCCCTTATGGCTCTTCAGCTTGGAATAATTGTGTTTGCCGTAAAACTTTTTGGAAGACTTGCCAAAAAGATTGGAATTTCCAAGGTTTTAGGCGAGTTAATCGCGGGGATTGTCATAGGGCCTTACGCTCTTGGCAAAATCGCTCTACCCGGGCTTCCACATGGTGTTTTTCCAAACGCGATTGAATTATTCGGAAGTTCATTGCCTGTAAGCAACGAGTTATACGCGATCGCGGCAATAGCTTCAGTTATATTGCTGTTCGCTTCCGGGCTTGAAACCGACATCGCGCTTTTTCTGCGTTACTCCGTGGTTGGAAGTATTGTAGGTTTAGGCGGCGTAGTTGTTTCATTTTTCGCGGGCGCATTAACTTACTCTTTATGGTTTAAAGTATCAATAATGGATGAAGGCAGCCTTTTTCTTGGGATACTTTGTATGGCAACATCGCTTGGTATAACGGCGCGAATATTATCAGAGAATAAAAAAATGGATTCTCCTGAAGGTGTTACTATCGTTGCCGCCGCTGTAATTGACGATGTACTTTGTATTATCGCTTTCGCTGTTGTTATGGGTATTGTCGCCATAACGAAAGGCGCTGAAGGCGCGGGTGATGGATTGAATACCGGAGTAATTTTGGGAATCGCCGGAAGAGCTTTTGGTATCTGGCTTGGTTTTACAGCTCTCGCTTTAATTTTTTCCAGAAAAATCTCAGGCTTTTTAAAAGGTTTTAAAAACTTAACAGATTTCGCGGTTCTTGGATTAGGTATCGCGTTAGCTTTAGCAGGTATTTTTGAAAAACAGGGTCTCGCGATGATCATCGGCGCGTACATCGCTGGTCTTTCACTTTCAAAATCTGATATCGCTCCTGTTGTTGAAGAACGTATGGAAGGAATATATGAATTTTTAGTACCTATCTTTTTCGCGGTAATGGGCATGATGGTAGATGTTCGTTTAATTTTTTCACCGCAAATTCTTATCTTCGGCGGAATATACACAGTTGCCGCGATTATCGCTAAGCTTGTCGGCTGCGGCGTTCCCGCGATGCTTTTGGGTTTCAATGTAAGAGGCGGATTGCGAATAGGATTAGGAGCGGTTCCTCGCGGAGAGATGGTACTTATCTTAGCCGGTGTAGGACTGGCTGCCGGAATTCTTAACTCACAGTTGTTTGGTGTCGCTATCCTTATGACTCTTATTACAACCATATTGGGACCGCCTGCTTTAGCCGCGGCGCTTAACAGCAAAGGCACAGGTACACGCAAAGATACCAAAACCGATGATTCTGTTTCACTGGAATGGAGATTTGAAAATAAAGAAATCGCGGATATTGTTTTATCAAACTTGCTTACGGATTTACGCAACGAAGATTTTTATATTCAGACTTTAACTGATGAAGGAATTTCCAAAGCGCGTAAAGACGATACCATCCTCTTTATAATCGAAGAAGATAACCTGCTCACAATTCAAACCAACAAAGCTGATGTGGGTTTTGTAAGAACCCTTGTATATGAAGTTGTAGTAGAACTTTACGAAGCAGTTTCAAAACTTAAAGGCTCTTCAGATCCTCAGGCAATGAAAGCGGATCTTCTTGATAAAGACGGCAGAATGGATGATGCTCTTGTTTCATTAATTCACACAGACTGTATAACAGTTGACCTCAAAGGCACCAATAAGAGTGAAATACTTACTGAGCTTGTAGAACTTCTTTCAACAAGAAAACAGTTAATAAACAAAGAACAGGTTCTTAAGGATGTTTTAAGTCATGAAAAAGCAATGGACGGCTCGGGCATGGATCATAACATTGCTATTCCCCACACAAGGTCTGACGGAGTTTCGTGTCTTGTTATTGCGATTGGCATTAGTAAAGAAGGCGCGGACTTCCATTCAACAGACGGAGAAAAATCAAAAATCGTTGTTCTCTGTGTATCCCCTCAAAAAATACACTCACCATATCTCAGGTTTATCTCTACCATCGAGTCGGTTTTAATTGACAAGGAAACACACGATGAAATCATCGCATCAGAAACACCGGAACATGTTATGGAACTTATGCATAAACGTGCAAAAGAAAAGCACAAGCATTAGTTAGCATTATAAATCAGCTGCTGCGGTCAAACTGCAGCAGCTTTTTT
>Ga0123356_10008783_pt1 | contig 10013 bp, 9 predicted proteins | sample TergutEmb28metaG_2_FD_92546 | JGI IMG/M metagenome (GOLD analysis project Ga0123356, IMG submission 92546) | Embiratermes neotenicus P3 segment gut microbial communities from Petit-Saut dam, French Guiana - Emb289 P3 | ecosystem: Host-associated > Arthropoda: Insects > Digestive system > Gut ... | reverse complement strand
ATAATCACAAAATAAAAAACAGGCTCAACCTTGCAGAAAACAGCGGTTCATTAACTGCTGTTTTCCTCGTCCTGCCTAAATTATGTGCCCTTTAAGGTACGTTTTTGGCATTTTTCCTCTCTGTAAGCAACGATTTGACTGGTACATATGTTCCGGTATAGTCCATTATCAACAAAGCAGTACACAGCGGTTTTATAACACACTTATCCTAAAACCCCTTGTCGACGATCATATTCAGATGTGCTGCCGTGTCAATGGCGCCGCAGCGTTTATCTCGACCATTGACACGTCAGCGCACCTGAATTACGCTTAAGCAAGGGGGTTAGTGAGTATTGCGACAAGTACTATTACAAAGTATTTTCTCCGAACTTTTCTCCGAACTTTTCTCCGACACTATCTCCGACATAATCACCCACTAACTATCGTCACTTTCCTGTCGCTTAGTGTCGCTTAGTGTTGCTGGGGTGTTAAATGTCTCGTTTTACCAAGACATCTACAAGAACTACATCCACACATGACGGATGAATTACATGGCATTACCATATTTCTTCTTGTGTATTAAAAAATCCTCGAAGAATAAGCAAATATCTTGTTTTTAGTACTTAATTACAATTTAGAACTAATCTCAATGCAAGAAAATACCGAAAACTAATATGGAAGTAACAAATTATCCTGTTGACATATTAAGGAAGTGTGATAATATAGTAATAGCTCATCTGCCATGAGTAGAAGGAGTAATCGACAACGCTGTTGCATCAAGCAGGAGCGTTGTTTGCCTTTTGTGATATATAATCTTCATATTCACTAAGCAACTTTTTATGGCGATGGTCTTCTGTTATAGGATATGCAGTTACAAGCAATAAGTAATTATTTCTCTTTCCAAGGACGACTAAATAACGTATGTTCGTGCAATAAAAAACGATGTTGTCTTTACCTTTTCTTGTGTTTTCCCAGTAGATTACTTCTGTACATTTATCAGCATCGGACATTTCTATAATATGTTCTGGATGTAGAATCCTTTCGCACCTGCGCAGATTAGGTTTTCGGTCATCTTCATTTCCACCAAAGTAGTTCTCGCAGATTATATGATAAAAGCATGACCTGACATCATAACCAGGCGGATATCGTTTTAACTTTATTGTAAGTTCTTGAAACGATAAAGGGTTTTCGACATATGTTTCTATAAACAAATTGAATAAATTATCTTCATACTCGGCGTAACTTCCGAGATCATGACATTCAAGTAATTCTGGTTCGAAGCATTCATGTTCCATCATTTAGATCCTTGACCTTTCCAAATGAAAAGATTGAATTTTTCATCATCCAACGGGGTTGCCGATGTCAACGATACATTACATTTTTTGCTAATAGCCTTACACAACTCAACTTTGCATAAAGATGAAGAAAGATTTCTGTTTGCATAAGATATGGCTCCGGTCATGAAATCTACCAGTTGAATTAGTTCTGATTCTCTTGAATCTATTTGCTGTATACCGGCAAGGCTTCCGGGGAATCTATTTAGTACATTATTTAAAACGTCTTCAAGTTTCGATATTCTTCTTCGTCCTTGTGTATCTTTATAATCAATATATACTTTGTTTGGCACATTAAAATTAACAACATAACGCAACAATAGGTAGTACATTTTATAGTACCATTCTTCATGTGTCTGGGCGTAGTCTTTATGGTGTAAATTGGTCTTATCGGCTATAACCGCTCTAAAACTTAATGCCTCGCTAGTCATAAAATACTCAATTATTTCTTCATAATAACCGAGTTTATTCATGCTTACTTTTGTCCACTTTAGTTCATAAGAAGATGATAATGAGTTATTTATCTTTATTGATCTCAAATCCCTTGATATACGTTGCGTTTTATTTTTTAAACAAGAAATAGCGCCGAGTACCATACAAGAAGAATCATCATTTTCCAAATGACAACTTTCATCGCAATATATATTAATCATGAAAACATACCTTTCTTCCTGTCCTCCTTCGAGTAAACCTTCTCCGATGCCTGATACGGATAGGTGTCTCTTGCAGAACATTTCAAATATAACAAAAATGTGCCTGTGCCACGATAGTTTATCATCTCAATTAGTACGGATAATATCTTCTGGATTCTATCCGGCTTTATATTCAACGCGATCATGTTCAACGACACGCCCCGCCAAAAGAGTTTCGATTTTCAGTGGTATCATTGCATTACTCCCATGAATTATAAGTTTGTTATTCTGATGACATCATCGAATATCTCAAACGTACAACATAATTTGTGTCAACAGATGCTTTCTGTAGAATATAATCGTATGTAGGTCTATCTAAATCCTTTATGACGTTAATGTGCCATGAAATTCGGTTCTTAATATATACATTATCTGTGTCGAATGCTCTTACAAGCTGATTGCATACAATTGTTTTGCACCTTTCATCACGGACAAGCTGTAAAAGACCACTCATTGCATTCCACCTAATATCTACGTTGTCTTCTCTGCACCATAACAATAAGTATTGTAATAAGACTGTTATAAATTCTGTGTCTAGTTCACTTATAGATTGTTGTTCTAAAAAATGTGACACGACCTTGCTTGCGTGTATTAACGATGGTTCGTCATCTTTCATATCAGCCAGAACTTCTATTAATTCCTTCCATATACTTTCTCCAAAACAATAGCGCATAAAAAGTGATGAAAGCCGTAATGAGGTGTTACTCAGATTTGATAGTATATCAGCTCCTGATGTCACAAGCTCTTCACCCTTGCTTATTCTAGTAACCAAACCCTTATTGCGTTTCACGATATCTTTATGCCTCTGTGACAACGACACTAAGAGTTTCATGGCACTACTTTTTTCACTTATTGAATATGCTGTGTTAAATAAAGATTCAACCGCTGCTTTAAAAGCCGCATCAAGTTGTTTTTTACTAAAAGTAACTTTACTGTTTTCTATTAGGTATCTAATTGTAAAGAATGCATCGTTGCCATATCCACGCGTTATTCCGTCCTTACCTTGTTGTTCATTTCTTTTCTCTGCCTCCTCAATATATCTTTGCAGAAAAGTTTTATTGTCTTCATCATCATCAGCAAGTGAATCTAGCATATAATCGCTAGCATAGAATAGAGGTAGATGCCGCTTTATTGCTTCATTTATTGGTTCAGTAATGTCTCGATATTTATTTCTAAAAACACATAAAACTCTTTTAAATGAGGTAGAGAGGCTATTGTCCTTTTCATTTGAGATGACAGACACAATACTTTCTACAAGCCTTTCTGTCATATCTGGAGATAAAGCAGTCATATCAATAGGTGATGCAAGCATTTTGAACATTTCGTCATAGAATCTTGAGTAGTTCTTTTCAATAAGTTTACAACAGATAGTCACTATTTCGCTTGCATTAATTCTCAGAATATTTCCAGATAGTGCAGGAAATAAATGCTGTCCGACAAAAATATTTGATTTATCGTTCGAAAGCCATTCATTGATTCGTTTGTTTAAATTACTCCAAATATCAGAAAAATCGCTATCGTTGAGAAAATAACCTGTTACCTTAAACGCTTCCAGATTTGTTATAAATCTTTGGTACTCAATTGGTTTACAGCAAGAAAATTCATAAACTTTTTTTGAATCCGATGCATTCATTTTACATAGTATGTCATCATATCGTCGGATAACTCCGTCAATATCTGAAGTTTTTCCATTTATGATAGTTGTTTTTAATAATAATAAACGTAAATTCCAGTCAGAAAACCGTGTGACTAATGAGTGTGAAATATCTCTTATCTGACTGTACAGAACAAGAGTCTGTGTTATTGAGCTGTTTAACAATGCAACAACAAACTTACTTGCAAGTAAATCAGTATATGATGATAAATCATTCCCCAGAGTAACAGAATGCGGCGATTTTATTTTTTCTTTTATGTCATCTTGGAAACATTTTTCATATAAATTATAACTAAATCTATCAAGCAATGGATAATGGAAAACACCGGTACAGGCATCGAGGTCACTTTGAATATCTTTCCCTTGTCGATGTGTATTTTGGGATTCACCTTGTGTATATGTAATGTTCCGCAAATCAATAAGCAAGTCTTGAATAAACCATTCTGGCAGTGAAAATGCTTTTGCATCATTTAACGCAAGATGCAAATGCTTAATACATTTGTTAGTATCGCCTTGATAATATGCATATAAAGCACTCATGCGTTTTTCAAGGACTTTATAATAATCATCCGATGAATGAAGTTCTTTAATCACCTTCAAGAGTTGATTCATTTTAAAACTTTGAATGGATTTATTTTCAAACAGAACAGGTAAAAAGCTAGCACAATAAGCATCAAGTTTGCCTGTATTAATAATATCTAGAGATTGTTGTAATACAAGTTCTGAAAAATAGTTTTTACAATTATCAATATTAGCAAAAGTACTCTTAGGAATAAGTGGAGCCGCTAAATAATTGCTTTCAATTTCCGATGTGTCAACTTCATAGACACTATAATCATCAATAAAAACAAGACGCTCTTTACAATAATGCCTATAAACTAGTATTAAATCATCTAAAAAAGCTATTGCTGGACGTGACAGTAACTCTTCAAACGATTTAACCGTTTTACTAACAGATGATTTGTGATTTGTGAGGCTTTTTTGTAGTGGTGTTTCTTTTTTTTGCTTTTCATTGCAAAAATAATATAACGATTTTATTCCATGCTTATTAACTACATCAATTTCTTTCTGCACACCATCAGGCACTCCGTCTTTATTATCAATCAAAAAAATACAAACATCACAGTCTTCTAACGCATATGTGAAGTGTTTTTCAGCAATTATCGTTGATGCTTCTTTATCTTCAAAAATATACACATCAGCGATTTGCAATGATTCAATGAGTTTCATTAGACCAAAACGTACAATGTTATATTTCTTGCTTTTTGCATCATTTCCACACTTTGAACTGATAAAAACCTTAATTTTCTCTGTTGGTGCAATCATAAGATATTTCCTTCAAGCTTTTCTGTTTCCGAATTGCAGTGTTTCTCTATTTTAGAAATTTGACCATTTATTAAGTCTTCTAAAATGTATAGATAAAAATGATTATTCTTATATTTGAAAAAGATACTGGGATCGAAAAATTTTACCATTCTCTATAAGTCTAAATATCAAAAGTATATCTAATATACCCATTTGTCTTGCCGTCATTACTTGGAGTATATTCAAAACCATTCTTTATATAAAAATCCTTAAGTTCAGATACTTCTCTCTCGCTACTATCGCGTGGTAGTGAACCACTAATATGTGTAATCTTACTCCCGTATATCATGCTCATATCATTAATAAAGATTTTGAAGTGTTTAATAAGTGCTGAACCAATGCCTTTTCGTCTATCTTCTTTTTTAACAAAAATACATTTCATTTTTGCACGATATGATAATTCTTTATTATTTGAGTTGCAATTTTTCTCAAAAGAATACTCAAGTGATGGAGGATTTTTATTCATTAATGGATAAGATATATTTATTAACTCGATTTTTAATTCATCTTCGTCTATTAAGTTTGTCACAATAAAATCATCTGAACAATGCCCATGAGTTATAGTTTCCACTCCAATTATACTTGAGCCTTCTTTTTTTAGTATCTCAGTGAGAAAAGTATATTGTTCGTGCAAATCTCGCCTTTCATTACTTGCAATACGTGCGTTTTCCATTAAGTTTGCAATCTCTTTATCTGAAAAGTTATAATCATTATTTGTAAAGGATAAGAATGCTTTCTTGATACTCTTTAACATTTATCTTCTCTCTCATTTATAGTGTTATGAAATAAATTTATCTGTTCTAGCAACTTTAGCTGTACTTATGTGTAAGGTATCCTGATAAAAAACTTGCAATAATTCCTACATAGTTATATACTAATCCACAGGAAACGAAAGTGCCTCGCCGATTCTTCGGCGGCAGGCGAGAAGTGATGGTAACACTTCCCGCCCTGCATACGTACTGATGCTACGTACACAATTGCATTATGCAACACCGTTTGACTATTATATGATGTAACGCGCCTCGGTGCAAGTCATATGTGGTCGGTTGTGTCGCACATAACATGCTGTGTATGTAATGTACACGGCATTTTTCGTTTCTGGGAGCAAACTCGTCGGGGTTGCTGCGCAGAGCCCCGACGGGAAAACTCTACAGAAACAATCACGAAACAATATAGTAAGGAGGAAATAGTTTGAAAATCGGGATTCATATAAACGTATTATTTGCAAATATCGATGAGTTGTTTTGCACAGGTGGATGGAACGACTCAGAAAAAGCCAGTACACTAAAAGTATCTGTCGAAGTAAAAAGAGTACTTACAAATCTAAGTCAGTTCAAAGAAAAGAGAGAGCTTCTACTAGAAAGAATTGCTAAGAAACGTGAGAGACTAAATGTTCTGCAAGAAGAATTGAAAGTCCAAAATCTCAGCAATAACAGAGATGAAGAAATAATAACACCGTTATTAAGTAAAATCTCGAATGTCGAAATGATGGTTGCTGAATATGAATGGGAAACTGAGCAAAGAAACGAGTTTTACATTATCTTCCATGAAGATGATAAAGCAATTGGAAGCAGAAAAAAGCTACTAATAGAAGAAATCCTGAATAAAAACGGAATTGCTTACAATGGAATTGCTTTCAGCACTGAAAATGATATTGAATTGTATACCTTCAATCAAGTCAACGTAGTTCTGGGCGAAACCCTTGTAAACTTAGCGGATATATCCAGATTGTGTAATGTTATTAGTATTGACAATGAAACTACAATGCATGGCTGTGATCGTTTGATTAGAATCGATAGTATTGCCGAGCTATATGATGCTATATGGGAAGTTAAGAAATCAAAAAGAAGACCCGTGATGCCCAAATGGGAATATAAATTCTTGATGAATAAAAATCACCTCGACGAACCGGCGATGCAATACGGCAGTAGGATTTACACACATCGAGAATATCAAGATTTAGTTCATTTATGTGCCAAAGCATTTAAAAAGGCCGGGGTGGGTGTTGGAGATAATGTTGTGATGTTTAAGCAGAACTCTCCAGCATATACAATTATATGGGATGCTTTAGTTATGGTTGGGGCATGTATGCAACCCATAGCATACTTCTTGGATGCTAATGGAGTAAAACAGACTGTTGTTGAATCATGTTCAGATTTTATAGTTGTAGACACTCAGCTTATAGGCGTAGTCGAAGAAGCGAGAACAGAGTTACCAAATTTAAAAAGAGCGTTTATTGTTGATAGAAATGATCTAGTCGCTAGAGGAAAGACATACAATGAAGAATTTCCGAAACTCCCTCCTATTCAAGATATTAATCTCCCGAATGACAGTTTTTATCTAAGTTACAAGGTCTTCAAGGACTATATCAAGGACTTTACAGACGACTATATTGCTCCATTTGATAATGATCGTCCAATAATCACAGTTCGTACCAGCGGAACAACCGGCACACCAAAAAGAGTTATTCTCTCTAATGATAATTTAGCTTCTGTTTACTTTGCCTTTAAGATTGGTGGAACCGGTAGGGAAAGAGGATATAACTATTCGGGACATATCCTACAACATCTGGTAACAGGAGCGGCAGTCCAGGATATGGGTGTTACAATAGGTTGGAACATTCAAGTCTGTTCTGAATTCCATCCCATGCTTTTTCCATATCACATAGAAATGTATGGTTGTGATTTTATTGTTGTTACTTCTGTATTTTGGGATGCACTTTATGCTTATGAACCGCTCAGTGATTACTCAGGTTTTAAAATCATGTATAACGCCGGAGAAAAATTAATAAAACCACGCCAAGTAGGGTATACAGAAAAATTTACGGCAACAAGAAATTGTCAAACGAGAATTGTCCAAGCTTTCGGAATGTCAGAAGTCGCAGCACCATCAAATACATCAAGACCTATTCCTGAACAAGATGGTACAGTAGGATATGATTTGCCGCTAATAGAAACTGACATTGATGAAAATGGGATGCTTATGATTTTCTCACCTGGCTTAATGCTTGGTTATAACGACGAAGAAAAAACAAAGCAAGTCATCACCTATGACGAGCATTATGGAAAAGGGATTTACTCCGGGGATGTGGCAACAAAAAAGAATGGGCTTTTAGAAGTTCTAGGGCGTACAGGAGATGTCTTTACAATTAAGGGATTTAATATAATTCCTGATGAAATGGAAGATGTAATAATGCACCCTGAAATCAACCAAGGGCGGATTAAATATGCTGTGTATAAAGGTGTCCCAATCCCAAACAACCAAGACAAGCTTCCGGTAGTGTTCATTATATTGAATGATGGTTTTGAAACAACAAAAGACGAAGTAATTGATGATATCCACACAGGCATGGCAAAACAAGGTGTAGATCCAGAATTTTTGCCACACAAAATAATCTTTTTACCTCTAAGTGAGTATAAGATAACTAAGGGGAGTAATAAAGTTGATCGCAAGGCGATTGGGCTTGAGTATACTTATGAGTTTCTGATCGGTAATTCTGGGGATTAGCTTTCAGCTACCTGATAAATGGATAGTTTGCACGGTGTAAACGAGTAACCAGTATAGAGGAGTCTTGTTTTAATATGTGCTATGTTACGTATAACGAAATGGTAAAGCTCTGGAGGCTTATTATACCACTAGATATTACTCCACAAGATGCGGATGAAGTTATTATGGAAAAAGTGGGAGTTAGTTTAATACCTAATAAAATTGGTTTTCTGGAGGAAGTTTTAGGCGTAGTGCGATACATAGACATGCCCAGAACTAAAAATGATGACGAGAAAATGAAATATAAGTATGATTTACTACTTTCTCGTGTAACAACCCTTATATAGGAGACAGGAATGATAGAGAGCAATATACTCCTCAAGCAATTACATGAAATATCTCAAAGAAGTTTATTTGTGCAGGAAGTTTATGTAGTCGAAGCATATCTTAATGAAGCAAAAAAAAGAAAAACGCAAACAACTGTTGACGATTTGATGGAAAAAATGCCTTCAATATCAAAAAAAAGCGAAATGACTGATGAGATAAATGCAATAGAGAGTATTAAAAAAATCAACATGGATCCTGCATATCGGATTCGCATTAAGTACAGTAATGCCCTTAGCTCACAATCTGGAGCATGTGTATGCTTTGGGAATGATTATGATATCTTCTTACCTTATGTTCTTATGCAACAAATCACATGTGGTTTATCTAGGCTTAGAAACAAATGGACACCTGAGATGATATCTGCAAAGCAACAACTGCGTAAAATGCTTTATCACGAACTAGGACATATACTTGCTGATAACAATCTTGAAAAATCAGAATGCTCTGATGAAAAGGCTAATGAATATGCAAAAGTATTACATCGCGTCTTCACAGGATACAAGAAATCTAGGGTAAGACGCATTATTTAGTATATATAATAAGTAAAACATACGAACAAAACACACCCGAATGTTAGTCAATTGCACACATACGATTGACTGTATCGACGCCATTGGTGGCGATGCTCTCGGCAGAGCCCACAGACACTTTGCCGGCGCAGCCGGAAAGTGTCAAAGTGGGTCAGATACTTTCAAAGAAGGTATCTGAAAGCTTCGTCCATCGTCCTCTACCGACGCCGTTTTCGCTGCCGTATACTGCGTTTGTGCAGGTCGGAATTGCTCAATGTTTTGATTAGCACTCTGCTTTCTTCCTCTGTCAAACCGGTCAAGTTCAACCCGAGTTGTTTCGCAAGCGTGATCATTTTGAATCGCGCTTTTTCTTCGTTATCCTGTATTGATTGATAGTCCTGTAGTGCATCTTTCATACTATTAACAACATCGGTTTCCTCATCAGGGGAAGCATCTTTTTTATGAGTGTCATATAGGCTCTTCATAAGTTCCGAAAAACGTTCGGTTATACGAAAACGCAGGTACTCATCTTCGTCAACGATAGCTTCGCCAAGCAGGGAAACTATCTCATCATTACTAGTCACTTCAAATTTATCCTCGATAGTTT
>Ga0123356_10008782_pt1 | contig 10014 bp, 7 predicted proteins | sample TergutEmb28metaG_2_FD_92546 | JGI IMG/M metagenome (GOLD analysis project Ga0123356, IMG submission 92546) | Embiratermes neotenicus P3 segment gut microbial communities from Petit-Saut dam, French Guiana - Emb289 P3 | ecosystem: Host-associated > Arthropoda: Insects > Digestive system > Gut ... | reverse complement strand
TTTGAAGGAGCATTAACTTCATCGAATCAGCCGTTTTTTCTTTTTCCGTATATTTTTTATAATGTTAATGCCAGTATTAACGCGCAGGCTGGATTCGCTTTACTTCATTTTCAGCATACTCCTGGAATATTTAGATATAGTATAAACTTGGGAGTATTTCATGTTTTTTATGATCAGACAAAAATTGATTTACACTACCGGATGAAAAGACTTTTTGGCGGGCAAGAGAATTCTGATGAAATACACCCTGATATTAAAGGAATTGGAGCAGCAATATTGGTATTTAATGCAGCATTTCCCGCAATACCGCTTACAGGGAATAAAAATCTTTTTCTTGGACTGGAAAAAGTTTTTGCATTACCCTGGGGGTTTTCTTCAGATGATTCTATTGGCGGTGGTATTCCTTCAGAAACCGACCTTCTTTCTCTGATAAGAACGATTCTTCTTTCTGGTTTATCCGTTCGCGCTTCTTTTAGCTGGTGACATCGTGATAATGAATTGAATATAGAAACAATTGCGGTAAAATGGTAGAATCCCGGTAAGAGTAAATAAGGAGTATATATGATCGAATTATTCAACACTGGAGTTTATTTAATAAATGGAAAGGACATTGTCGCAGATGATGCCGCTGCCGCTGCGAAACTTGCTCAACGCGGTATAACTGCCTCCAAAGAACAGGTTAAAGAGGGGACAATTTCCTCCGGCATCCTAAACGCTCATAATAAGAGCGATGATAAACGTAACCTCACGCTTAAGTTCGATTCGCTTACTTCCCATGACATTACATATGTGGGGATAATTCAAACCGCGCGGGCGAGCGGAATGGAAAAGTTTCCCATACCTTATGTGCTTACAAACTGCCATAACAGCCTTTGCGCAGTCGGCGGTACCATTAATCAGGATGATCATGTTTTCGCTCTTTCTGCCGCGCGAAAGTACGGCGGTATATATGTGCCTCCGCATCTTGCCGTTATACACAGTTATAACCGCGAAATGATGGCCGGCTGCGGCAAGATGATTCTTGGTTCTGACAGCCATACCCGTTATGGCGCGCTTGGAACAATGGCAGTTGGTGAAGGCGGAGGAGAGCTTGCAAAACAGCTTGTAGGAAAAACTTACGATATGCCAACACCTCCGGTTGTGGGGATTTACCTTGAAGGTGAAGTTGCCAAGGGAGTCGGTCCGCAGGATGTCGCGCTTGCGATAATCGGCGCGACTTTTAACAACGGTTTTGTTAAAAATAAAGTGATGGAGTTTACCGGTCCTGGTATTGCGAAACTGTCTGTCGATTTCCGTAATGGAATTGATGTAATGACTACAGAGACTTCCTGCTGGTCTTCTATTTGGGTAACTGATGATCAGGTAAAAACATATTTGGAAGAGCGGGGCAGAGTTGGTGATTATAAAGAACTTAAACCGGCAGATATAGTTTATTATGATGGATTTATTAAAATTGATTTATCCAAAATTGAGCCGTGTATTGCGCTTCCGTTCCATCCAAGTAATGTATATACGATTAAAGAACTGCAGGTTAATGCGAAAGATATTTTAGCAAAGACAGAAGAAGAAAATAAAAAGACAGGGTTAAATTTAAATCTTGGCCTTAAATACCGCGATGGAGGGATATGGGCAGAGCAGGCGATTATCGCAGGATGCTCAGGCGGTATATTTGAAAATATCATGGCTGCCGCAGATATAATGAAAGGCGCGAATATTGGCAGCAAAAACTTTACAATGAGCGTATACCCGGAAAGCCAGCCCACATATCTTGAGCTTGTTAAAAACGGCGCGGTAGAAACCTTCATGAAGGCGGGTGTTCTTGTACGCGAAGCATTCTGCGGTCCGTGTTTCGGCGCGGGAGATACGCCGGCGAACAACGAATTGTCTATCCGTCATGTTACGCGCAATTTTATGAACCGCGAAGGTTCCAAGCCAAATGACGGACAAATTGCTTCTGTTGCCTTGATGGACGCGCGTTCAATTGCCTCTTCCGCGGTTAACGGCGGAAGAATTACTTCCGCGGCAGATATTGACACGCAATTCGGCAAGTACAAGTTTTTCTTTGACAGCAGTATATATGAAAAACGCGTGTATATTGGCACAGGTAAACCTCAGCCGGAAATGGAATTGACATTTGGCCCTAACATTAAGGACTGGCCTAAAATGCCTATTTTGCCGGAAAATCTGTTAATAAAAATTGTCAGTTTTATAACTGATCCTGTAACTACCACTGATGAACTTATTCCATCCGGTGAAACTTCTTCCTATCGTTCCAACCCGTTAAAGCTGGCAGAATTTACTTTAAGCCGTAAAGACCCGGATTATGTAAAAAAGGCAAAAGAAGTATTAGCAATGAACAATGAACAGAGAACAATGAACAGTGAAGTAACGCTTGTTATGGAAAAAATTAAAGGATTAATGCCTCCATCACAACAATTCGGAATTGGAAGCGCTATTTTTGCGCGTAAGCCGGGTGATGGTTCTGCGAGAGAGCAGGCGGCATCCTGTCAGCGGGTATTGGGCGCGTCAGCGAATTTCGCTCTTGAGTACGCTACCAAGCGTTATAGATCTAATCTAATTAACTGGGGTATTTTGCCTTTTATTATTACAGACGAAAGCGCATTTAATATAAACAGTTATATTTTCTTTCCGGGAATCAAATCTGCCATTCAAGATAAAAAAGAAACAATTACCGGTTATGTGTTAGGTGAAACTATAACAGAGATTAAAGCAACTCTTGGCGAATTAACCGACCCCGAACGCCAAATCCTGATTGATGGTTGTTTAATAAATTATTACGCAAAATAATAGTAAGAGGAAAAACCACAGAGTTACACAGAGTGATCACTTTAATTTGAAATATTCCTTAATCTTTATGATTATCGTAGTTCGTGGTATTTGAAGGTTAAGATGAATAACTAATTACCCAAGACACTCTGTGTAACTCTGTGGTTAAAAATTTTTCCTTATTGTCTTGCCCGATGCCTATTGACGGTTTGGCGGTTGTTTAATAACTGGCGGTTGTCGGGGAATTCTTCCAGGCCTTCGTTTAAAATTCGTTCTGCTTCATCGTAATTTCTTCTGTTCCACTCGGCGGCGAAACGATTATGATAATCCGTCGCAAGATTGCCTCTGTATGTTCTTAGATTTTGTTCAAGTTCCCTGTTTATTCCATAGACAGAAATTGCGTTTTCTATATAACGTATCGCTGCCCGCCAGTCTCTGCCGCCGGATGAACCTGCAGTTGGAGCTGCGCAAAGAACAGCAGCTGTTTTTTGAATTGTAAATGTAATTAATTCAGATGCTCTGCCATCGTTCATTTTTCCGTTATCACGGGCATGTTCAATATCAGCAAGAATAGTGTTTCCTTCTGCTGCATTGGCGATATGGTTTGCGCGGTTTAATAATTCGGCATCAATTATTATTTTATCCAGCTGATCATAAATTGTTTCTGTAAGATGTATTTTATTGTTTTCCAGAAAATTTCTGGCGTCTGTTTGTTTTCTTTCCCTTATAAATCTTGCAATTCTGTTATTTGCTGCAGTTAATAAAAAATCCTGCCAGCGTTCAGTATCGGGGTAAACTGAAGACGCGAGAACAGCCCAACGAAGGCCGTCTTCTTCTCTGTTTGTTCTTAATAATGCAGCGCCGTAATTTATTAATCTGTCCATGAGATCCTTACGCGGATCCGCAAATAAATATTCGGATGAATATGCTTCAGCTGATACAGATAAAGAATTTCCCAAAAGTAACGCAGCGCGATCAACAGCGAGCGGAACAGCGTCAGAAAAATTATTTCTTCTTTCAACATCGCCGATTCTGTTGTTTAAAATCAGGGATATAAGTTCTATTTTAGTTATTGTCTGACGAGCGCGGTAATTCTGGGCAGGGACATAGGAAAAACCTGTCAGTCTTCCGAATTGATCGTGGAATTCCCTGCGGTTACCAGGTTCAAAACCGTAACGGTTTGTTGTTTCAACATCAATATCCTGACCGTCTATGTGAACAATTACAAAGGCATGTTCTCTTGTCATCACTCCGCTTGTTCTGATTCCGGCAGATTCACAGAGGATTATATATAATGCAGCGGAAGAAACACAATTATAACTGCCATTTGTAAAAATTGTATCTATTCTGGTTTGATAAAGCATATATGTCCGTAAAAAATTCCTGTGCATATATGTAAGGATAAATTCGGCTTTTTCCCTTTCGGAATCCGGAAGTTCAGGTGAATTATTTAATGCAATAACCGCTGCTCTGATTCTTTCGATATTACTTGGTGTAGTATTACCCGAAGCCCAAAGGCTTATTTCTGCCAATTGTTCCCATGAATAATTGTTTTCTCTGCCAATATTGTAATATTCCAGCGCTTTTGGATCCGGTTCAACACGGGGGAACTCACTTCTGTTTTGCGGATATAAATCGGCTTGAAAACAGAAGAATATCAGCAAAAAGAAAGATAGTACAATTGACGTTTTTTGGTTCACAACTTATTATAAATAATAATATTAATAATGTAAATTATAACAGAGGTAATGATGTCCAGCTTTGACTTGATTATAATCGGCGCAGGCCCTGCAGGGCTTACCGCTGCTCAATACGGCGCCAGGGCAAATTTAAAGGTTTTGGTTATCGAGCAGCTTGCCGCCGGAGGGCAGGTTTTGGTTATTGATGTATTGGAAAATTATCCCGGCAATATAGAACAAAAATCCGGTTACGATTTTGCAATGGAGCTGCACCGTCAGGCTGAATCATTCGGTGCGTCATTTATATTTAATACTGTAAGTGAAATAAAAAAAACAGAGAATGTTTTTACTATTGGTTTGACAGACGGAACAATACAAACTGCAGCGGCTGTTATTATTGCTACAGGAGCCAAACCCCGTTTGCTGGGTGTGCCGGGTGAAAAAGAATTTTCCGGTAAAGGTGTTTCATACTGTGCTACCTGCGATGGTAATTTCTTTAAAGGTAAGAAAATATTTGTAGTAGGAGGAGGAGACGCGGCATGTGACGAAGCACGTTATCTTTCCAGGTTATCAGACAGGATTGTATTAATTCACCGCCGTGATAATTTCCGCGCCCAAAAAGCCCTGGTAGAAAGAACATTAAATAATCCTAATATAGAAGTAAGATATAATACCGTAATTAATGAAATAAAAGGCGAGGTAAAAGTAAAATCGGTTGTTCTTTCAAATGTAAAAACCGGAGAAGTATACGAAGAAGAAACCGATGCAGTTTTTATTTTTGCCGGAACTGTTCCGCAATCAGCATTGGTAAGCGCCGGAGACTTGATAACTAATCTGGATGAAAATGGCTATATCATAACGGATCATAAAATGGCAACTAACATAGCGGGCTTATTTGCCGCAGGCGATGTAAGAGCCGGAGCATTCCGTCAGGTTATTACAGCCGCCGCCGACGGCGCAACCGCCGCCCACCACGCCGCAGGATACATCGATGAAACAAATAAATAGAAATTTTACCACGGAGGACACGGAGTTACACGGAGGAAGGAAAAATCTTCGTATTAATAACTCTGTGAAACTCCGTGTCCTCTGTGGTTTAATATTATTTCTTTCTCTTTCCTCTCCAAGTTTTACTTTAAGTTTTGATGATGAGGGGACTCCGCAGGAATTAGCGGCGAGGCTTGAAAATGCTATGACAGATGAGCAGGCGCTTGCTCAGGTTTTTATGCTTGGCTGGGTTGGAGAAGATCCTTCGCCGCTTATTATGGACTGGATTCGCCAAAGAAATATCGGCGGAGTAAAAATATTCGGCTGGAATACATCTGATACTCAAAGGCTTGCAAGGACAGTAGGCCAGTTGCAGAGAGCCAGTTTAGCAGGTCCGTTTAATATTCCGCTTCTTGTTGCTACAGATCAGGAAGGCGGATGGATACGTCATGTAAAGGGAGCAACCAGTGAAACTCCGGGTAATATGGCAATTGGAGCGTCCGGTTATCCGCGTGATGCGTATTTAGCCGGTTACTACATTGGTAAGGAACTGGCGCTTCTTGGTATAAATATGAACTTTGCTCCGACTGTCGATCTTTTTACGAACAGGAATTCTGTATTGATTGGCCCGCGTTCTTTTGGAAGTGATCCTGTCAGAGCGGGGATTCTCGGAGCAGCTTTTGCAAGGGGACAGCTTGCCGCAGGTGTTATTCCTACCGCTAAACATTTTCCGGGTCACGGAGATACAGAACTTGATTCCCACGGCATTCTTCCAAGAATAGAAGTTACTTATGATGTTCTCTGGAACAGGGAACTTATTCCATACCGTATGCTTGTCGCAGAAGGTATCCCGGTTGTAATGAGCGGGCATCTTGCCTTCCCGTTAACGGAAAGCAGAAGTACTCCTGCTTCCCTTTCTTCCTGGTTTTTACGCGATGTGTTACGTGACAGAATCGGCTTCAGGGGAGTTGTAATAACCGATGATTTGAATATGGTAGGCGCAACATCGTATCTGCGTTCAATGGCCCGTACTGCAAAACAGGCAATCATAGCAGGTAACGATATTATTATGTTTTCCAATACACCTTTCCTTAATGATTCTATTTGGACTTATCTGGTTAATTCCATGAGAGATGAAGAAGATTTCCGCCAAATTGTAAGAAGTTCGGCGCGCAGAATACTGGAATTAAAGTTGACTTATTTACGCGGCGAATCCAGCGTTCCGTTTATTCCTGATATTGCCAGAGTAGCGGCAGAACTTCCAGCTCCTGAAGGTTCAGCTTTCTTTTTGGATCTTGCTGCGCGCAGTGTTACCTTCGTAAAACCTGATCCGCCGGGTACAGTTTTTCCTCTTACCAGAGAAACTGCCGGCCGGGTTCTTTTGGCAGGAAGATTCGGCGATTTTTTCAGATACGGCCGGATTGCTTTTCCAAATGCATCATCATATCGTTATTCATTAACATCGGATGCGGCAGGAATTATTCCGTCTGCACATAACGCTGATACCATTATACTATGCCTTTCTGATAATTTCGATTTGCGCGTATTGCGTAACTTGCAGAACTTAAATAAAAGAGTAATAGTATTTTCTATACTAAGCCCTGTTCATATTGAATTTGCCCCATGGGTAACAGGCGCTGTAGCTGTGTACAGTTATGCACCTGAATCCTTCGCTGCAGGATTTTCAGCAATAACCGGCAGAATCCCGGCTTACGGAATACTTCCTTATGAACAATGATTTCCGATGGAGGAAAATGTGTAAAGCTGACATTTCCGCCGCCGAAACACTGTTACGCGCAAATGAAGAAAGATATGTCAGCGCATGCGGAAGATACCTTATCCGTGACGCATTTTCCGGCCATGTTTGGGTTTTACGCGGACAAAAAGGAGAAGTATCTGCCCTTATAATAAATTCCAGGAGTACATTGATGCCGGTGTTTCCGGAAAAAAAGGAAATACCTAATCCTTCTTTTCTTGGCGGCTTTTTTCGTATTAAAAAAGTACATTCAGTACAGGGTATAACGAACGAAGTCATTAAACTGGAAGATGTTATAAATAAAATGGGCAGGAAAATAATTGACAAGTATGATTTTGATCTAATGAGTCTGGACAGGCATCCCGACCCGAATGTTTATTTATCCGGCCCTGCCAATCTTGTTCTGTGTATACCGCAATTGACGGATATAGATGCGATTGCGCCGTTACAGGCAGCGTATGAACAGGAAGAAGTAATACCCAAAGGTTCTGTTTTTAGTCCTGCAGCAAGCAGAATTAATATTGCTAATATAATATCAAAGGGTCAAATTTTATCCGCACAGCTTAACGGACGATTAGTAGGAAAAATTAATATTAATGCTGTTTCCTATACCAGATATCAGGTAGGCGGCGTATATGTACATCCTGACTTTCGCGGCAGGGGAATTGCCCGCCGGTTGGCAGGCGAGTTTATCACATCCCTCATAGAGCAGGGCAGGGGAGTAACGCTATTTGTTAAAAAAACCAACCTCGCTGCCCGCCGCCTCTATACCGGTCTCGGCTTCACCACTCAGGGAAACTACCGAATCACCTATTATTAGTGACTAGTTACTAGTGACTAGTGTGGAGTGATTAGTTACTAGTGATAAAGATAATTCATAACTCTTCACTAGTCACTACACACTAGTCACTCCTCACTCATCGCTATATAATTAAGGTATTGTGGCTTATTTATACGAAACTCACCTCCATACAGCCGGTGTCAGCAAATGCGCGGTTTCGGGAGGAGCTGATTATGTTGCCGGGTATAAGGAAAAAGGATACTCAGGTATAATTGTAACAGATCATTTTTATAATGCTAATTGCGCGTTATCAAGAAAGCTCCCCTGGGAAGATTGGGTGGAACACTTTTGCTGGGGATATGAAAACGCAAAAAGAGAGGGAGATCGTGTGGGATTGGATGTTTTTTTCGGATGGGAAGAAACATTTGACAGCTGTGATGATTATTTAATTTACGGGCTTGATAAAGATTGGCTGCTTGCCCATCCGGAAGTTCGCAGTTGGACAAGAGGTCAGCAGTACCGCGCTGTAAGAGACGCGGGCGGCTGCGTGGTTCAGGCTCATCCGTTCAGACAGCGTTTTTATATTTCCAAGGTTGTGCTTTCTACAGGCTGTGTAGACGGGATTGAAGCGGTAAACGGCGGCCATGAAGATGTTTCCTGTGACGCACTGGCATATCGTTATGCGCAAAAACTGGGAAAGCCTGTAACGGCAGGAACGGATATTCATGATGTTATGGATGTTTATTACGGTCAGCTTTTTGGAGTGTATTCAAATAAAAAATTAAACAGTATTCAAGATTATGTAAACATGATATTGAATAATGAAGTAGCCGGTTTAAAAACCGAAACAGACAGGCTTAATTTATACGGTACGGAAGATATCAGGCTTCCTGTAGAAATACGCGACAAGAATGACAGGGTAATAAGAAAAAACTGGAAGGAGTATATATGAATGAAAAAGTAGCGCATATCCCGCAGAGAATAAAGGAATTAAGGGAGATACTGGAAATCAGCGCTCTTGATATGGCGAAGGATATCGACATCCCTTATGATACTTATAACAAATATGAAAAAGGTGAACTTGATATACCGATTAGTGTTTTATATACTATTGCCGGCCGCCTGGGAACCGATGTTACCGTACTCCTCACAGGCGAAGAAGCAAGAATGGACAGCGCCGCAGTCTGCAGAAAGGGTAAAGGCGTACAAATAGAACGTTATCCGGGTTATGAGTTTTCCAGTCTTGCCTATAACTTTAAACACAGAACCATTGAACCATTGCTTGTAACTCTCGATTCTTCCAAGCCGCCGGCCGCGCAGGTTTCGCATTCGGGTCAGGAGTTTAATTTTGTTATAGAAGGCAAGGTTAAAATTATTGTTGTTAAAACCGAACATATTCTTTTCCCCGGAGATTCAATTTATTTTGACGCCCGTCTGCCGCATGCTCAAAGCGCAGTTGACGGAACAGCTCAGTTTCTTACAATAATACAGGAATGAGGTTTACATGAACGAAATACTTTCACGATATTTGCCGCGTATAGATTTTGACAGTTACGAAGATTTTTATGATAACTATAAATGTAATAAACCGGATGATTTTAATTTTGCATATGATGTTGTCGATGAATGGGCAAGATTACAGCCGCAAAAGCTTGCCTTGTTATGGACAGACGATACGGAAGAAATGAAATCCTTTACTTTTGCGGATATAAAACGGCTTTCTGACAAGGCAGCCAATGCGCTTCTTGCGTTAGGTATATGTAAAGGTGATGTTGTTAAATTAATACTGAAACAGCGTCCCGGAGTATGGGTTCTTATGTGCGCTCTTTCCAAAATCGGTGCGATATGCATTCCGGGTACATATCAGCTAACGTCAAAAGATTTGGAATACCGCTGTAATATTGCCGATGTCAAACTGTTAATCACCGTTGATGATACCGAGCTTCTGGAAAATATCGCAAGCGCCCGTCCTAATTGCAAAAAACTGGAAAAAATAGCCATTGTCGGCAATACAATTCCGGATG
>Ga0123356_10008781_pt1 | contig 10015 bp, 13 predicted proteins | sample TergutEmb28metaG_2_FD_92546 | JGI IMG/M metagenome (GOLD analysis project Ga0123356, IMG submission 92546) | Embiratermes neotenicus P3 segment gut microbial communities from Petit-Saut dam, French Guiana - Emb289 P3 | ecosystem: Host-associated > Arthropoda: Insects > Digestive system > Gut ... | reverse complement strand
CAGCGTGGCCAAGCGCACCAGGGAGCGCAGAACCAGCGCCGCGTCGACCGCTTCGACCCTGCCGTTGCAGTCCGCGTCGCCCAGCAGTTGGCTCGCTTCCTCCGCCGCGAGTGCACCGGGAAAGAAGGACAGCAGGAGCGTGAGAGACACAAAAACAGACAGGATCCGCTTCATCTAAATCACCTTCTTTCTGTAATAATTATATCAGATTTTTCCGGTTTTTGCAAGGGTTATCATTGTTTTTTGTCCTGTTTTGGGGGCATTTTGGGTTTTTCATTTATGCCGAGCCGTCCAGCTGAAGAGCCTTTTTCAACCCGTCCTGGAGAACTGCAGAGAAATTCAGGCCAGCGGTTTCCGCTCGATAGCTTAGCCATGCCGGAACGGTGCAGTTCTTCTTTATGCTGCGTAGATCATTTTGTCGGCGGTATTCCGTAAAATCAACATCAACCAGGGTGACAATATCGTTCTCGCCTTGTGTGGCAATGTCGGCCATGGGCGTCGGCTGCGGGATCGCTGCGCGATCATCCTCCATATTAATGCCCACAAGCCCGATTGCGTCCCGCGCCATTTCCATAGCGTCCACCATGTCTGCGCCTTGCGTGTTGATATTGAAATCAGGAATATATACGACAACATACTTTTGTCCTGGACTTAGAACAATCGGGTATACTGCTTTCATCTTCTTTTAAAATCCACCTTTCATTTTCATATTCTAACCGAATTTCATCCTCCCTCCACTCATAGTATGCGCACTCAATGCGCATTTGTCAAGCTCTAATTTCGTTCCCACCCCCGTGGCTGCTTCACCACTTCCGCGCTTTTCAGATACCCGCAATGCCGCTCCGGCAGGTTTTTTGCCTCGCTCAGCGATTGCTCCATATTTCGGATGATCCGCTTGCCGGAGCGGTAGACGGTGGTGAGCAGCTGCCGCTGTTCGTCCTTGCTGAATTGGGCAGCCCAGCCGGGCATGTAGTGATAGCCTTGCTGATCGTCGCGCAGGTAGCGGATGTTCACGACCGTGTTCATGCACTCCCGGACTGTTTCCATCATGTCCGGCGAACGCTTCTCTTGCAACCCTTCCAGCTGCCCACCGATATAGGCGTCAGTGTACGCCTCCGGCGTCCAGTCCAGTCCTTCCGGCCTTGTGTCGCCCATCAGCACCGCCGAGGCGAGGATCAGCTCTACGTCGGAGACGATCTCGGGCATCGCCGGCCTTGCGCGGGTCTGCGAGATATCGAATGCGGGCATCCAGGAATCGCCGCGCATATTGCGGATTTGGATCGCACTCTGCCCCGTGCGCACTGGCGCGCCGAGATCCTTCCAAGTGTTGAAGGTGGCCAGCATAACCGCGTCCGGACGCTGGTGGGTGATCAGCTGCACGTTCTTTTCGCTGAGTTCCGGGAACCTGGCCAGCACACGGAGGAAACTGCGGAACCGCTCGCTGTCGCCCAGAATGGAGAACGGGTCATTCAGCTTGGCTTCCAAGTCGGGATAGTCTTTCATGGGGCACCTCTAGCGGTCAAGGCCGCGGTCGCGTTGTCTCGGGGGCTTAGGAGGAGCGGCCGATTCTTTCATTGCCATAGCTTGCTCCGCACGGGCCGCTCGGGTTTCATATTCCCTAAGGTGTCTGCGGTACGCTTCGCTCTTAGTCATGGCGTGCCTTCTTTCCGTGCCCTATTGCTCATTTCAATGAATGTGAATGCTCCGATGCCCAAAAGAATAGCGGCGGTTGCGGCAGAAGTCCAAACTGCTGTGACGATCTCAGCAAATCCTATAAAGGTGTTCATCCACAGCTGGATCCATGGGGCAACTAATAAAAAACTGAAGACGCAAGCTGTCAGCGTGGAGACTATTGCGCCGGCGCTTTGCTGCAAGAGCGTGGCGGATCCGACAATAGCTGCCACAATGATGATGATGGCTCCGGCAATCAGAGGGATGTTCGCATTGACAATATTACTGCTGCTCAAAATATAATGGATCCAAAGAGCCAGGGGGATCCCGAGATACCCCGAAACGGTTGTTATCTTTTTCATCATAATGTGTTCCTTTCTCGGGCTGTAAAGTCAGCAATGGACAATGTGGACAGGCAGGCTGCCCGACATTACCCACAGCGGGGGACGGCGGTGGAGAACGGGGACAGTGATGGACAAGGGCGGCTTGCCCACACTGACGCACGTTCACACACCACTACTGCTGCTAAGCTGCTGCGCAGAATGCTAACGCGCGAGGGGGGATTATTCAATTTCTTGTTCAAGTGCAATTCGAGTTTCTACAATGGGAGTCAGAAGATTAACCAGCCCCTCGGAATCGTGGCTTTTGCAGCTTTTCACGACAAACGCTTCTGCCCGACATTGACTTTTTGCATCAACCACAACTACATGCTTTCTGTCTTGGAAAATGACCATGTGGTAGAGGCGTTCTTTTCTAGTAGATACAGCAGGACGTTTTTTTATTGACTCGTCTATTTCTGCCGGAAGAACCTCAATCGATGCCCCAAAGTCATGTTCACATTCCCCATATGCTTGATACTTGTCCACGGGCTTCGCTGAAAGATACAACCCGTCATAATGGCTATCATCAAAAATATACTCGCCATTATCGCAATTTTCCTTGACAAGGGTAGCCGCGTGCATTGCGGTTTCCGCCTTTACTGCAACGCTCATCACATAACTTTTCTTAACAGTTACCAACCAGGGCAGTTTTTTGCTTCTTTTCATAGCATCTAATCCTCCATTCATTTCTTTTAATCTTCCATCGGTTTGCAGTACACCGCCAGCTTGCCGGCGGGCGCGCTTTTCTCTGTGTAATAGACGACGATAATCAGTATGCGGTCTGTGGTTTCAGGGTAAACCGGGGCGTCTTTGTCATCAAAGGCGATGCTGTCAACCACCTCATAAGCGAGCAGATCACCGTCAAACCAAAGCTCAACAACGTCACCCGGCAGCGCATTCGCTAAGCAGGAGAACTGCCCGTCTGTTTCATCGCCGAGGATCACGCACAGCCGTCCGGCTGTCGGATCAGCCGCCCCCGGCTGAAATGCGGGGCTGCGCTTCAGCCCGGCCTCGCTGGCGTCGTCCGAGATCGTCCAGTTCCGATTCGTCCAATACAACATATTCCCTTTGGGCTCCGGCGTTCCTTGCGCGCCTGGCGCCGCGGACGACGTCGCAACGGCGGCCCCGGCTGTCTCGCCAGGCGCCCCCGTCGGTGTGGGCTCAGGCGTAGGATCATCTGCCCCAATGAGCGCGACCCCATCCTCGCCCTCTTCTGAAACGGTGGATCCCGGGACTCGGTTCCGCCCCGCCGGGTCGCAGTGCGCCATCAGGATCGTAACGCCAACCGTCAGCACCAACATCAGAACGATAAGGGCGATTGTCCGCCACTTTGTTTTGATCATGTTGTTCACCTCCTTCTTGTGTTCCTACGGCAACCATGTCGGCAGCGGCCCGTCCCAGGTCGGCCTGGGCGTCGGCGTAGCTGTCGGTCTGGGTGTAACTGTTGGTGCCGGAGTTGGTACCGGAGTAGGCGCCGGGGTTTGTGTCACCCGGGGCGTGGCCGCGGGTGTGGATGTTGGTGCGCCGGTTGGTCCGACTGTAGGTACGGCCGTCGGAGCTGCCGTTGGCTTCGGGGTCGCCCTGGGTCTTTGGGACGCCGGGGTTGACGGCAGTGATGGTGTGGCGGATGGTGTTGGGGTTGACGTTGGCGTAGGCGTAGTCGACGCTGACGGTACGGGTGTCAGCCTCGGGCTTGGTGTTGGAGTGGGAGCTGGAGTAGGCGCCATCGTTAGCTCCGGCGTGGCCGTTACCTGGGGCGTCGGTGAGGGCGTTGCTTCTGCTTGGCCATACTGTCCCGCAGGATTGCACCGAACCACGAGCAGGGTATACCCGACTACCAGCGCCACTAAAAAAACAAGCGCCGCTATCACGCCGCCCGTGGTTCGCGTTAATTTGAACATGGGAGTTACCTCACTGTTTCTTTTCGCTCACGATTTGTGCCGCATACAGTTCACAGGCCCGATAAATGCCCTGAGTGATTTCCGCTTCTGACCAGTCGCTGGGGAAGTAGGGCGCGAACATGGAGCGGGGGATGGATACCTTCGGCTCCGGCGGCGCTTTGCCAATCATCACCTCGTCGATGACGTCCGGCGTGAGAATCCCTTCCTTGAAATACTTGTGCAGCTGACATGCCTGGGCTTTGGTCGGTGATGTGTTGTTCCGCTGCATGGTGTCCCACAGATGCTCCTGCAATTCCGGTGTCAAATGAGAAACGTGCTCCGCCGGGATGAACCCCAGCTTTTTGTTGTCAACCGCATCAAGCAGCACAGGAATCAGGTAGGTCAAGCGAATGAAACGATGGACATTTCGCGCGCTCTCAGCCATCAGCTTTGCCACTTCATCGTATGTATTTAACTTCATGCCACTGTGGCATGAAGTTAAATCTATGCGCTGGCCCTGTCGTTTCATCACATCAAACATGAGCTTATATGTCCTTGCCCTCTCACTAAAACGGATATTCAGGCGCGCTTTGAAGTTCGTATCTGCCATGAGAACGGTGGCGGTGTAGTCGTCCAACTCACGGATCAGCGCGGGAATCTTCGCCTTGCCTTGTTGTCTGAAGATCTCCGTGCGTCGGTGCCCGGCAACGATTTCATATCTGCCAGCTGCTTTCCCTGGCCGGACTATAATCGGAGTGGCAAGCCCGTGATGTTCGATACTGTCTGCCACTTGCCGGAACTCATCGTCGTCCTCGACCTGGAAGGTGTGCCCGGCAAACGCGTCCAGCAGTCTGATGGGCAGCTCCATCACTTCCTCATTCTTTGATGTGCTGCTTTTTGATGTTGTGGAGAAGTTGAACATTTCCTCCAGAGCTGCGTTAGCTCGCGACATCTTCTGTTGTTCCATCGCCAAGCACCTCCTCCGCAAATTGTTTGTACGCCGCCGCGACCTTACCCTTGTTGTCATGCCGGAAGATGGACCTTGATGCCGCGCTGCTCTCTGCGGCGCGCACACTCAACGGGATCTCTGTTTCAAAAACGCGGATGCGGATGCGCTCATGGGTTTCACGCAGCTGCGTGGCCATCGTTTTGGCGAGGTTCGTGCGACCGTCCATCATGGTGATTAGGATGCCGTCAATAGCAAGTTTCGGATTGAGTTTCTTGACCTTTTCGCAGGTAACAAGCAGGTCGGCGATCCCTTTGATGGAAAAGTCCTGGGGCTGCGTGGGGATGATGACCGAATCGGCGGCGACCAGGGCGTTGATCGTGAGCATATCCAGCGACGGGTGGCAGTCGATAAGAATATAGTCATACATATCACGCAGCGGGTTGATGTAGGTTTCTAAAAACCGTTCCCGCCCGAGCTCCGATGTCGTCTTTCTTTCAAACGCCGCAAGGTTGATGTGGGAGGGCATGATGTCCACGTCTTCGGCTGTATGCAGTATCCCCTTGGTGGGGAACCGGAGCCCCGGCCGATCGACCAGCTCCAGGAGCGCGTCCATCAGCGTGAAGTCCTCGTCGCTGATGGGGGATGGAAAAAGGTGACGGGTGAGGTTTGCCTGCGGATCCGCGTCAATGATGAGTACGCGCTTTCCGCTTTGCGCGAACGCGGCGCCGAGATTTGCGGCCGTGGTGGTCTTACCCACACCGCCTTTTTGCGAAGCGATTGTAATAACTTTAGCCATGTTTATTTACCCCCGTAAAAAACTTTTGGTATAGAAAGCGCCACCGAGTAATTTGAGTTGCATGGTGACGCTTTCTACTTTTGTTGTTGAATATAATTTAACCGCCCGGTTGCATAGCAATAGCGCGGTTAATCGTAATTGTTTCGTTTTTGTTTTTCCTTTTAAAATGCCTATTAAAAATATTTGAGGCCAAGATTGGCTGCGGAACTAGGACTTGAACCTAGACAATACGAGTCAGAGTCGTAGGTGCTACCATTACACAATTCCGCAATTTAGCAATTTCTCTTGCAAATCGCCTGTTTTTGACAAGTTTTGACCGGAAAATGCCCTCAAAAATCCCGTGATGCCGTCCACTCAGGTGATAACACCCGCTTCTCAGCAGGTGGGGTGCGACGTGGGGGGCTCTGCCGTCCCGTCCGGCGGGCTTGACATCCTCCTGAAACCAACTGCCGCTCCCGTAGTCATTACGTGGGTTTATCACGATGAGTATAACGCACAACACAGGACTTTTTGGTGGGATTAATTGGAATCGAACCAATGACCTCTACGATGTCAACGTAGCGCTCTAACCTGCTGAGCTATAACCCCTTGTATGATCTTATTATACCTTTTTTTGAAAATAATGCAATAGTTTTTTTGCTGTGATCAATCCAGCGTAAATTCCACCGAGGCGATCAGCGAGCCGTCCGCATTCCGGTATTCAATGACCACGGCAGGGTCGCGGACGCCTTGCTCGCGCAGGCGCTCGAGCGTCTTAACATGGAGGAATTCCTGCATGCGCAGCGAGATCTCCAGCTGCTGCACGTACTCCTTAGACGTTTCCACCTGCTCGGCGAAGGTGTTGATAAGAACATACTTCCTGCCATCCCTGGCCTCGGCCGATCTTATCGCGCCGCCAAACAGCTCTTCCGTCTCCGAGGCCTCTTCCCGAAACTCGTCCAGCAGCGCCTGCAGGGGGGCGGGGACTTTTTTCCCGCAGTTGCAGCTGCAGCCGACAAAAACCGTAGCGCCGACCAGGATGACAACCAAGAGAAACACCCGTTTTTTCATGTTACTTCATCTCCAGCCCGAGTTTGCGGTACACCTTTCTGAGAATACGCGAACCGACCCGCGAGGCTTTTTGCGCCCCGTTTTGCAGAGTCTCCAGCAGATAGGCCTTGTCCTTCATCAGCCGATCGTACTCGGCTTGTATCGGCGCGAGGGTTTGGGTCACAGCGTCCGCCACGCCCTGCTTTAACGCGCCGTAGTTTTGGCCGATAAAATCATCGGCGGCGGCCTGCGGCGTCTTGCCTGTGCAGGCGCCATAGATAGAAAGCAGGTTGGAAACGCCCGCGCGGCCCGCCGGGTCGTGGGCGATAATGCCCTCGCTGTCTGTTACTGCCCGGCGTATCTTGCGCACCACCGTGTCCTTATCGTCTGTGAGCAGGATGTAGGCGTTGGGATTGTCGTCCGACTTGCTCATCTTCCTGGTCGGGTCCTGCAGGTTCATAATGCGGGCGCCCACCCTGGGGATGGCCAGCTCGGGCAGGACAAAGACCTCGCCGTATGCGTTGTTGAAGCGGATGGCGATGTCCCGGGTCAGTTCCACATGCTGGCGCTGATCCTCGCCCACCGGCACATAGTGCGCGCCGTACAATAATATATCCGCCGCCTGGAGCACAGGGTAGGTGTAGAGACCCACATTGATATTCTCTGCATGGCGTGCGCTCTTGTCCTTAAACTGCGTCATGCGTGAAAGCTCGCCCATGTAGGCGCTGCAGTTCAATGCCCAGGCCAGCTGGCTGTGCTCGGCTACGTCCGACTGCACAAACAATGTGGACTGCTCGGGATCAATGCCGCAGGCGATGATCATGGCGGCCAGCTCCAGCGTATGCCTGCGCAAAGTCGCCGCGTCCTGGCGCACCGTGATGGCGTGCAGGTTGGCGATGGCGTAGTAGGCGTCGTGCTCGTACGCCAAGGCGACCCAGTTGCGCAATGCGCCCAGATAATTGCCCAGCGTCGGCACGCCGGAGGGCTGGATGGCGGAAAAGATTACTTTGCGTTGTTCTTGTTCTTCCATAGGCACCTTGTAGGTTTGAGGTTTTGGCGGGCGACCCCAGGTCGCCCCTACGCTTGGATTGGGGTGCGGCGGACGGCCAATGGCCGCCCCTACGGTTGCGTTTGCTTGCGGCGGGCGATTGATAATCGCCCCTACGCGGGTTCCCAAATCTCTTGGGGTTTCTTAACCCCAAGCCCACAATAATCCATGATTTTCAGCGACACGCGCGGTGAAAATCATACCTTGCGGCATTTTCTGACCGTTCTTGAAAAGAACAAGAAAATGTCGAACCCTCGCCCAAGTGGTCTCGCCACTTGGGCGAAAGCGAAGCGCACGAGCAAGCCATAAGCCGAGTTCTGTCGTGGACGATCATCTATCTGGGCGCAAAGTCGCCAGTGCGCTCGTGCGATTACAAGGAGCGTAGCGGGCCGCTATTTTTGCACCATTTCTGGCAGCTCCCAATTCAATCTTGCACCAAGTGGGGTTTACAGGGCCGACAAGTCGCCATGTCGCCGGTGAGCTCTTACCTCGCCTTTCCATCCTTACCCGGGTACTGTAACAAAGGCGGCGCGCCGAGTCGTCGCGCCCTACAACTTGACCTTTGTTACAGCACCCGGGCGGTAACTTTCTGTTGCACTATCCCTGGAGTCGCCTCCGCCGGGCGTTACCCGGCACTTTTGCCCTGTGGTGCTCGGACTTTCCTCACCCGGCCAAACCGGGCGCAATCGTCTGGCTTACTCGCAACGCGCTTCGCTTTCGCAAAAATAGCAAGACCATTTTTGTGAGATTATTGTAAATACAGCAGCCGTCCGCAGTTTTCGCATTCGGCCAGGCCGTCCGCGGCGATCAGCTGGCGTACCATGATCATGGGCAGGGACATATTGCAGCCGCTGCATTTTTCCTGCACGATCGACACGAGGGGTATGGCAAAATGCTGGCGTGCTTTGGCGTACTTGGAGAGCAGGGCTGCGTCTACCTTCGCCTTGTTCTTTTCCAGCTGAGCGGCGCAGGCCGCTATCTGGGACGCGCTCTCCTCACGTTCCTTTTCGCAGAGGACACGCAGCTGGTCATACTCCTTTTTTGCCTTGCCCGCGCTTTTGCGCGTTGCCTTGTATTCGGCAGTCAGCCGCTCCAGCGCTGCGCTTGCAGCCTTGGTCTCACGCTCGGTGGCGTTAAACTCGCGGCTGAGTTTTTCGATGTCCTTGCGAAACTCCGTCAGCTCCTCGGCCGTGCTCTCCTCATCCTGCGCCAGGTTCTCCATTTCGGAGGACTCCAGCGCAAGCCGTTTTTCCGCCGCCGCAAGCTGCGCGGCAAGCTTGCCCAGGGTGGCGCCGACAGCCTCGGCGTCCTCTGTTTGCTTGGCGATGGTTGCCTGCTGCTCTTTGAGCTGCTTGTGCAAACGGTTGAGTTTTTGCCGATTTTCCGTCTTGCGAATGGTTTTTTCTACCTGCTGGCTCTTGGCATCCGCTTCCTGATACGCCAGCAGCGCGTCTAGTTTTCCCATTTAGTTTAACCCTTTCAATACAGCCTGTCCGGATTCCGCTAGGATGTATTGTACACCATCTCCCGCCTTCTGTAAATGGGCAATTAGCGGCTCCAGCACAACGGACTCCGTTTCATAATGCCCCAGCGCAACCACGGCCAGTCCCAGCGTCTGCGCATTGATGGCCTGCGCGTACTTCAGCTCTCCGGTGACCAAGGCGTCCGCGCCCGCGGCCACAGCCTTTTCCACCTCGCTGCCGCCGCTGCCGCCCACCAGGGCGACCCGGGAGATAAGCGTGTCCGGCCTGCCGCAATAACGCGGCGCGACATCGAAAACCTGCCCGCATGTTGAAACGAAATCCCGCAGAGCGGTCGGCTCTTGCAGCAGGCCCACGCGCCCCAGGTCATCCGGCGGGAGCGGCGCGACATTCATCAAGCCCAAAAGCTGCGCCAGACAGTCGTTGACCCCGCCCGGCGCCGCGTCCAGATTGGTATGCGCGGCGAACATGGCGATGCCATGCCGCACCAGCAGATAAGCTGCCGCTGTATCCACCCCATCGGGCGTGAAGCGCTGTACGGGGAAATAAAACAGCGGATGATGGCAGAGCACCAGGTCGGCATCCTTTGCTATAGCTTCACGCGCCACATCGACCGTGCAGTCTAATGCGACCAGCACCTTGCGGATCTCCGTCCGGTCCGTACCGACCAGCAGGCCGATGTTGTCGCCCTCCCAGGCCAGGTCCGCGGGAGCGATTTGTTCCATTTGGTTTAAAAAGTCTTTTAGTTTCATATGTAGCTCCTTATTCCTTATTCCCTATT
>Ga0123356_10008780_pt1 | contig 10015 bp, 6 predicted proteins | sample TergutEmb28metaG_2_FD_92546 | JGI IMG/M metagenome (GOLD analysis project Ga0123356, IMG submission 92546) | Embiratermes neotenicus P3 segment gut microbial communities from Petit-Saut dam, French Guiana - Emb289 P3 | ecosystem: Host-associated > Arthropoda: Insects > Digestive system > Gut ... | reverse complement strand
TTTGACCTCTCCGACCAGCGGGATCATTATTTCCGGAAGGATATCCCATTCGGGATGTGCTGCTTTAACTTTTATTGCAGCTTTGATCACCGCTTTTGTTTGCATAACTGCGATTTCAGGGAATGTTACGGCAAGGCGGCAGCCACGATGCCCCATCATCGGGTTAAACTCATGGAGTCTGGTAATGATGGCTTTGATATCATCGACTGTTTTGCCTGTGTCTTTGGCAAGAACTTCTATGTCCTTATCATTTGTCGGGAGGAACTCATGGAGCGGCGGATCGAGGAAACGAATGGTGACAGGTCTGCTTTCCATTGCTTCGTAGATGCCCTCGAAGTCCTTTTGCTGCATTGGCTCAAGCTTTGCAAGAGCTTCTTCACGTTCTTCGACAGTCTCTGCGCAAATCATCTCGCGGATCGCAGGGATACGATCATGCTCAAAGAACATATGTTCTGTGCGTGTAAGACCGATACCTTCCGCACCAAAACCGATTGCTGCTTTGGCATCATGCGGTGTGTCTGCATTTGTTCTTACTTTGAGTTTTCTGTACTGATCAGCCCACGCCATTATGCGCCCAAACTCACCACCGATGGTGGCTTCTGTTGTTGCAATAGCTTCGCCGTAAATGTTTCCGGTTGAACCGTCGAGGCTGATCCAATCATCGACGCCGTATTTTTTGCCGCTGAGCTCAAATGTTTGAGATTTTTCATCTATTCTTAAGGCTCCACAGCCTGCGACACAGCAGGTACCCATTTGACGTGCAACAACAGCCGCGTGTGATGTCATACCGCCACGTGCGGTGAGTATGCCTTGCGCAGCCGCCATACCTTCAATGTCTTCCGGTGTAGTTTCGAGACGGATAAGGATGACTTTTTCACCTGCGTCAGTCCTTTTCTTTGCATCTTCTGCAGTAAATGATGCCTTACCTGTAGCTGCGCCCGGTGATGCGGCAAGTCCTGTGCCTATCGGAGCTGCGGCTTTAAGTGCCGCTGCATCAAACTGCGGGTGAAGCAGAGCATCCAGCGACTTCGGATCGATCATCAGGACAGCGTCCTTATCGTTGATCCTGCCTTCGTCGACTAAATCGCATGCGATCTTTAACGCCGCTGCTGCTGTACGCTTGCCGCTGCGTGTCTGGAGCATAAACAGTTTTTTATCTTCAATAGTGAATTCCATATCCTGCATATCATTGTAGTGATTCTCAAGCTTTGCGACGATGTCAACGAAATCATCGTATGCACCGGGCATGATATCACGAAGCTGATCGATATTGTTTGGTGTACGGATACCGGCAACAACGTCTTCGCCCTGTGCGTTCATCAAAAACTCACCAAAGAGTTTCTTCTCACCGGTTGCGGGGTTACGTGAAAACGCAACGCCGGTTCCGGAAGTATCACCAAGATTACCAAATACCATTTCCTGAACATTGACCGCTGTGCCCCAGTCGCCCGGAATGTCATACATACGGCGATAAGAGATAGCGCGCGGGTTGTTCCAGGAGCGGAAAACCGCTTTGATGGCACCCATAAGCTGGACTTTCGGGTCTTCGGGGAAGTCGGAACCAACCATGGTTTTATACTCATCTTTAAACTGATGTGCAAGCTCTTTTAAGCAGTCTGCCGTAAGCTCAAGATCATCGACGATGCCTTTTTCTTCTTTCATCTTATCGATAAGCTCTTCAAAGTAGCTCTTGCCGACTTCCATAACGACATCGGAGTACATTTGAATGAATCTGCGATAGCAGTCATATGCCCAACGCGGATTGCCGCTCTTTGTAGCCATGACTTCTACGACCTCATCGTTAAGACCGAGATTCAGGATAGTGTCCATCATGCCGGGCATTGATGCGCGAGAGCCCGAACGGACTGAAACGAGCAGCGGGTTATTTAAATCACCAAACTTTTTGCCTGTAATACCTTCGAGTTTGTCGATATACTGCATGATTTCACCCTGCAGTGCTTCACTGATCACTTCGCCGTCTTCGTAATACTTTGTACATGCTTCGGTTGTGACGGTGAACCCTTGCGGCACAGGCAAACCGAGATTTGTCATCTCAGCAAGGTTAGCCCCCTTACCACCAAGCAATTCCTTCATTGTTCCGTTACCTTCGGAAAATAGATATACGTACTTGATACTCATAGAAATCCTCCCAACATACTCATATGCTTATATTTGACGGAGATATAACTCCGAATTGACGTGCCCATGTATTGTACCACATATTTTTTCAAAGGGAATAGCAAATTAATTTTTTTACAAATTTCTTAACCACACTCACTTACCTACACAAAACCGCTCGAAGATACGCGAAATGATCTTTTCACGCATTGTTTTTCCGGTGATCTCACCAATTGCGGTAAGAGCTGCTTCTATATCTGTCAATACAGCATCCGGAGTGACTGATGATGGTAATGCACTCAGTGCCAAACCGATACTATCCGAAGCTCTCTTAAGAGCATCAATCTGACGTACATTTGTTATAAACTCACCGGACGGTGAGCAGTCGAAATCAGGGAACATTTTTTGTATTTCTTCGTCTAAATAATTAAGCCCTTCGCCGGATAGGGCGGATACCCTGCAACACTTGATCCCGAGCTCGCCAAGCTCGCTTGCTGTAAGTGCAGTAGGCAAATCAGATTTATTGACAACTGCGATTTTCGGAACATCCGGCGGAATCGAACGCAGAGCGTCAAAATCTTCGTTTTTCAGTGGTTCGGAGCCGTCCAGGACAAGAATTACGAGCCCCGCACCGCTGAGAGTCGCGAGAGTTCTCTCAACACCGAGTTTTTCAATAGAATCATTGGTTTTCCTGAGTCCTGCAGTGTCAATAAGACGAAGCAGGACTTTTCCTATCAGGAGCTTTTCTTCAATAGTATCTCTTGTTGTACCGGCGATGTCAGTTACGATTGCACGCTCATAACCAAGCAAAGCGTTAAGTAATGACGATTTGCCGGTATTCGGACGACCGATTATAGCTGTGGGTAAACCGTTTCTTAAAATCGTACCGCGCTCATGTGTATCGAGCATACGATCAAGTTCAGTTTTAATATCATTTAAAGTAGTAAGATAGTTTTGGACTTTAAAGTCATCTATATCTTCGTCGGGGTAATCAATAACAGCATGAAAATGCGCCATGATATCTACAAGCTTATTGTAGACAGTGTCCATTTTCGATCCGAAAAATCCATGCAGTTGTCCTGCCGCATTCATTGCCGCACCCGGTGTTTCGGATTCGATCAAATCAATAACAGCCTCTGCTTGTGTAAGATCCATTTTACCGTTTAGAAATGCCCGTTTTGTAAACTCGCCGGGTAATGCCGGTCGAACACCGTGATCGAACAACATGTGTAAAATCTCAAAAAGCACAACAGGAGACCCGTGACAATGAAACTCCACGGTATCCTCTCCCGTATAACTTCCGGAACCCCGGGATACTATACATAAACACAAGTCAATAAGCCTAAAGTCATCGATCCTTGTATCGATGATTTCTCCATAATAGACCCGCCGGTTTTCGGCGTTTTCCAGCCTGATACCGCTTGAGGTCCGAAAAATGCTGTCCGCAGCGGTCAGCGCATTGTTTCCGCTTATTCTAATGATCCCGATGGCAGAAACGCAATTGCCTGTAGCAACAGCAGCAATCGTATCTGTCAAAAAAGCACCTCCAATATCCCAAATGGGTATACAAAACATCTGCTTCGAGGTATAATTATACTGTACTCACAGCATTTAATCAAGTTGAGGTAATGGAGTATGAAGCTGTCCAGACTCTTAATTATAATAGCATTACTGGCTTTTGCGGCAGTTATGGTTGTGCTCGTTGTTTTGAGAATGAACGAGGATGTTATACCGCAACCATCCGTAGAACCTGAAGAGCATATAGACCGGGATCCTCCAAGGCAACTTGAGGACTTTACCTTCACTGAAACGAACTTTCCGCGAATGAACGGCTCTCCTGCGACAGTGCCGCTCGCACAGGCTGTTGCGAGTGTTTTATTGGGAGAATCTCGGGAAAGTGTTGCTGACAAAACAATGTTTACGAGAACAACACAAGCTTTTAGAGATCTTGTTGCCGGGCATAGTGATATCCTGATCGTCAGCGAGCCGTCACCGGGTGTTTTCAATGAAATGGATCATCAAGGTTTTAGTATAGACATGGCTCCGATAGCACTTGATGCGCTTGTGTTTATTACGAGTACATCAAACCCTGTTGAAAGCTTAACAACCGCACAGCTAAATGATATATACTCCGGTAATATTACCAACTGGAGACAAGTTGGCGGTGATGATGTGGAAATCACAGCGTTTCAAAGAAACGAAGAAGCAGGCAGCCAAATAGTTATGCAAAAGCTTGTCATGGACTGGCAAACTATGGCAAATCCGCCTATGCAGAGCTTCTCTGCAGGATTTGATGAAGAAGAGTTCTTTTCTGCAATAAAAGGCTTCGACGGCTCGGCAGGAGCAATTGGATACACAATGCTGTATTCTGCCGAAAAAATGAAGATGGCAGAAGGACTGAAGATAATTTCGGTAGATGGAGTCGCACCAAGTAATGATACGATCATAAGCGGAGAGTACCCGCTTTTAAACCCGTATTATGTGGCTATTGACGCGACTGAGCCCGAAGATGGAGCAATTCGTATAATGTTTAACTGGCTTTTATCGCGGGTCGGACAGGATTTGATCAATGAAGAAGGTTATGTATCTGTTGCCTTGTCCGGGCAAGCAGGAAGTGTGCCGATAGAGATGGCCTGGAATGTATTAATAGATGATTCAAAACTCACTGAGTTTGTACCGCCACATATCTTACATTCAAGATTATCGGGCAATCACATGCCGGAGCTTGTGCCGTCTGACACATACGGATTAATACTTCCGTATTCGAGTGCGATAACAATGAATGATGGTAATCTAAGAGTGTCAAAATATGGATTTGTAACAATCGACGGTGTAGTTATTACTGACTTGATATATGATGATATCCAAAGGGTTTCACGTAGCTCAGGTGACTCAAATGAAGAGCGCTCGGTTTATCATTTGCAAGTAAATTCACAGCAATCGGAAGAGGAAGCGTTCGATGGAATTCAAACTCTTAATGCTGCAGCAGCAATAGACGGTAGGTGGATAACTGAGATAGAGTATGTCGATATTGTTTTCTCTGATGATGTCATCTTTCTGATGCGCGATCATGAATCATTTGACATAGATGTCTATAGTTACGGCGGTCAGCAATTATACAATATAATGGAGCTGGAGTGGGCGGAGGAAATTTCTGAAGACACATGGTCGGAGCCTCTTGTATACGGTGCCAGTGAAGGTTTTGGGTTTATTAAGCTAAATAATGACAAGTATGCTCTTATGGATGTATTTACGGGAGAAATCGAAAAAACAGAGTTTATTCAAGCATTTTCTTTTTCGGATGGTCTTGCTGCGGTAGTGCCGGAAGATGGAGAAAGCCTTTGGGGTTTTGTAAATAAAGATCTGGAAATTGTTATTGAGCCGGCTTTTGCTCATGAAACTGCGTTTATAAACGGTCTTGCGGTTGTGGAGACACCTGACAGCAGGCAGCATATAATAGACAAAGAGGGAGAAGAGAAGTTTGTTGTAGAATCGGAGCACTTTATTATTCAAAACCTCGATGGAAACGGATTTTCGGTGCATGCCAAAGAAGATTGGGAAGTACCCAGGTTTTACACAAATGACTTTGAAGAAATCAGGCATCCCACAGACGAAGGATTACTCGGACCGGAATCCAACATCCAGTATGTTGGGGATGGCTGGTACTTCTGTATGACAGAGGTAGGAACATGGCTGTTTACTCATGATGATGCATTTATGATACCGCCGGACCGGCATCTTGTAGACTTCCTTGACGGATACATTATATATAATGAGTTCGATGAGAACTTTACGATCGTCAGCTACGGTGTTATGCTGCAGGACGGGACGGATATTATCTATCCTTCAGAGATCACATCGATTACACCTGCCGTAAGTAACGCAACTATAAGTGCTTTTATAAGAAACACAAATACTATGCACAGTCTTTTTGTGCGGGAAATATACACATCGATGTTATATACACTTGTCGATGTCGACGGTAGTATTTTAGCAACCGGTCCCGGCATACTTTCATATCATGAGGATGTTGGTATGTACAGTGTTCAGGGCACAGATTTCTTTTCATGGCTGGACCGGCAGGGGAACACAATGATAAGTTTACCTTCGATGGCATACTCGTTTGATTAGTGAAAAGGAGAAACAGATATGGATCATGTAACACTTGGCTCAACAGGGATAACTACAAATAAAAATGGCTTTGGAGCGCTGCCGATACAAAGAGTAAGCGATGAGGACTCCACATTGCTCTTGAGAAAAGCGCTAAAAAACGGCATCACTTTTTTTGATACAGCGAGGATGTACTCAAACAGCGAAAGTAAAATAAGCCTTGCACTTGGTGATATCAGGCATAAGATATTTATAGCCTCAAAAACAGCTGCAGTTGAAATGGAGCTTTTTTGGAAGGAACTGAAAACCTCTCTGGAAAATCTAAAAACCGACTACATAGATATCTACCAGTTCCACAACCCGCCATTTTGCCCCAGACCGGATGATGAATCGGGCATTTATGATGCTATGCTGGAAGCTAAAGCAATGGGTATTATCAGACATATCGGAATTACGTGCCATCGTCTCGATATTGCGCTTGAGGCTGCAAATTCCGGATTATACGAAACAATCCAATATCCTGTTTCATACCTGTCAACACCGGAGGAACTGGAGCTTGTAAGGGTATGTAGAGAAAAGAATATAGGTGTTCTTGCAATGAAAGCACTCTCCGGCGGGCTTATCACGGATTCAGCCGCTGCCTATGCGTTTTTAGCACAGCCGCAGTTTGACAATGTGCTCCCGATATGGGGTATACAACGTGAGAGCGAACTTGATGAGTTTATTTCATATCAAGACAACCCTCCCGAACTTGACGAGAGGGCAAAGCAGGTAATAGAAAGAGATGTTAAAGAGCTAAGCGGAGAGTTTTGCAGAGGTTGCGGCTATTGTATGCCATGCCCTGCAAATATCACAATCCCGATATCGGCAAGAATGTCACTTTTTATTAAACGTGCGCCGGAATCATTTTATATGATGGATCAGTGGAAAGAATCGATGAAAAACATAGATAACTGCACAAACTGCGGTTCTTGCATAAAAAAATGTCCATACGACCTTGACACCCCAAAACTCCTGAAAGACAGTTGGGCAGAGTATAAAAAGCTGCTGTAGCGTTTAATAGAAGTGTTTTCCAAGGAACCGGTATAATGAAACTTAACTATAACGAAGATCCGGGTGAAGTGTTTAAATCAAAAAAAGCAAACTATAAAGGGCAAACAACAAGAAGGCTGAAATTTATGGGTTATTCGGCTGCCTCCGTTGGACCCTTTATTCTGCTTGGAAAGAAAATAAAAAATGACGAATCGGGGCAAGTGGTGCTTCAACACGAACACGGTCACTATCTTGATTACAGGGAGTTAGGTTTTTTTAGGTACTTTATCGGTATTGGCTTGCCTTCTATCATTAATGCAAAAAGGAAACCCGTAAAACGTCTTATCGTTGGCTATTACAATCAACCGTGGGAAGCTCATGCCGATGTTCGGGCAGGTGTTTCCAGAACTGAACATACGCCTGAGGCGTTAGTTCTTTGTGAAGCTTATTATAAATATATTGCATCTATTAAAGGGAAAAAATGGTTCAAGTTCCTGTTTAAGGACATATGGAAGTTTATAGCTCATGACTTTACAGCACTGGAAAAATAGATGCTGAGTTAAATGATGCTAAAGACATTGTATACTCAAATAAAAAAAGAGACGTGAAAAAATATGGGGTCTTAAAGTGCCGGGATTTTCAAGTAATATTACCCGGTGAGCACTTCAACACCCAGCGCTAATACTTCTCTCATATAATGATAAATTCTTCTAAGTAAGCCGGGAGTTTTTGCTGCAACAGGAATTATTTCAAGCCCGGCTTTTTTTGCTATTATCCCGGTTCTGAATAAATGAAATTCGTTTGATAAAACAGCAACCTTTAGATTTGCGACATCAAGTCCTTTATATTTCATGAGCTTTATGGAAAAAGAAATGTTTTCGCGTGTATTAACTGAAGCGTCTTCTTTCCAGATCCTGTTTTCGTCGACTCCGGACGCAACAAGATAGCGAAACATAGCTTCTGCTTCGCTTACTTTTTCATCGGTACCCTGACCACCGGAGACGATGATAGGTATATCACTACATGTTTTAACATACTCGACTGCTGCATCCAGTCGAGATACAAGCATCAAGGTCGGGGTATTGCTGTAAATCTTCGAGCCCAGGATTATCAAAACATCTGCATCGGTGTTTTTGTTATGCTTGTACGACATTGTTTTATTCACCCTGAACCAACCTTTTCGATGTCGTATGGTGTTGATTGATAGACATAATAGTTTAGCCAATTGGAATAGAGTAGTTGTGCATGTGCGCGCCAGTATACCAGGGGAGTTTCTGTCGGGTCGTCGCCGGGGAAGTAGTTTTTCGGGACATCGATGGACAGTCCCTTTTGTATATCCCGGGAATATTCCAGCGCAAGAGTATCGGCATCATATTCGGGATGTCCGGTTATAAAGACACGCCTGTTATCGGTGGATTTTAAAGCGAACACACCCGCGATATCGGAAACAGAGAGCATCTCAAGTTCGGGTACCTTATTGATATCATCTTCACGTATCTCCGTATAGCGCGAATGCGGAATGTAAAATACATCATCAAAACCGCGGAAGAGCTGTGACTGCGGTCTTAACACATTATGCTTGTATACGCCTGAAAGCTTCGGCCCGAGAGGGTACTTAGGGATGCCGTAATGATAATACAAAGCAGCTTGCGCTCCCCAGCAAATATGCAAGGTAGAATACACGTTTGAAGAAGTCCATTCCATGATGTCGCAGAGCTCCGGCCAATAATCAACATCTTCAAACTCCAGGTTCTCTACGGGAGCTCCTGTAATGATCATGCCGTCATAGTGTGAATCACGCACCTTGTCAAACGAAGTATAAAATGATGCAAGATGTTCGGGATCGACATTTTTTGACTCATAACTTATTGTCTGCAGAAACTCAACCTCAACCTGCAGCGGGGAGTTGGACAGTTTTCTAAGCAGTTGTGTCTCGGTAACGATTTTTGTAGGCATAAGATTTAAAAGAAGAAGGCGCAACGGACGGATATCCTGATGCATCGCACGCTTCTCCGTCATGACAAATATGTTCTCACTTTCGAGAATAGGTGTAGCAGGTAGTTGATTCGGGATTTTAATAGGCATGACATGCTCCTTGAACTCAAAGTTGTGTATATGTTGTTTATATTATATTGTACAGCTACCCTAAAATCAATCTCAAAAGAAAATTTGAATCTTGCTGTAATAAGGGTACGGAGTGTCTCAAAGTAGAGTGTCCTGATGCAGCAGATATGATCTCAAGCGAGGCGGTAAGCGATATTTAAGAGACACATGCGGCGCAGTCGTTCAATGGCACACACGGGGTAGTGTAGAAAAAGGTTAAAAAAAGTAAAATTTATTAAAAAAAGTCTTGACAAGGGACTCGTGAAGTGGTAAGTTATTCGGGCGACTCTCTTTAGGGAGCCGCTAAAGAACTGCCCGGCAGTTCAACAAAAATGGCATTACAAATCATAGAAAAAACGTAGATTGTAAAAGCCATGTGCACCTTGTAAATTAAACAATGTAAGCTTATATAAAGCGCACCAAGAACTATCGGCACGCCCGTGCCGATGGGTCACAAAAATTCTTTTGATTAAGAAAAGCTAGAATTAGCAATCAATCGGTTTTACCCGATTATTTATAGTCGGTTAAGATACCACATATTGAGAGTTTGATCCTGGCTCAGATTGAACGCTGGCGGCGTGCCTAATACATGCAAGTCGAACGGAGTACCCATGAACGAAGCTTCGGCCAAGTGACTGGACTACTTAGTGGC
>Ga0123356_10008779_pt1 | contig 10015 bp, 7 predicted proteins | sample TergutEmb28metaG_2_FD_92546 | JGI IMG/M metagenome (GOLD analysis project Ga0123356, IMG submission 92546) | Embiratermes neotenicus P3 segment gut microbial communities from Petit-Saut dam, French Guiana - Emb289 P3 | ecosystem: Host-associated > Arthropoda: Insects > Digestive system > Gut ... | reverse complement strand
CGATGATGATGTTATTATAGCTGAAGTAATTGGCATGAATATTCTGGAAAAGTTTCATTTCGGTATTGAATACGAAAGCAGTTCAATCTACATAGAAAAATGCACGAAAGGCTTATCTCAAATTAACCCTGAGTTTAAATGTGGTGCAGTTTCAATATATTAAATGAACGTTGGACTCTGATCAGATCTATAATTGTCAATAATAAACTGTAAATCCTGCGGGTTAAGATAGTTACTGCTATTTATCTTGATACCGTCGGTCTTTGCATTATTAAGTATCTTTAAAACCAACTCTCTTATCCCGGTTGTCCAGGTTTTACTTAGCGTTTTCTGATCGGAAGCCAAATAAGTAGTGAGTGTATTTTTATATTACTATCGATGTACTCTTCACTCGAAATACCAAAATAAATTACTGACATAATTTTCTAACTCCCGGAATTATTGTTACAATAGTTGGTCTATATCTTCGACTTTATACATCCATTCTAATGCTTTTTTCGCTTAATAATTCTACTATAATAAAATTATACACTATTACTCCGGCATATATCTCCAATGCCGATAAGCATGATTCCAATAACAATCCGGCACCTTAGTATCGTATTCGTCAGTAGTTTCATAGATATTAAAATTCGGCATTACCTCATTAATATGCTCAATAATATTACTATACAATTTATCTTTTGCAATAGTTCGTTTTCCTCTATCTTCTTGACCTTCCGGAATAGCCAAGTGTAAATCATTTAGACGATAATACATTGCTCCTAATACAATATCAAGGCATTGCAATAATACATGGTTATGGGAATGAACTTCTGCAACATCGCCATTACGAATTGCAATCGATGAATCAGAAAAACTTTCTGTACCCGGTAAATTCATTAGTTTACGCTTAAACTCAACACGCTTTTTACTACCTATAGGCAAACGGTCAACATATATTCGCAAGTATATTGGCTTATCACCGGTGAGGTGCTTAAGACCAAAAGCGTTCTTAATAAATTGATAATAGAAGTTTAAGTATTTTTCACCTGCTTTTATGTTCACAGTTTCGTTTAGCTCGTCAGCATTACTTTGGAACATAATACGAACCTTTACTTTTCCTTCTTTTACAAATGAGAAAAAGAGTGAAACTAGTTCGATATATTTATTAAGATAGTTCTCTGTAACCTTTGTCCACTTCACTTCACCATACAAGTGTAGCTCAGTTTTCTTTGCATTGAGTAAAGATGTCACATGAGGAAGATTCCTACCAGATATAATACAACCGCCAAAAAAATCACTGTACAGTGAACTTTTCTGTGTTGATTCATCACAATACAGAATATATTCCAATGCGCCACCTGCTTGCTTTTTAACGAACAAACACCCCGCACTCTCTACATATACCGCCTACGTAGGAACGCAGGACTTCGAGTAGTGTAGGGCATTCATTTCTAAAAAAATACTACAATAGTTTATTCAATTTGTCAATGCTTTTTAACACTTTTTGCTTTTTTAATGAGGTTTTGTGCTAATCCCCTCATTTTCTCTGTATATAGTTGGTCTATATCTTAGACTTGCAATAAGGGCATTTGTGATGGTCGAAGTCGATGAGTTCGTTGCAGGAGGGGCAGTTTATTTGGGCGATGCCGTTTAGCATGTGGGGGGACATGTCGTACTCTTTGGTGAGTTCCTGAGCTACGCCGGTGGAGCTTTCATAGGCGGTCATCAGGCTTAAGGCTCTTTCTTTGTTGGCGTTTCTGACATAGATGACTTGCTCGTCGCCGCCTTTGTGCTCGATCTGATACCTGATACCGTTGTCATCCAGTACATCGTGGAGCCACATCCTGTACCTGATGGGTTGATTTCCTATCAGGGTACTTTTGTTTACTGTAAACAGTATAGCAAGATCGTCAGCGTCTTCCTGCGGAAGTGTTGACTTTGCCCACAGTTCGGGGTCGCCGTGTGCGGCTATGAAGCCTTTTGGCAGCTTGCTTGCGGCGGAGGACGTGATGTAGGGGTGGTTTGGGGGGACACGCCATGGAATCGGATTGCCTGAGAGGCGGTGTGCGGTATCGCGGAAATCGTGAGCCGCGAGCTTTTTTTTGTATAACGTGAGCGGGATGCGCTTACGCAGGGCGCGTGAGACGTACTTATCATCGTGGATAAGACCGATGAGCTGCAGCCCGAGCGCTTCGATCAGATCGTCGATCGGGGTGTGCAGCGCCTTATATGTTTTTGACTGTATGCGGTTGATCAGAAGCCGCAGATCGCTGACGCCTATGTCGAGGACCTCGCTTGCTGTATGGTTTGCCGCCCTTATAGCCGGCAGGTCTTCAGTGGTGATTATAATGGAAATATCCGCATCGATATGCGCTAATCTGAATGCAGCTCCGATTTCGGACGGAGTATCGATGATGCAAAAATCAAACTTGTCGCGCAGCCCGGCATACATCGGTAATACTGAGGATATGTCTGATTCAGGCGACTCGCTGTTCATTCTGACCGAAAGAAAGTACAGGTTGGGAATGTCCGGGTGCTTGCGGCAGGCGTCTATCAAATCGTTGTGTTTGTAAGGATCGTCCAGATACTTTGCCGCATCGTTGTTTTCCAGAAACAATGTTGACTCAAGCCCGTTCGCCGACCCTGTGTCAAAATCGATGCAAAGAACCTTATAATCAAACGACGCAAGACTCGCCGAAACAGCGGCGACGGTCGTAGTCTTGCCGACGCCGGCTCCGGATGACGCAACAGTAATTATCCTTCCCATACATGCCCCCGGATCTATCTTTTTGTGAGTTTTTCCTCTTTGATCAGATAAACAGGACGGTGCTTGACCTCCAGGTACATTTTAGCAACGTACTGACCCATGATCCCCATACAAAACATCATCAGACCGCCTATCAGGCAAACAGCGCTGATCAAGGTCGGGAAACCGGCGACGGGATCGCCGTACAAAATAGTTCTGATGATGACGTAACCAATGATCGCAAGGGAAACAAAAAACAGGAGGATGCCAAGTATAGAAGCTAAAACAAGCGGCGCGGTGGAGAATGAAACAAGACCCTCCATGGAGTATCGGATCAGTCCCCAGAAAGACCATTTTGTTTTACCGTAAGCGCGCTTCACATTACTGTAAGGCAGCCATTTTGTATCAAACCCGACCCATGAGTATATCCCTTTATAAAACCGGTTGTACTCCGGTAAGGTCAGTATAGCCTCAAGCACCTTGCGGGTCATCATCGCGTAATCCGTAGCGCCGTAAACCAGCTTGGTGTGTGACATGCGGTTTATCAGCCTGAAAAAACCACGCGCAAAAAACGACCTTATGACCGGCTCGCCCCGGTGGGATAATCTGCGGGCGCAGGCGCAGTCAAACCCTTCGCCCGCGATGCTCTCATACATATCGGCAAGCATTGACGGCGGGTGCTGCAGATCCGCGTCCATTATCGTCGCGTACTCACCGGCGCAGTTTTGCAAACCGGCGTAGATAGCGGCTTCTTTACCGAAGTTACGTGAAAACGAGATGTACCTGATCCGGTCATCCTTATCGGCAAGTTCTTTTATCGCGTGAAGCGTTTTATCGCGGGACCCGTCGTTGACAAATAAAAATTCAAAAGCAACACCATACGCCCCGCCCATCGAAGCGCTGACCTCACACAGCTCCTCATAAAGCGGAACGATCGATTCTTCCTCATTGCAGCATGGTATAATAACCGATATCACCGGCGCCATAATTAAGGTCTTACCTTTCAAAGACTATTGATACTATGTAGCATTGTAACACATTATATGATAAAATTCTATACAATACAGAAGACAAAATCGGGGAGCGGGAGAGGATGGAGGAGTCCACCGGACTTTTAAAACCGGGATATAAAAAAACAACGCTGCACACGCTGGCAGCGCTGATACCCATGTTTATACTAGCCACTGCTTTTGCGCTGAACGAGATTTATCCCTTCGGAAACAGACAGTCTCTGGTCGTAGATTACTGGCATCAGTATTACCCCTTCCTCAGCGATCTGTGGCACAAGCTGAGGGAAGGGAATTCGCTTTTGTGGTCGTGGACCGCGGGCGGCGGAAGTGACTACCTTGCTCAAATCGGATACTACATGGCGAGCCCGCTCAACCTGCTCATAGCGTTGTTTCCTCATGAAAACCTGCGTGAAGTACTTGATGTGATACTGATCGTCAGGATAGGTATCGCCGGGTTATTTATGAGTCTGTACCTGCAGTACAACGCAAAACGATATGACCTGCTGCTGCCTGTTTTTTCGTCGCTGTATGCGTTGTGCGCTTTTACACTTGGATACTACTGGAACATCATGTGGTTTGATACCTTCGCGCTTATGCCGCTTGTTATCCTCGGGGTACAGAAGCTAATTGACGAAGACGGGTATAAGCTATATATACCTGCTCTGGCTGCGGCGATAATATGCAACTTCTACATGGGCGTTTTCGTTTGTATATTTGTATTTATATACTTCTTTATACAGTGCTTCGCAAGCCGGCCGGGCAAACGCGAGTTTTTTCAAAAACTGGGAAGCATCGCCCTGTACACAGTGATAGCCGTAGGCCTGACCGCGTTTCTCACATTACCGGTCTACAGCGCGCTTCAGAGGACATACAACTCTGTTTACTCCATGAACACTTTCCCGGCGACTACACGTTTTTACGCCAGCTATATCGATGTGCTGGGTAACTTCATAGCGTTCACACCGCCGACAGGGATGGAAGGACTGCCTAATCTGTACAGCGGTATGATTTGCATTATTTTACTTCCGGTATTTCTGATTTCGAACAGGGTAAAACCGGGAGAAAAAATCGCATATATGCTTGCGACGGTTTTCCTTGTTGTAAGCACAAATATCAACGTTCTGGATTATATACTGCATGGCTTCAGCTATACACACAGCCTGCCTTTACGGTTCACATTCCTCATAACGTTTTTACTCGTTGTTATGGCATACAGAGCCTTTACGCTGATCGATGAGTTCGGTATAAAACATATCATCGCCGTTACCGCTGCCGCCGCTGTGTTTATTACGATGGCATTTCTCGGACCGCAGGAAAATAAACACGCTGTATGGAACATAGTAATGTGTGTCTTCTACATCGGATCATTGATACTTATCAAACACAGCAGGAAGCTAAACTCCCGGCGCGCCGTAAAAGTACTGATAGCGGCATTGATACTCACAGAGCTGTCTTTTACCGTTTTTGCGGGAGTGGAGAAAACGGGAAGCACCGACAGAGTCTCGTACCCTTACCGGTATAAACAGGTGTCGCAGTTGCTGGAGCTGCGGCAGGAGACAGATAATGATTTCTACAGAACGGAGTTTACGGCACGCTCGTCATTTAATACAAGCTCCCTTTACCATTTTGACGGGTTATCTTTATTCTCTTCGCTTACCGATACATACAGCGACAGTTTTATACGCGGCATCGGTCTGCAGGGCAGGGGGCGCGGAAACAGGTTTACTTACGCGGAAACAACACCTCTTACGAATGCCTTTTTGAATATGCGCTATCTGATCAGCCGCGAAGGTACACCCGCCGATGACAGTGATTTTTGGGATCGTATCGCGGAGATCGACGGCGCGGTTTTACTGGAAAATAACAAGTACCTGCCGCTTGGGTTTATGGTCGGAGCGGAGACTGCCGAATACACCGGCGACATAGGGGATCCTTTTAACGCCCAGAACGACTTGTTCCGCCGCGCGACCGGATTGTACGGAGACCTGTTTTCTTTTGTCCCGCTGCACCATACAGATCATACTGATTACGAAACAGTGGAGTTTGGCCTGAATGAATGGAGCTTTACTCTGGAGGCAGGTAAAGAGGAGGGAAAATTCAGATTCAGCTACGAGATCCCGTCTACCGGAAGTTATTATATTTACTGGCGGATCAGCGGCGGCGACAGGGTAAACATCGAGATCGGTGACGATCACTTCCGGCAGGTGGAAGCCGACCACAGGAGCCCGTATATTTTCAGAGCGGGTCACTTCAGGCAGGGAGATAAAATCACGCTGGTTGCGGACTCGACCGAAAAAAGAGGGACAGCGCAGATATGTGTGGGACTTCTAAACCGGGATCTGTTTGAGTGGGGTTATGAACTGCTTTCCGATGAAATACTTGAACTGACCCATTTCTCCGACACCCGGATAGCGGGGAAAATAACAGTGCGGGAAGAAGGTTTGCTTTACACATCCATTCCCCATGCCGGCTTATGGAGAGCTTATGTAAATGATACCGAAGCCGACATTATTACGATCGACGGCGCTATGGCTGCTGTCTTGCTGGACGAAGGAGAGTTTACGGTAGAGTTCAGGTTCCATAACAGGAGCTTTACCGCGGGTATTATCCTGAGCTCCGCCTCGCTGGCTGCTTTCCTTGCGCTGGTACTTATATACTCGCGAAAAAAACGCGTCCCCGTTACAGAGGACGCTCAGGAAACGTTAGTTAGTATAGAAAAAACCTAGGTCAAAGAGGTCTTGCAATGAGGGCATTTCGGATAGTCGAAGTCAACGAACTCGCCGCAGGACGGACATCTTTTTTGAAGGTATTCACCGTCAAAATGTATCTCGACATTCGGGTCATGCAGTATGCTTTTCGGATCATAGTATTGGATGATCAGGTCTCTTGCCCTGCTCCGGTCGGATATCTCCACATAGATCGACTGCGCTTCAAGGAACTTTTTACGCGTAGCCCAGAAGCCTGAGACCGATACCTTGTACGGGATGCCTTCATCGTCAAACAGATCATGTATCCAGAATCTGTTTCTGATAGTATCCGGGCTGATGGTTTTGCCCGGTCTTATCTCGTAGATCTTAAAGAGCTTGTCCGTATCATGCTCTATAGTCGATTTAGCCCACAGCTCAGGGTCGCCGTAGTTTCCTACGAGCTTACTTGAAACCCTTTTTACTGAAACAGAGGAAATATACGGTTGATTCAGATGCAGACGCCATGGTATATCCTCGCCGGCGATACGGCGCGCCGCGTCGCGGTAATCGTTGATCGCGCGTTTTTTCTTATACGTCGCAAGCGGAACTTCCTCACGATTGGCGCGGGAGATGGTTTTATCCTCCAGTATCAGACCGATCAGCCTTGCGTCCATGATCTCAAGCATATCGTCCAGAGGTGTCCAGTGCAGCTTAAAGCTTTTGGGTTTTATACGGTTGACAAGGAGCTGTATATCACTGATACCCATACTGTGCGATGTTTCTGTTGCCCGCAGCGCCGCGGTGAGGGCGGGCATGTCTTCGTCTGTTATGATCAGCGAAAGATCAGCCTGCCCCATCATAAGGCTTGTGCAAGCCTCGGCCGGCGTATCGATAAGGCAGTAATCAAAAAGACCGCGTATATCGTCAAACATACGCATGATACCGGCTACATTTAATCTGGATATTTCCACATCCGGGGAAACGCGAAAGTAAAACAGGTCCGGAATATCGGGATGCTCATGATAAGCTTCTGTGATATCGAGACGGCCGTCGAACACCTCATCTACGTTTACGGAGTCCTCCCCGGACATTCCGAGAGCTGCGCCGAGCGACGGAGACTTTGTGTCGAAATCGATGCAGAGTGTTTTATGCCCGCACAAAGCAAAGCAGGACGATAACGCGGCGGCGGAAGTCGTCTTGCCGATGTTTTTCTCCGTTGTTGTAAGGATTATAATCTTACCCATATCAACCTATATCAAGTATTACAGAATCGTTTTAAGCGTTGTCCACAGTACGTCCACTATCTCGTCAAGTTTATCATTTTTACGGAGAAGCTGCGATTTCAGCGACGAGTCGAAGTCTCCTATCTCACAGGCGTATTTATCATTTCCGGATAGAAGATAGAAGTGATACTTACGTTTATCAAGCATATGCAGCATAGTGATCATCTGCACCATAGTCAGCAAGGGGAGAGACTCGGATTTATGGAACGCCGTGGGCTCCTGCAGTTCGGGAAGCTCGTTGTCGGAGGATTCGCCGGTCAGGATCTTTACAAACCCGTCGGTCAAACGCAGATCCTTAAGAACGACCTCGCCGCTTCTGATGACCTTGATATCACCAATAGCGAACTCAAGCCATTTGTACTCGTCTCTTTCCGCGTTGACGCACACGTTTGATACTGCGATGTCATATCTCGAAGGCTCCCATATACTCCTGAGCCGGTCCTGCTGATTCGGCGTCAGAGTTATTACATCGTTGATGGACAGACGTTGTTTCATCCTATTCACTCCTATAATAAATTCTAGAAAATCACTATACCACAGCTCCGTCAAAAATACAACACACGATGAGGCAAATTATATCACTGCGTGTGAAAAATAGTGTGTTTTAGCATTTGAAGAGTTGTTTTTTACGTAAAATTATACTATAATCAAACCATCTTTATTTTACCGGAAAGAGTTATGAATAAAAAAGTACTTCTTCGCATATTAATGGCAATAAGCATAGCGGTATTCGTGGTCTGCGCGGTCGGCCTCGGGTATGAGCTGTACACAAACTGGAAGAGCCAGTCGTACTATTCCGAAATGGCATCCGGGATCGAGACACGTCCGCGCGACCTGTCAAATCCGGGCGGAAACAGACCGGCTCCTGCACAGCCCGACGATCCTGAAGACCCTTCTGCCGGGACAGACGAACCCGTTGAAGAAATAGATCCGTGGATCCCGTACATGGACTTTGACGCCCTTGCCCGTCAGCTCCCCGGGGCGATCGGATGGATCAAGCTTGAAGGTACACCGATCGACTATCCGGTGATGCACGGGGAAGACAATGATTATTTTCTGAAATACCTTCCGGACGGGACAGAACACAGAAACGGCTCGATTTTCCTTGACTTCAGAAACAAACCCGATTTTTCGGAAAAAAGTATAATGATATACGGGCATATGCTAAGGACCAACGATATGTTCGGTTACCTGAAGTATTACAGGGAACAGGATTTTTATGAGGATCACCCCGTCATATACCTGCACACACCTCAAACAGACTATGCGATAGTGATATTCGCGAGTTACCTTCTCGATTCGGCAAGGGAAGTGCCCCCTATGCGGTTTACCGGCGAGGAAGGTTTTATGGAGCACATCGAGAACATAAAAAGCCGCTCCATTCTCAGGAGCGACGTTGAAGTATTCCCCGACGACAGGATAGTCAACCTGTGCACATGCGCCTACGATTACAATAACGCTAGGCTGGTAATAGTAGGCAAGCTGGTTGAGTTTTAATTATAAACAATGCTCGGCGGCCATAACCATCAGGTCTTCGTAGGTCATGGGCTTTACAAGGAAATCATTCATGCCGGCGTCTATACACTTGCGGACTTCCTCTTCTTTAGTTGCGGCGGTCAGGGCGATGATCGGAACCTTTTTAGCGTATTCATTGTCTTCGCTTCTTATGATCCTCGTAGCTTCCAGACCGTCCATCACCGGCATCTGGATATCCATCAGGATAAGAGAGTACTTACCGGGGTCTTCCCGGAATTTATCGACCGCTTCTTTACCGTCATCGGCTGTCTCGAGAGTAAGGTCCTTGATCTCCGACAGCATCGCTTTTATGACCTCACGGTTGAGATAAACGTCATCGACGACCAGGAAAGTCTTGCCTGCCAGCGTTTTCTCAATATCCTTTTCATCGACCTCAACAGATGTGTTATCGACCGCAAGCAGCATCTTCTCATGTTCGCTTGCGCTTATTCTAAGCTTGATGCGGTTCGAAAGCGCCTCGATGGTGCCGCGTCTTCTGGCAGAGTAATCTACCGCGCCTATAGCAAACGCCTGAGTCTCGTCATCGTCGTTACCGTGCTCGGCGATAAACAGGATCGGGATGTTCCGTGCTTTTACTATCTCAAAGATATCATGGAAATCGGCAAAGGCTTTATCGCGGTTCTCTCCTATGCATATGACGACTGCCGCTATTTCATAAGACTCCAGCGCATGAACGGCCGAGTTGCTCGCTGCCGATATGCTGATCTCAAAGCTTGGCAGCAGCTCCATCTTGATCTCGGCAAGAATCTGCGGCTCATGGCTTATTAT